>Ga0302322_100002889_pt1 | contig 14629 bp, 10 predicted proteins | sample Fen_T0_2_FD_203757 | JGI IMG/M metagenome (GOLD analysis project Ga0302322, IMG submission 203757) | Peat permafrost microbial communities from Stordalen Mire near Abisko, Sweden - Fen_T0_2 | ecosystem: Environmental > Terrestrial > Soil > Wetlands > Permafrost | place: Sweden: Abisko... | reverse complement strand
GAAGCCGAAGCCCGGACGGCGGGTTGGCTGCTTGCAACCGAGTCGCGCCTGCCGAGCGAATTGCACCTTTCCGCGGTCTGGCGTGCCCTGGTCAACGATCCCAGTATGCAAAGCACCGCTCGGATGCTTGCGGCTTCGTTGCCAGACTCGGACGTGCGCAATGCCGAAGTTCAGCTTGCAACCGGCGAGCGAGGCAAGGCAGCGGCTGGCCTCCGGCGTGCGATGCACGTCATGCGCAGCAAGATGATATGGAGCAAGGTGGCCGAGTACGGATTGCGGGCGCGCACCGCCGACAACGCGGGTGAAACCGACACGGATCGCCTCGCGCTCGCCAGCGCCCTCGGCATCCTGGGCCGCTACGACGAGGCCCAGGCGGTGCTGAATGACTGCGCAACGCCGGGCCAGCCAGAGGACATCGCGAATCTGGCCGAACGCAAAGCCTGGCTGCTCGGCAGGCGCGGCGACCCCGAGGCCGCGCGAAGAATTCTTGAAAAGGCCCTGCTTGCCATGCCTCACGGTGGGGAGGGTGCCTCTTTGCTGCGTGCGCGTCTGGCCCGAATCCTGGTGGCGAGCGGGCGTTTTGCGGAGGCGTTTGCGGCCGCTGAACCTGCCCTGGGTGAGCGCTCGGCGGCCGGACTAGCGGCCCGTGAGTCGGCCTTGCTCGCGCTGGCCTACACGGGCAAGTTGGAGGCGGCACGCCAACTCCTCGATTCTCTGACCCAGGATGCGCGCGCCGGGAAGGATCGTTCGCTCATCGCGCGCGTGGCTGCACTGGAAGGGCTTGTCGAGCAACTGGCTGGCCGGCCGGGCCAAGCGGCCGACGCCTACGAGCGGTCGGTGCGCGAGTACGAACAGGTCCGAGATCTGCACGGCGCTGCAGCGGCCGCCTTCAATCTTGGCTGCACGCTGGCCGAGACTGGAGACTATGCGGGCGGCATCGAAGCGCTGGAACGTTCGATCCGCGAGCTTGGGCGGCTGGGGGCCATCACGGATCACGCGCTGGCTGTTTTCAACGTAGGACAGTTGTTCTTGCAGCTGGGCGATTTGGACGCAGCGACGCGCGCGATTAGTTTTCTGGAAGAGGACGCACGCATGTCCCATGTCGAAGCGTTCCAGGGACACGCGCAGCTGCTCACGGCGCAGGTTGAGCGCAAACGTGGATCGTTGGAAGGCGCCGTGCGTGATTACCGTCGTGCTGGCGAGACTTTTGCTCGTCTCGGCATGCAAGCGATGGCGGAGGTTGCCGACATCGAGCGGGCCGAGTTGCTTGCCCAGCAGTCGAGCATCCGCGAGGCGAGGGCAGTCCTTGACCGGGCCGAGCGAAGCGGGGACGGTGCGGGTCAAGGCACGCAAGAAACGCTTACTGTTCCTAGGGCGGAATTGCTGGACTGTGCCCGCGCGCGCATCAACCTGGCCGACCCGGCGACCCCGGTGACCAAGAATTTAGAGCTTGCAGAGTCTCTATCTCAGCGAGCTGCCGAGGCCAGGACGCTCGGGCGGCTGCCCATGGCCTGGCGCCTTGCCAGCCTGGCGTCGCGGCTGTTCGCACGTTCCAGTGATGCCCGACAGCAGCACGCTTCGGAACTCGCTCGCACTTGCTTCGAGGAGGTCAAGATGAATACACCTGCCAAGTACTGGCCCGGACTCGCGTCTGACAGCGAGGCCAACGTGATCGAACTGCGCGCCGCCAATGGTGCGGCGGGATTGGTCGAGCGCGCCGGGATCCTGGAAGGCCGCCTGCGCCGCCTTCTGCGCATCAACAAGCGGCTCAACAGCGATCTGCGGCTCTCGCGCGTGCTCGAGACCATCATCGATACCGTGATCGAGCTGACCGATGCCGAGCGGGGATTTCTGTTGCTCAAGGACAGCAACGGCGACCTGGTGGTCAAGGTGGCGCGCAACATCGACCAAACCAGTCTCGAAGGGCCGAGCTCTTCCATCTCACGCTCCATCGCCAAGCAAGCCGCGGACAGCGGGGAACCCGTGATCACGGTCGATGCCGCGGGCGACAGCCGGTTCAGCGAACTGCTCTCGGTCAGCGACCTCCACCTCCGCTCGGTCCTCGCGGTGCCGCTGGCCGTGAAGGGACAGGTGGTGGGGACCATCTACGTCGATCATCGCTTGCGCAAAGGTGTGTTCGGCGACGACGAATTGGCCATGGTGCTGGATTTCGCCGATCAAGGCGCCATCGCCATAGAAAACGCCAGGGTGGTTTCCGAGCTTCGCCGCCGGGAGCAACAGGTGCAGGCCCTCAACCACCGACTGGAACGCGAATTGAAGGTGCAGGAGGCGGCGCTTAGCGATGCGCGGGTCGAACTGAAGGAAAGCCGGCAAGCCGCGGCCTTGCGCTACGACTACCGGCAGATCGTCGGACAATCGCCCTGCATGCTCGACCTGTTTCGCCTTCTCGACCGCGTGACCGACACCAGCTTGCCGGTCGTCATCGAAGGCGAGAGCGGCACAGGCAAGGAGCTGGTGGCGCGCGCCATTCACTTTCACGGCCCACGCAAAGAGCGCGCCTTCGTCTCGGAAAACTGCGCGGCCATCCCCGAGACCCTGCTTGAATCGGCGCTGTTTGGGCATGTGCGAGGTGCCTTCACCGGTGCCGATCGCGAGGCGCGCGGTCTGTTCGCCATTGCCAACGGCGGCACGCTGTTCCTCGACGAGGTAGGCGAAATGTCGCCAGCCATGCAGGGCAAGCTGTTGCGCGTGCTTCAGGACGGCGAGTTTCATCGCGTGGGAGGTGAGCGGGCTGAGAAGGTCGATGTGCGTGTCTTGGTGGCGACCAACAAGAACCTGACCGACATGGTGGAATCCGGGAAGTTCCGCAAGGATCTGTTTTACCGGCTCAGCGTGGTGCGTTTGCACTTGCCGCCTCTGCGCGAGCGGCGAGAGGACATCCCGCTCCTGCTACTGCATTTTCTGGAAAAGGCTGCGCAGCAGGCAGGCACCGCCGCCAAAACTATAGAGCCCGCAGCCTTGGCCAAGCTGTGCCGCTACTCCTGGCCTGGCAACGTGCGTGAACTGGAGAACGAAATTGCCAGGGCAGGGGCATTCGCCGGCTCGGCTATCGGGCTTTCTGACCTGTCACCACACATCCAGACTGGGCAGGATCCCAGCGAAACCATCCGCAACGAGCCTGACAGCCTGCGGATTAAACATCGCGTCGAGCGCCTGGAGCGCCAACTTATCCGCGAGGCAATGAGTCGTTCGCAGGGGAACCAAACCAAGGCGTCGACGCTTCTGGGTCTGTCACGCTTCGGGCTGCAGAAAAAGCTGCGCCGCTACAACTTGGGCACGTAGACAACTGTGTTGACGTCTGGCGTATTCAAGGTTGCCAATTCGATGCGCAAGCCCAAGTCATTCGTGGCAAAATCCTGGCTCGGATTTCGCATCCGCAGGGTATGAGGTTTTCCATGAACCGGGGACTAAGGGGCAATCGGATTCTTAGGTGGCTCGCTGGCGTCGTTGCTGGCGCGTCCTACCTACTCATCTTCGCCTGCAATTCGCCCTTCATCCCCATTCCACCTCCGAACCCAACTTTCACCGAGAGCGCGACCCCTGGAGAATGGGAGGTCTCGACGTCGGCGGATTCTCGGGCCAGCGGTGCGCGCTTCTACATTTTCAATGCATCCACCGGCAGCGGCTTGATTCAGCGCGCGGCACCCGACGGTTCGATGTATGCCTATCCACTGCAGGGGCAAGCTGGCGATCACATCGAGATCCATTGGGAGAGATCCATCACCGATGGCAGCTCGACCATATGCAGGCCGCTCGGACCCGGGTTCGTGCAACAGGGATGCTACTAGGAGGAGACAGGTAGCCTAGGCCTGGGAGCGTGTGTCCCTGGCGGGGAGCATGGCCAGGGGCGCTTCGCTCGGCAGTTCGGCTACCGTCGGGACGGCAAGGCCAGAGGTGGGCATCCGTTTGACTTCATCGCGGGCGATTCGCCAGGCGGCCTGGATAATCCACGACACAGACCTGTCCTGGCGAATGGCTTCCTTCTGGGTTTCCGCCAGCATGGCGGCATTGAAGTAGAGCGTGACCTTGCGTTTCTGAGACACGTCGCTGTTCCGGTGAAAGCGCAGATGGCCAGAAAACAGGTTCTGGACTAGCGGCTGATCTTGGCCTTGAAGGGAACGAAGAACTGGACGTTCAGGCTGAAGATCCAGTTGTTCGACCATTGCAGATCGTGGGTGTCAGTGACGCTGTCACCGTTGACGTCCCGGCCAGAGGCGTTGTTCTTGTAGATAAGATCGCGGAACTCAAGGTTGAGCGCCGCATAGTGGCTGAGGAAGGCGTGGGCACCCACACCTGCGTTTCCCGTCAATTCGGTGGTGGTGAAGGCCTGGCACAAGGGCGGCGAGCCAGCGCACGCGCCTGGCATGGCATCCTTCGCAGCCAGATTCACAACGCCACCACCTGCGAGGACATAGAAGTCAAAGTAGCTAAAAAGACTGCTGACCAACGCAATCTTGCCAGAAAGCGGGATGAACTCGACCTGGCCGAGCAGGACATATCCGATGTGATTCATCGTGGCTTGCGCGTCGGCGGCGTAGGGGGATTTGATCGTAGCGCCGCCCGTGGGAAGCGCTCCGTTGATGTCGTTGTTGAACGAGCTCTTCCAGGATGGCGTCATGTTGAACCCGCCAACACCCGCCAGCGAAATCCAGTCCGTGAAGTGGTAGGAGAGCTTGGGCATGACCAGCAGGGCGTTATAGAAGTCCTGCCCGATGCTTACGCCCGCTCCCACGCCGAACTCGAATCGCTTGTCGCGAAGTTCGAGTCGCTTGCGAATAACGGGCGCGTCCGTGAGGGGACTCTTGCGCTCCTTTTCGGCGCGAGCCATGGCAGGCAAGCATACGATGCCGCCCAAGAGTAGCGCGATAACCTTCCGCATGACTTGTGTCCTTTTCATCATGACGTCAACTCACTAGCGGGGCGTTCGGTAGGAGAACGATGGTGGAACATACAGCCCGATTGAGAAGAACATCATGATGTTCTGCACGAACTGGCTCTGAGAGCTTTGTGAAGCGCTCTTGACCGCAGCCACATCGTTACTGGCTGAAGATCCGTCTGAATGCACTAGGCCGTCTCTCCCCTTGAACTCGAACACATCCTTGTACATGTAGTCGCGGAAGGTCACGCTGAGGGTCAGCCAGTCGAGAACAAAGAGGCGAACGCCAACGCCAACGTGCCCGACGATGTCGTCGTTGGTGAAGGACTTGTCACCGAAGGCGCGTGGGATGATTTCGGTACGGATCATCCCGAGGCCTAGGGCGAAGGTCAGATCCCAGTGCACAATCCACTTGTTGAACAGACCAAACTTGCCATACCCAGGGACGTACCCGAAGGCCAGCGCGTAGTGGTACTTCAGCTTGTTCAGCGTCGGCACCAGGTAGTACTGCAAACCGACCAGCGATTCGCGCTCGGACAGCTCTTTGATGAAGTACTGCCCCTCGGCGCCGATGGAAAGCACGTCGGTGATGTAGTAGTTGAGATCGCCGCCGAACGAGTAGTGGCGAATCAGGGGATCGTTGAGAGTGATCCCCGCGAACGGCGCGAGCTCCAATCGGTGCTTCTTCAGGAAGGCCTTGCGTGGCACGACCACGATGTCTTCCCACGATTTTCGCGGAGCACCTGCAGCCTCGGTCGGCTTCTTGGTTGCTTCCGGAGTCTCGCTTCCGGTCACGTCCGTCAAGTCCAGTTCGAGCGAGGGGCTCGTATCCACTGGAGCTGTTTTGTCGCCGCCAGCCTTATCAGGCGCCGCCGCCTCTGGATCTTGAGCCAGAGACACTTTTGCGACGCCTAGGTTGGCAAGAATTACGATGAGGCCAAGGGAAAGTCGTTTCATGCGTTTCCTTGCTTGGGGGCCGCCTTCACCCCGTGACAAAAATCGCTTTGATTTCAGAGGCTTGGCTATGAAGGCAGAGGTGCGGGCAATGTAGCACAGGGAATTTCTGCAAATCAACAAAATTTCAGTTGGTGTCGAATGTTTCGCTCGTCGAGGAGTTTAGAAATCCCTTCTACCCTTCTTCGACGTGATCGAACAGAGCTTCTACGAATTCTTCTGGATCAAATTCGCGCAAATCCTCCACGCGCTCGCCAATGCCGATGAATCGCACGGGGATTCCTAGCTGATCTGCGATTCCCAGGATCACGCCGCCCTTGGCGGTGCCGTCCAATTTGGTGAGTACGATCCCGGTGACCGACATCGCCTGGGTGAAGATCTGAGCTTGGGCGATGGCGTTTTGACCACTGGTCGCATCGATCACCAGCCAGGTCTCGTGCGGAGCACCCTCGTGTGCTTTGCCGATAACGCGGCGGACTTTCTGCAATTCCTCCATGAGATTCGCTTTGGTGTGCAAGCGCCCGGCGGTGTCCGCGATGACCACATCGAAGCCTTCACTCGCCGCGCGCTTGATACCTTCGAAAATCACGGACGACGGATCGCCCCCTTCCTTGCCGCGCACCACGGGCGCGCCAACCCGAGATCCCCAAACTTCAAGCTGTTCTGTCGCTGCGGCGCGGAACGTGTCGCCGGCTGCGAGCAGCACGGATTTGCCATCTGCCTTGAGTTTGGAAGCCAGCTTTCCAATGGTGGTGGTCTTACCACTGCCATTGACCCCGATGGTAAGGAGCACGAATGGCTTGGCGCTGGCAAAGTCGATTTTCGGGGCATCGACACGCAGGAATTCGATGCTTCGTTTGCGCAGGTAGCTCCACACCGCCTTGGGATCAGCCAGCTCGCGCTTGCCAAGCGAAGCACGAATTTCTTCCAGCAGCTTCTGGCTGGTGCGAACGCCAATGTCGGCCGTCAGCAAGACCTTTTCGATCTCCTCAACCAGCGTTGGATCGATCTCTCGCTTGCCAGCAAAGAGTTGCCCGAGCCGCGAAACCCATCCCGCCCTGGTGCGCGCAAGGCCAGGCGCGAGCGCGGTGGCGTCGCGCGGTTTGGGCCGCTCTGCTGGTTGCAACGGACGCGGCTTGTCTGTCGGAAGGTTAACCCGGACTTGAGAAGACGGCCGAGCCGCAGGGATGGGGCGAGCTTGTGGCTCGGTCGCGGGAACAGGAGGGGCGCTCTCCACAGCGCGAGCATCAACGTCGCCCTTGGCCAATTCGCCGATGGGACGGGGCGCTTCAAACGTCGCTGGCGGCTCGGGTCGCGCGGCAGTCGGCAGCGCTGGCGCCGCTTCCTCGGATGGCGGTACAAGCGGCGCAGGGGACGCTGGCTCTGGTTCGACGTCTTCCGCCCGAAGCGCCGGCTTCTGGTGCTTGCCGCTTGGCGTCGGGCGATCTTCACCCGATTCCTCTATCTCGCGTTGCCTTGACCTTCGGGCCCGCCGAATCGCATAGATCAGCAGAAGGAACGCTGCAAGAAGTCCTCCTGCAAGAATCGCCGCTGTGATGAGATCTGGGTTTGTTCCCCCTTCCATGGGCAAGGGAAACTAGCAGGATCGGGGTGAAACTGGCGATCTTTTTGATATTTTCAGGAATGGTGTCAGAGAATCAAGGGATGAGGTGACAAAGGCTTTACAGACCTGGGTGCCAGATGGTACCAATCTGATGTCACGAAGTGACTGGTATGGTCATGTAATGTCACGCCATCAGGGTGGTGCTCGATGCGGATAAAGCGGCTCGAAATCTGTGGGTTCAAGTCCTTCGTTGATCGGACGGTTCTGACGTTCGACGATCCGATCACGGGCGTGGTGGGACCGAACGGTTGCGGAAAGTCCAACATCGTGGACGCGATTCGGTGGGTCATGGGCGAGCAGTCGGCCAAGCACCTGCGTGGCCGCGCCATGGAAGATGTCATCTTTAGCGGCTCCGAGTCGCGTGGCCCTGCGGGTCTGGCCGAAGTCTCCATTACCTTTGACACGGCCGCGATGGCCAGCGATGTTGCGCCTGGTGGCGTGCCCTGGGGCATGGCGGGCCCCTCGGATGTGGTCGTCACCCGTCGTCTCTACCGCGGGGGCGAGAGTGAGTATTTGCTGGGCGGTGTCCCTTGCCGTCTGCGCGACATCGTCGAGTTCTTTCTTGGAACCGGGGTTGGGTCCAAGGCCTACGCCATCATTGAACAGGGGCGCATCGGCTTCATCGTTTCGTCCCGCCCTGAAGATCGTCGCACGCTCATCGACGAAGCGGCAGGCATCACCAAGTACAAAGCAAAGAAGAAGGTGGCCGAGCGTCGGATGGAGGCTACCCGCCAGCACTTGCTACGCGTGACCGACATCATCGGCGAGATCGAAACCAGGCTTCGATCCTTGAAGCTGCAAGCGCAGAAAGCCGAACGCTACAAGCGCTACAAGGCCGAGCTCAAGGATCTCGAGCTGTGCCTGGCCACCCAGAAACACCTTGGTTTGTTGGCCGAGCAGAAATACCTGGTGGCGGCCCACGCGGCCTTGCAGACGCAGCACGCGGATGAAACCAGCTCCTTGGTTGCCGAGGAGGGCAGCGTCGAAGCCGAACGGCTCGCTCTTTCCGGTGATCTGGCCGAGCTTTCGACGGCGAAGGAAGAGCTCTTCGCGCTCGACAACAAGGCACAGCTCTCCGCCCAGCGCGCGGAGCACTATCAAGATGAGTCGGCCATGCTGGTTGTTCGTGCCGACCACGCTCGCAAAGAGAGCGATGCGCTTGCCTTGCGTACGACCCAGAACGAGGAATCCCTCGCTGCTATCGAAGGGCAGGTGGCTCTGCTCGACGCCGAGGCCGAGGCCCGCATTCAAGCGCTGGAAGTGATGGAGCAGACCTGCGCGGAGGCCAAGAGCGAGCTTGCCACCGCGCGCAGACAGCTCGACCAGTCCGTGGCTGGGGCAGGTGCGGCTCGAACGCGTATCGCGCGGCTCGAATCCGATGTGGAATCGGCGCGTGTTCGCGCCGAGGATCTGGCCCGACGCCTGGAAGAGCTTGAGAATGACGAATCTGCGTCGAGCGAAACCATGCTTCGCCTGACCACCGAGGCGGCGGAGGCGGGTGAGCGCATGAGCGAGCTGGAGGCCCGCGCGGAGGTTCTGGTCGAGAAGAAGGGCCAGCACGAGAACCAAGCCACGACCTTGCGTGGCGAGGTCGCGCGCGGCGAGATCGAGCTCGAAACCCTGCGCGAAGAGGCTCACCGGCGGCGATCGCGCTTGCAATCGCTGGCCGAGATCCAAGAGCGCTACGAGAGCTTCCAGCGTGGCGTGCGCGCCATCATGCAGAAGGTGCGTGATGCCAACGCTGCGCCCGTGGGCCAAGAGGGCAGCGACGTCGCCAGCGGCAGCGTGGCGTGGACGACCCACGGCGTGCGCGGCTTGGTGGCCGACATCGTTCAACCGCCGCCCGAGCTGGAAACCGCGCTTGAAGCGGTTCTTGGCGAGCGGCTTGGCAACATCATCGTCGAGTCGCACGAAGTGGGCGTGGAAGCCATCGACTTCCTCAAGGAGAAGAGCGAGGGGCGTTCGAGCTTCATTCCGCTGTCGCTGCGGTCTTCGGGGTCGTCCGGAACGGTGGTCTACGACGCCACGGGCACCGAGATCGTCGAAGACGCGACCAGCATGGTGCCGGCAACCGCGGTCTGCCCGACGGGTGATGGCGTGCGTGGGCCGATGCTCGAGCTCATCGGCTTCGATCGGCACTACGATCGCATCGCGAGCTACCTACTGGGTGACGTCATCGTTGTCGAGGATCTGCGCACGGCGCTGGACCTTTGGCGGCAGACCAAGACGCAGAAGACGCTGGTGACCCTCGACGGGGAGGTTATCGATCCCCACGGTGTGGTAACCGGTGGCTCGCGCGAGTCGGCGGTGGCCGGGGTGCTTTCGCAGAAGCGCGAGATGCGCGAGCTCGAAGAAGTGGTGGCTCGGCTCGACCTGGATTACCAGGCCACGCTCGATCGCCACGTGGGTAACAAGCAAGTTCTGGCCGAAACCGTGACCGCGCTCGATGAGACCGTCGCGGCCATGCGCCGGGACGAGCTCGAGCTCGGCGCTCACCGCAAAGATGCCGATCGCCTGGCGCGCGAAAGCATCCAGGTGGAAGCCCGCCGCGTTCAACTGGCCAGCACCATCGAAAGCCTGCGCACCTCGACCAGCCAGAACCAGGCACGCATTGAGGACTCAACGGCCCAGCTCGTGACCGAGCAGGAGGCTGCCTTGGATCATGAATCCAGGGCCGAAGGCCTGCGCTTCCAGGTCGAAACCCTTTCCGAGAAGGTGGAAGGATTGCTGGCCGAGCTTTCCACCGTGAATGTCGCTGCCGCACAGGCCGGCGATCGCAAGCGCATGGCGCGCGACAACGTGGAACGCCTGCGGCGGGAGATCACCGATCACGCGTCGAAGCGCAGCCAACTCGACGAGGATGCCTCGCGGGATCTGGCGCGCGCTGAGTCCTTGCGCACCCAGGCCGAACAGCTTCGGCAGGAGGCGTCGCTCATGCAATCCGAGCTGGCGGAGCGCTCGCGCGTGTACAGCGAGCGTTCGAGCGCCGCCGAGGAGCGCAGCGGCATGCTTGCCCGGCGGGATGCCGATCTCAAGACCGTGCGCTCGCGCGTGGCCCGCCTGGCCCAGGAGCTGGGCGCCTTCGATCTGCGTTGCCAGCAGGTCGCCATGCGCATTGAAGGACTCGACGAGCAGATTCGCGACCGCTATCCCGAGGTCGGCAAGGTCGCCGAGGTGGTCACGGACTATCACCTGCGTGGACTGTCCGGGGAAATCGAGGAATCGAGGGTAAAGGAGCTGCGTGGCCTGGTCGAGCGCATGGGCGACATCAACCTGACCGCCATTGAGGAATCGGCAGAGCTCCAGCAGCGCTACGATTTCTTGACCTCGCAAAAGGCGGACCTGGAATCCGCCATGAGCCGCCTAGACACGGCCATCGACAAGATCAACCGCGCCTCGCGCAAGCGGTTCCGCGACGTCTTCGACACGGTCAATGCCAAGTTCCAAGAGGTCTTTCCGCATCTGTTCGGAGGCGGCAAGGCCCACCTGGCCCTGACCGACGAGAACGATCTGCTCGAAACCGGTGTGGAAATCGTGGCCAATCCGCCGGGCAAGAAGATGCTTCAAAACATCGAGCTGCTCTCGGGTGGCGAGAAGGCCCTGACCGCGGTGTCCTTGCTCTTCGCCATCTTCTTGGTCAAGCCTTCGCCATTCTGCGTTCTCGACGAGGTGGATGCTCCGCTCGACGAGGCCAACGTGGGGCGCTTCAACCATGCCGTTCGCGAGATGACCGATCAGTCGCAGTTTATCATCGTGACGCACAATCAGCGCACCATGGAAATCGCGGACAAACTGTGCGGCATCACCATGGAAGAATCCGGCGTATCCAAGCTTGTGGCCGTGAATCTTCGCAGCCGGAAGAACGCTCCGGCGCCAACCGAGCCGTCGGAATCCGTGCTGCCGCCCGGCGGCGAGGACTTTGGACAACCCGCGTCGGCCTGATTGGCCGGCGATATTTCTGGCCCGTGCGGCCCCCCATCCACTGCGCGGGGTTGACGGCTCTCCACTCTCTCAATACACTCACCACGTTTTTTGACGGGCTCCGCGTTCGCGGTCAAACCGTCGCTTTGAAAGGAGCATCATGGCTACCCACATTACCGACGAATGCATCAACTGCGGCGCTTGCGAGCCCGAGTGTCCCAACGACGCCATCAGCGAAGGCGACAGCTTGTACATCATCGACGCCGCTCGCTGCAGCGAGTGCGTCGGCTTCTTCGATCACGAGGCTTGCCAGTCGGTTTGCCCGGTCGAGTGCTGCGTGCCCGATCCGAACAACAAGGAAACCGAGGAAGTTCTGCTCGCACGCGCCAAGCAGCTTCACCCCGACAAGAACTTGCCCGACCTGGCGGCCCTGCCGGCGGCGCTGTCGCGCTTCCGCAAGGCCTAGACCCTAGGTCATCCCTCAGTCCATCACGGGGCTCTGAAACCGGTCAACGGTTCAGGGCCCTTGTTCGTCTCTGGGCAAACGATCCGGGTGCATTTCCACCCGGTGCAGCTGCACCAGCTTGCTGGTGAAGTCCAGAAAGTGCTGGCGGTGCCAGTGTTCGTAGTAGCCGATTTGCAGTTTTCCGCGGGCTTGCTCGAAACTGACGTTCTCTGCCGGTCGCTCGCTGATGTAGCGGGCGATGAAGCTGCCATCGTCGTTCACCACAAGCGGTGTCGTGTCGCCTGGCGTGTGCAGTTTGCTGACTTCGGCGCCAACGGCCTTGGCCAGCGGCTTGTCCAGGCCCTGGAACAGGCGCTTGAAAACGACATGTTGCTTGGCCCATGCCGGATCTTTCGCCAAGGCCGAAAATTCGTCCAGCGTCTTGGCCGGATGGTTTTTGAGGTAGAGGGCAAGCTCTCTGCCGGTTTGCTCGCGGGGTTCTCTGTCCTCTTTTTCCATTGGGGCGCCGGTGTAGACGGCCAGAAGCCCGATTTCCACCAGCCGAGAGTGAACGAAGACGTCCCGCGCTTTGTCATAGATCGGGCGAAGATCGCTATCTGGGATCGCCTCAGGGCGCATGGTCGGATTCAGTTCCTTCTCCAGCAGGCGTTGGGCAAATGCGCTCTGCACGTCATGATCCGCTGGGCTCGTGAGCAGGAAGCCTCGCTGCCGCGCGTACTCCGCGAGGAGGTTGGTCGCAATCAGGTCCTCCAGGGCGGCGCGTGCAGGTTTCCCGCTGCGTTTGGCTTCGGACTCGATCTGTCTGGCCAAGATTGGAACCTGGCCCACGCGTGCCACCACCGCGCCAAGATCGGCCGATGGCAGGGGCAGCCATTCGTGCTCGGCGGTTTGCCTGGGCGATGAGCAATTCGCGAACGAGAACGCGACGAAGAGCAAGGTGCAGTAGCGCACGGGGACGATGGTAGCAGAATCGAAGATCTGACGGGCGGCCAAGCGTGGCTATCTTGCTTGCACGCTGCTACGTTCTGTCCGCGATGATGTCATCCCAAGCACCTCGTTTCGTGGTTGCAATCGACGGTCCAGCGGGCGCTGGCAAGTCGACCGTGGCGCGTACCCTGGCAACACGCCTTGGCTATACCTTTCTGGACACTGGCGCGCTCTATCGCACGGTCGCCCTTGTGGCCCAGGGCAAGCAGATTCACTGGGACGATGGCGCTCGTTTGGGCGAGCTCACCAGGGCGCTGGACATCGTCTTCGTGCGGGAGCCAGATCGGATTCGAATCTTGGCCGACGCGCGCGACGTGACGGACGCCATTCGCAGAGCTGAGATCTCCGAAGGCGCATCCCGCGTCTCGGCCCACGCCGACGTGCGCGCCGGACTGCTTGAGATGCAGCGAAGAGTTGCGGCACAGGCCAATGTGGTTGCGGAAGGGCGGGATATCGGCACGGTGGTCTTTCCCGCGGCGCGGGCGAAATTTTTTCTGATCGCCAATCTCGAAACCCGGGCACAGCGGCGAACCTTAGAGTTGCAGGCGGCAGGCCGACCGGCGGTTCTTGCCGAGGTTCTGGCCGACATGCGCGTCCGCGACGAGCGCGACAGCGGCCGGGCCGTGGCACCCTTGCGCCGCGCCGACGATGCCATTGAAATCGATTCGTCACTGGCAACCCCGGACGAGGTTGTGGAACGCATGATGGCGATTGTCCGGTCGCGCGGCGGATAGCCGCAGTCCGGGTCGGCCTGTTTGGAGCCCGGTCTTTGCGCAGCAAGGCGTAGCGACTCGGGGTTGGTACGCCTTGTTCCGTTGACATGCGGGATTAGCAGCGGTAGTTTTCGCCGCCCTTCGCTAATCCCGATGGTCGGGGTATGCGATGACAAACAGTTGCCGGGTCGCGCGCGGGGCTACGCTGCGATCCGGACCAGCCGATTCACGTGAATCGCGTTGTTAGCGTCAAAGGATACTCATGGTTGCTGTGCCTTCGTCTTCAGATACACCCTCGGATATGGACGAGAGTTTTGCCGCGCTTTTCGAAGAGTCGCTCAAGCGCGATGAGGTGAAAGAAGGCGAAATCGTCAAGGGCAAGGTTATTGCCATCGGCAAGGAAGCCGTCGTCGTCGATATCGGCTACAAGTCCGAAGGCACCATCGCCGCCTCGGAGTTCATGGTCGATGGACAGATGTCCATCAAGGCCGGCGACATCATCGATGTCTTCCTGGAAAGCCGCGAGGACGAAAACGGTCTGTGCATCGTCTCGAAAGAGAAGGCCGATCGCCTCAAGGTTTGGGATGAAATCTCGGCCGCGTGCGAGCGCGACGAACTGATCGAGGGCACCATCAGCACGCGCGTGAAGGGTGGCCTGTCGGTCACCATCCGCGGCGGCGTGAAGGCCTTCTTGCCGGGTTCGCAAGTCGATTTGCGCCCTGTGCGCAACCTCGACAACCTGCTCGGCAAGAGCCACCGCTTCAAGGTGATCAAGTTCAACAAAAAGCGCGGCAACATCGTGCTGTCCCGTCGCGTGCTCCTGGAGAAGGAGCGCGCCGAGCTCAAGGGGCAGACGCTCGAGAAGCTCAAGGAAGGCCAGGTCGTCGAGGGCATCGTCAAGAACCTCACCGAGTACGGCGCCTTCATCGACCTGGGCGGTATCGACGGCCTCCTGCACATCACGGACATGTCGTGGGGCCGCGTAACCCACCCGTCCGAGCTGTTCCAGGTCGGCGATCACGTCCGGGTCAAGGTGCTCAAGTTCAACACCGAGACCGAGCGCGTGT
>Ga0302322_100002888_pt1 | contig 14630 bp, 13 predicted proteins | sample Fen_T0_2_FD_203757 | JGI IMG/M metagenome (GOLD analysis project Ga0302322, IMG submission 203757) | Peat permafrost microbial communities from Stordalen Mire near Abisko, Sweden - Fen_T0_2 | ecosystem: Environmental > Terrestrial > Soil > Wetlands > Permafrost | place: Sweden: Abisko... | reverse complement strand
AGGTCGAGCGTGGACAGCCGTGGCCGCGCTCCGCCCAGGTCGAGAAGCCCCGCGGCTGCCTGCCATGTCGCGCGAGAACGCGCCGGAAGCGCGCACCGGATGACGCCCCCGAAGAAGAAGGAACGGAATGCGGATTCCCGGAATGAATTCGCCCGACGCGCCAAATCGCGATATAATGGTGAACGGAATTCCGGGGATGTGGAGGATGCGGACGAGAGCAGTTCCGGGCCGCCTCGACGGAACGGTGACGTCACCGTCGTGGTTCCCTCCCAGCCGCCGGTGATCAGCCCGCAGGCTGGACGGGCGCTGCTCAGGATCCTGTTCGAAGCCGCCTCCGACCAGCCCGGATCGGACACCACGCGGAGGGCCGCATGAACCCCAGTCCAGGTCGACACCCATCGACGAACCCGGCGCCGACCCGCCGGTTCGCCTTCTGCGGGCGCGTGTCCACCGAGGACCAGCAGGACCCCGAGGCGTCCCGGAACTGGCAGCTGTCCCGGGCGACCACGCTGATCGAACCGGTCGGCGGGGTGGTCGTGGAGGACTTCTTCGACATCGGCCTGTCCCGGTCGATCCCGTGGAAGCGTCGACCCCAGGCCGCCCGGCTGCTCGAAGCGCTCAAGAATCCCCGCCGCGGGTTCGACGCCGTCGTCATCGGCGAGCCGCAGCGGGCGTTCTACGGCAACCAGTTCGGCCTGACGTTCCCGTTGTTCGTGCACTACGGCGTCGAGTTGTGGGTGCCGGAGGTCGGGGGAGCGATCGACCCGGGCAGCGACGCCCACGACCTGGTGATGGCGCTGTACGGCGGGATGAGCAAGGGCGAACGGAACCGCATCAAGATCCGGGTCCGGGCCGCGATGGCGTCCCAGGCCGCCACCGAGGGCCGTTTCCTGGGCGGGCGCCCGCCCTACGGGTACCGGCTCGCCGACGCCGGTCCGCATCCCAACCCGGCCAAGGCCGCGGACGGTCGCCGTCTGCACACCCTGGAACCGGACCCGGTCACCGCACCGGTCGTGCAGCGGATCTACGCCCAGTACGCCGCGGGCAAGGGCCTGTACGCCATCGCCGAAGGTCTGACCGCCGACGGCATCCTCAGCCCGTCGGCGTACGACCCCGAGCGCAATCCGCACCGGTGTGGGCTGGCCTGGTCCAAGGCCGCCGTCCGGGTCATCCTGACCAACCCCCGGTACACCGGGCGGCAGGTCTGGAACAAGCAGCGCAAGGACGAGGTCCTGATCGACGTCGACGACGTCGCCCTCGGTCACCAGACCCGGATGCGCTGGAACGACCCCGACGCCTGGATCTGGTCCGACCAGCCCGTCCACCCGGCCCTGATCGACGACGTCGACTTCCGGACCGTGCAGGACCTGCTGGCCGCCGCCGGACGGCGGGCGGTCGACCGCAAGCCGCGCCGCACGTCCCGCGAGTACGCCCTGACCGGCCTCATGTTCTGCGGGATCTGCCGGCGGCGGATGCAGGGGAGCTGGAACAACGGCAAACCGCACTACCGGTGCGTCTTCCCCGACCAGTACGCCCTCGCCAACAAGATCGACCATCCCCGCAGCCTGTACGTCCGGGAGGAACTCGTCCTGCCACCGGTGGACGCCTGGCTGGCCACCGCCTTCGACCCGCCCCACCTGACGGACACCATCCGCGCGATGGCCGCCGGACAGGACGCCGGTGACCAGATGGTGGAGGCGGCCGAACGGGTCCGGCAGGAGGTCGCCGAGGCCGACGCCAAGCTCGCCCGCTACCGGGCAGCCCTCGAGGCGGGCACCGACCCGGCACTGGTCGCCGCCTGGACCGCCGAGGTCACCGCCGCCAAGGCCGCTGCCCAGGCAAGGTTGCGTGCCCTCGGCGGCAGGCGCCGCATGACCGAAGAGGAGATCGCCACGCTCGTCACGGCGGCAGGGAACATCCTCGACGTCCTGCGCCACGCCGACGGCCGCGACAAGGCCGCCGTCTACCAGCAGCTCGGCCTGCGCCTCACGTATCAAACGGACCCAAAACACGTGATCGCCGAGGCGCGGCCATCGGCGATCATGTACGAAACGGAGTGTCCGAGGGGGGACTTGAACCCCCATGCCCTTGCGGGCACTAGCACCTCAAGCTAGCGCGTCTGCCTATTCCGCCACCCGGACGAGTGACTCCGGCCCGAGGGCCGCAGCGGAGAAGAGATTAGCACGGGGAGCGCCGCCACCCGACGCGGCGTGTCACGGGCGGGCAGGGACGGCGGCAGACCCGCCGCGCAGGGTCGGCCGACCTCCGGGGGCGGTCTGTCAGCGCCCCCGGCTACCGTGGCGGCATCGCCTCCGGAGGGTCCCGGGGGTGCCCGCCGGGCGAGGAGGATGCCGTGTCCGACCAGAGCGACACCAGCGTGGACGCCGGGGGCGGCGTCAGCGAACTGTCCGGGACCGCCGCCGACGAACTGGTGCGGATCTGTCGCGACCTGCTGCGCATGGACACGTCCAACTACGGCGACGACAGCGGCCCGGGGGAGCGGAAGGCGGCCGAGTACGTGGCCGGGCTGCTCGCGGAGGTCGGTCTCGAGGTCGAGGTCCTGGAGTCCCACCCCGGGCGGACCAGCGTCGTCACCCGGATCGAGGGCGCCGACCGCACCCGGCCCGGGCTCCTCGTGCACGGCCACCTGGACGTCGTCCCGGCGAACGCCACCGACTGGCAGGTGGATCCGTTCTCCGGCGAGGAGCGGGACGGCTGCCTGTGGGGTCGCGGCGCCGTCGACATGAAGGACATGGACGCGATGATCCTGGCGACCGTCCGCGACCTGGTGCGGCGGGGGATCCGTCCGCCGCGCGACGTCGTCGTCGCCTTCATCGCCGACGAGGAGGCGGGTGGCGACCGCGGGGGCCGCTGGCTGGTCGAGAACCGGCCGGACCTGTTCGAGGGCGTCAGCGACGCCGTCAGCGAGGTGGGCGGCTTCTCCGTCGACCTGGCGGGCCGCCGGGCGTACCTGCTGCAGACGGGCGAGAAGGGGCTCGCGTGGCTGCGGCTCGTCGCCCACGGCCGGGCCGGGCACGGCTCCCAGATCAACGACGACAACGCGGTGACCCGGCTCGCGGCCGCCGTCACCCGGATCGGCGCCCACCCCTGGCCGCTGGAGATCACTCCGACGGTCCGTGCGTTCCTGGACGGCGTCGAGGAGATCACCGGCGTGCCCCTCGACCCCGACGACCCGGACGCCCTGGTCGCCGTCCTGGGCACCACGGCCCGGTTCGTCGGCGCCACCCTGCGCCACACGGCCGCGCCGACCGTGCTGCAGGCCGGGTACAAGCACAACGTCATCCCGGGCACGGCGACCGCGCTGATCGACACCCGCTTCCTGCCCGGCCGCGAGGAGGAGCTGATGACGACGGTCCGCGAGCTGGCGGGTCCCGGCGTCGACGTCGAGGTGGTCACGCACGGGGTCGCGCTGGAGACCGAGTTCTCGGGCGCCCTCGTCGACACCATGATCGCCTCGCTGCGGCACGAGGACCCGGGGGCCGCCGTCCTGCCCTACCTGCTGTCGGCGGGCACTGACAACAAGCACTTCAGCGAACTGGGCATCCGCGGGTACGGCTTCGTGCCGCTGCGGTTGCCGTCCGGTCTGGACTTCGCGGGCATGTTCCACGGCGTGGACGAGCGGGTGCCCCTGGAGTCGCTCCACTTCGGCGCCCGGGTGCTGCACCGGTTCCTGCAGACGGCCTGAGGGATCCGCTGCCCTGCCGAGGGCGGGTGCTTGACATGCAGCTGCTGGGTTGCCTAATTTAGGCAGCCCGGCGGTTGCCTATTGCTGAGCAGGTGAATGCGACGGACGTGACGGTGATGGACGAGGTGTTCCGGGCGCTGGCCGACCCCAGCCGCCGGCAGTTGCTCGACAGCCTCAACGAGAGGTCCGGGCAGACCTTGCGCGAGCTGTGCGCAGGGCTCGCCATGACCCGCCAGTCGGTCAGCAAGCACCTGGCGGTGCTGGAGGAGGCCGGGCTGGTCGTCACCGTGCGCCGCGGCCGGGAGAAGCTCCACCACCTGAACGCCGCGCCCGTCAACGCGATCGCCGACCGCTGGATCAGCCGGTACGACCGTGACCGCGTCCGCGTGCTCGCGGACCTCAAGACCGCCCTGGAGGCGACGCCCATGGACAAGCCCCGCTTCGTCTACGTCACCTACATCGCCACCACGCCCGAGCGGCTGTGGCAGGCCCTGACCGAACCCGCCTTCACCCGGCGCTACTGGGACACGACGTTCACCACGGACTGGGCCGTCGGCTCCCCGATGACGTGGGACAACCACGGCGTCGTGCTGGCCGACCCGGAGCAGGTGGTGGTCGAGTCCGACCCGTTCCGCCGCCTGGCCTACACCTGGCACACCTTCACCCCGGAACTGGCCGAGCGGTTCGGCTGGGACGCGGACTTCTTCGCCCCGATCGCGGCCGAGCCCCGGTCCACCGTCACCTTCGAGCTGGAGCCGGCCGGCGAGGGCGTGGTCAAGCTGACCGTGGTGCACGACGGGTTCGCCCCCGGCAGCACCGTCGCGGAGATGGTCGGTGCCGGCTGGCCCAACGTCGTCGCGAGCCTGAAGACGCTGCTCGAGACGGGCGATCCGCTGCCCGCCTGACGCCGACGCGGGCCGGCCGCTGCCATCCTGACGCCGGGGGCCCGGCGTCGGGACCCGGCGTCAGGCCCCGGCGTCAGGCCCCGGCGTCAGGCCCCGGCGTCAGGATCCGGGGGAGGTGTCCGCCGTGGCGAGCCGCGAGCGGCGTGCCCCGTACGCGGCGTAGACGACGAGCCCGATCGCCATCCACACGACGAACCGCACCCAGGTGACCCCGGGCAGGTTCAGCATCAGGTAGAACGACGCCAGCACCGACAGGATCGGGACGACGGGCACGCCCGGCACGCGGAACGCCCGGTGCAGGTCGGGCCGGCTGCGGCGCAGCACCAGCACCCCCACCGAGACCAGCACGAACGCGAAGAGCGTGCCGATGTTGACCAGTTCGGCCAGCTCGCTCAGCGGCACCAGCGCCGAGATGACGGCGACGACGGCTCCCGTCGTCACCGTCACCAGCACGGGCGTGCCGGTGCGCGGCGACACCTTCGAGAACGCCGGCGGCAGGAGTCGGTCGCGGCTCATCGCGAAGAAGACCCGCGACTGGCCGAGCATGAGCACCATCATCACCGTGGTGAGCCCGGCGAGGGCGCCCACGCTGATCACCGTGGCGAACCCGGGGCGGCCCACCGACCGGAACGCCTCGGCCAGGGGCGCGGAGATGCTCAGCCGGTCGTACTTCACCATGCCGGTCACCACCAGCGACACGGCGACGTAGAGCACCGTGCAGACGATCAGCGAGCCGATGATGCCCCGCGGGACGTCGCGCTGCGGGTTGCGCGTCTCCTCGGCGGCGGTCGCGACGATGTCGAACCCGATGAAGGCGAAGAACACCAGCGCGGCGCCGGTGAAGATCCCCGCGACGCCGAACGTGCCGGTGGACACGCCGAGGTCCTGCAGCAGGGACGGCGCGGCGGAGCCGCCGGGCGCGCCCTTCGACCCGGACGGCGGCACGAAGGGGGAGTAGTTGGACGCCTTGACGTAGAAGAGCCCGGCGACGATCACGAACAGCACGATGCCGAGCTTGACGGCGACGATGACCGCGTTGACCCGGGCCGAGATCTTGATCCCGAGGCACAGCACGCCGGTGAGGAGCAGGACGATGAGGAACGCCACCAGGTTCGGCGACGTCGGGGAGGGTGACTCGCTGTAGATCCGCTCCGGCAGGTGGATGCCCGCGGCGCCCAGCACGTCGGCGAAGTACTGCGACCACCCGACGGCGACGGTGCTCGCCCCGAGCGCCAGCTCCAGCACCAGGTCCCAGCCGATGATCCAGGCGACGACCTCCCCGAGGGTCGCGTAGCTGAACGTGTAGGCCGATCCGGCGACCGGGACGGTCGAGGCGAACTCCGCGTAGCACAGGGCGGCCAGCCCGCAGGTGATGCCCGCGACGACGAACGACAGCGCGACCGCCGGCCCGGCCTGCACACCCGCGGCCTTGCCGGTCAGCACGAAGATCCCTGTCCCGATGATGACGGCGATGCCGAAGACCATGAGATCGAGGGCGGACAGGTCCCGCCGCAACCGGTGGTCCGGGTCGTCGGTCTCCTCCATCGAGCGTTCGACGCTCTTGGTCCGGAAGACCCCGTCCGCCCTGCGGCTCGTCGTCTCGGCCATGGCCATCCTCCCCGCGGCTGCATCGGCTGCGTGCGCGCGCCCGGGAGGGCGGGCCGTGCGACCGGGCCGGGCAGGCCGGGGGTCCGGGAGCGCGCGACGCGTGATCGCGCCCAGGTACCCACCCGGGACGCCGATCATGCGTGGCGGACGGGCCCGCGGATCCGGCGCGCGGATCAGGTCGTGCGGACCACCCGGATGATCTTCCGGCGGATCCAGATCCGGCGGGTGCCGTTCATCATCAGCTGGACCCGGGCCAGCTCCCAGCGGCCGTACTCCGCGTACTCGGTCAGCAGCCGTCTGACCTCGCCGCGTGACGACCCTCGGGTGACGGTGAACGTCCGGTACTCGTACTCCCCGCTGCCCGGCGGCAGGTCGCCCGGCAGCGGGGGAACAGGGCGTGGCGTGGAGGCTGTCATCGTCCCCCATTGTCACCATGAACAGATACGGTCGTGCCATGACGACCGCACCGCGCGACGCGCTCGACCGCTTCGTGGCGGCCCTGGAAGCACATTTCGAGGCCGTGACCCGGCGTGTCGGCGAGGCCGACCCGGCCGTGACCGCCGCGTACCAGACCCTCGCCGACGCCTTCGAGACCTACGACGACGCCCTCTACGACACCTTCGACGAGGTCACGCCCTTCGTGCTCGTCGAGGACTCCGACGAGGACGACGACCTGGACGAGGACGACGACGAGCTGGACGACGACGAGTACGAGGACGACGACGTCGAGGACGAGCTCGAGGTGGAGGTCGTCCCGCCGACGGCCATCGCGCCGGGGGCTCAGAAGCGTTCCGGGTAGCCGATCTCCGGCCGGGACACCTCGTCGAGCGCGGCGTGGATCTCGGCCGGCAGCTCGACGTCCTCGCTGGCGATGGCCGCGCGCAGCTGCGCCGCGGTCCGGGCGCCCACGAGCGCCGAGCAGACCGGTTCGCGCGCGCGCAGCCAGGCCAGGGCCACCTCGACGGGCGAGCAGCCCAGCCCGTCCGCGGCCGTGAGCAGCGCCTCGACGACGTGCCGGGAGGGACCGCCCAGGTAGCGGCCGACGAACGCGGCGAGGTGCGGTGACGCCCCGCGGGAGTCCGACGGCGTCCCGGTGCGGTACTTCCCGGTGAGGACCCCGCGCCCGAGGGGCGACCACGCCAGCAGCCCGACGCCGAGGGCGAGGGCCGCGGGGACCACCTCCCGTTCGACCCCCCGCTGGACGAGGGAGTACTCGACCTGGGAGGCGACCAGGCGGGTACCGGGGGACAGCTGGCGCAGCAGGGTGGCGGCGTGGGCGGTCTGCCAGCCGCTGTAGTTCGACACGCCGACGTAGCGGACGCGCCCGGTGCGCACCGCGTCGTCCATGGCCCGCAGGGTCTCCTCGAGCGGGACCAGCGGTGACCACCCGTGCACGAGCCACAGGTCGAGGTGGTCGGTGCGCAGGCGGCGCAGCGAGCGGTCCAGGTCGGCGAGCAGCGCACCGCGGGAGGCGTCGGTGCGGCGGGCGCCGTCGCGGCGGGTGATGCCCGCCTTCGAGCAGAGGACGACGTCCTCGCGGGGCACGACGTCGTCCAGCAGGCCGCCGATGAGCTCCTCGGCCGCGCCGTCGCCGTACGACGAGGCGGTGTCGACCAGCGTGCCGCCGGCCTCGACGAAGGCCCGCAGCAGGTCGCCCGCCTCGTGGGCGTCGGTGTCCCGACCCCAGGTCAGCGTGCCGAGCCCGAGCCGCGACACGCGCAGCCCGCTGCTGCCGACGAGACGCTCCTCCACGGGCGACAACCTAGCGGGCGCCGCCCTCGCGCCCGCAGGGTCGCCGCGGGACAGGCCGGGACGACTTCGCACCTTCCGTGTCGCAGTGGTGACCATTGGTGATGAAGGGGTCGGATCATGCGCCGCTCCGACCCCGAATTACCGGCGCGAGATGTCGGGCGGACTACCCTGTGGATCGCTATGCGACTCGGACTGAATCTCGGCTACTGGGGCGGCGGAACCGACGCCACCTCGGTCGACCTCGCCGTCGAGGCCGACCGGCTCGGCTACGCGGTGTGTTGGGCGGCGGAGGCTTACGGCTCGGACGCCGCGACCGTGCTCGCCTGGGTCGGTGCCCGCACCGAGCGGATCGATCTGGGCTCGGCCGTCCTGCAGATCCCCGCGCGGACCCCCGCGATGACGGCGATGACGGCGGCCACCCTCGACGGGCTGAGCGGCGGCCGGTTCCGGCTCGGCCTGGGCGTGAGCGGTCCGCAGGTGTCCGAGGGCTGGCACGGCGTGCGGTTCTCCGACCCGCTGGGGCGCACCCGGGAGTACGTGGAGATCGTCCGGCTGGCGCTGTCCCGCCAGGACCTGGCCTACTCGGGCCGGCACTGGCAGCTGCCGCTGCCCGACGGGGAGGGCAAGGCGATCCGCCTCACCGTGCGCCGCGTGCGCGAGCGCATCCCGGTCTACCTGGCGACGGTCGGGCCGCGCAACTCCCGGCTCGCCGGGGAGATCGCCGACGGCTGGCTCGGCGTCTTCTTCTCCCCCGAGCACGCGGCGGCGGCCCTGGAGCCGTTGCGGGAGGGACGGCGCGCGGCCGGGCACGGCGTCGAGCCCGGGTCGGACCCGCTGGCGGGCTTCGACCTGGCCCCCACGGTGCCGCTGAGCGTGGGCGACGACCTGGCGACGGCGGCGGAGCCGATCCGCCGGTACGCGGCGCTGTACCTGGGCGGCATGGGCAGCCGCACCCGCAACTTCTACAACACCCTGGCCCGGCGGATGGGCTTCGAGGAGGCGGCGGAGCGGGTGCAGGACCTGTTCCTGGGCGGCAACCCGCGCGACGCCGCCCGCGCCGTCCCGCTGGAATTCATCGACGCCACCAGTCTCATCGGACCCATCGAGAGGATCGCCGACCGCATGCACGCCTTCGCCGAGGCCGGGGTGACGACGCTGTCGCTCGCCCCGTACGCCGACTCCCCGCAGGGGCGTACCGGGACCCTGCGCGCGGCCGTCCGCGCCCTCGAGTTGGCCGGCCTGGCGTGAGCGGGGGCATCAGCGCGCTCGACTCGGTCATCCTCGGCGTCGTCGAGGGCGTCACCGAGTTCCTGCCGGTGTCCAGCACCGGCCACCTGACCGCGGCCGAGGGGCTGCTCGGCATCCAGGTCGACAACCCGGCCGTGACCGCCTACACGGCGATCATCCAGTTCGGCGCCATCGTGGCGACGTTCCTGTACTTCCGGGCCGACTTCGTCCGGCTGGCGACGGCCTGGGTCGGCGGTCTGACGTCGCCGGAGCGCCGCCGGGAGCCCGACTACCGGTTCGCCTGGGCGGTCATCGCCGGGTCGGTGCCGATCGTGGTGGTGGGCCTGGCCGCCAAGGGCTTGGTGTCGGGGCCGCTGCGCAACCTGTGGGTCGTGGCGGGCGCCCTGATCGTCTGGAGCCTGGTCATGTACCTGGCCGAGGCGTCGGCGGCCGCCCGCACCCGGCAGTACACCGAGGAGGAGCTGACCCTGCGGCAGGTGCTGGTCATCGGCCTGTTCCAGTGCGTCGCGCTGGTGCCGGGAGTGTCCCGCTCGGGGGCCACGATCTCGGCGGGCCTGTTCCAGGGGGCCACCCGGGTGACGGCCACCCGGCTGTCGTTCTTCCTGGCCATCCCCGCCCTGACCGGCGCCGGGGTGTACGAGCTCAAGGACATCGACACCTCCACCGTCGGCTGGGGGACGCTCGGGATCGGCACCCTGATCAGCTTCATCGTCGCCTACGCCAGCATCGCCTGGCTGCTGCGCCTGGTCGCCAAGCACCCGATCACGGTGTTCATCGCCTACCGGGTGCTGGCCGGCGTCACCCTGGCGGCCCTGCTCGGCGCGGGCATCCTGTCACCCAAGTGATCCCGTCGCCCGAGTGATCCCACGCAGGGCCTAGGCTGGGCCCGTGCCCACCGTCCTGCTCGTCCGTCACGGCCGGACGACGGCGAACGCGAGCGGCGTCCTCGCCGGCTGGACCCCCGGGGTGGGGCTGGACGAGACCGGGTGCGCCCAGGCGCAGGCCCTCGCCTCCCGCCTCGCCGTCCTGCCCGTCGCGGCGGTCGTCACCAGCCCGCTGCAGCGCTGCCGCGAGACGGCCGCCGAGCTCGTCGCCGTCCCCGGGCCCGGCGGCGCGGCCCGGCCCGAGCCGGTGACCGACGACCGGCTGGGGGAGTGCCGCTACGGCGACTGGACCGGCCGGTCCCTGAAGGACCTCGCCAAGGACCCGCTGTGGCGGGTCGTGCAGGCCCATCCCTCGGCCGTGACCTTCCCCGGCCCCGAGGGGGAGTCGATGCCGGACATGCAGCATCGGGCCGTGGCCGCCGTCCGGGCCCACGACGCCGCGGTCGCGGCCGCCCACGGGGACGACGCCGTGTGGGTCGCGGTGTCGCACGGCGACGTCATCAAGGCGCTGCTCGCCGACGCCCTCGGCATGCACCTGGACGCCTTCCAACGGATCGTCGTCGACCCGTGCTCGGTGTCGGTCGTCCTCTACACCCCGTTGCGCCCGTTCGCCCTGCGGGTCAACGACTCCGGCGGCGACCTGGCCGCCCTGGCCCCGCCGCCGCGCAAGGGCCGCCGCCGCCCGTCGACGCGCCCCTCCCGGACGTCGGGCCGGGCGACCGCCCGGGCACAGGCCGCGGCCTCGGACGCCGTGGTGGGTGGCTCCGCCGGGGTGGACGGTGCCCCGGACGCCGGTACGTCGTAGGGTCGTGCCCATGCCGCGCCAGGTCTTCGACTACGACCCGCCGGACCGGTTCATCGCCGGAACCGTCGGGCAACCCGGCTCCCGCACCTTCTTCCTGCAGGCTCGCACCGGACCCCGGGTCACGAGCGTCGCGCTGGAGAAGGCCCAGGTCTCGGTGCTGGCCGAGCGGGTGGACGAGCTGCTCGACGAGGTGCTGCGCCGCACCGGAGGCGCCGCCCCCGTGCCCGCCCTGGCGACCGTCGACTCCGAGGACAACGCGCCGCTTGACGTCCCGATCGACGAGGAGTTCCGGGTCGGCACGATGAGCCTGGCCTGGGACGGCGAGATGCAGCGCGTGGTCATCGAGTGCTTCGCCGAGAACCCGGCCACGCCCGAGACCGAGGAGGAGGTCGAGGAGGAGCCGGACGACGACGAGGAGGAGACCGGTCCCGTGCTGCGGGTCGCCCTGACCGGTGCCGCCGCCCGTGCCTTCGCCAAGCGCGCGCTGGCCGTCGTGGCCGCGGGCCGCCCGCCGTGCCCCTTCTGCGCGCTGCCGCTGGACTCGGAGGGTCACATCTGCCCCCGTGCGAACGGGTACCGGCGCTGACCGCCCCCGACCTGGCCCCGGCCGACGCGCTGGACCTCCTGAGCCGCGGCGAGCTGGAGGTCCGCGGGCGGCTCGTCGACGCCAGCAACGCCACCCTCTACGCCGCGGTGACCCTGGACGGCGTCGAGGCACCGTGCGTCTACAAGCCGGTGGCGGGGGAGCGGCCGCTGTGGGACTTCCCCAGCCACACCCTGGCGCGCCGCGAGGCCGCCTCCTACGTGCTGTCCGCCGCCCTCGGCTGGGACGTCGTCCCCCCGACGGTGCTGCGCGAGGACGGCCCGTTCGGTCCCGGCAGCGTCCAGTGGTGGGTCGGCACCGGCGAGGTCGACGAGGACGGCGACCCGCTCGTCCCCGAACCGGGCGCGGGCGTCGTCGACATCCTGCCCCCGCCCGCGGTGCCGGACGGCTGGCTGCACGTGCTGCGGTCGCAGAACTACGAGGGCAGCACGGTCAGCCTGGTGCACGCCGACGACCCGGCCCTGCGCCGGATGGCCGTCTTCGACGTCGTCGCGAACAACGCCGACCGCAAGGGCGGGCACATCCTGCGCGACCGCTCCGGCGGCCTGCGGGGCGTCGACCACGGGCTGACCTTCAACCTGGAGGAGAAGCTGCGCACGGTCCTGTGGGGCTGGGCGGGCAAGCGCCTGCCGGGCGACGTCGTGGAGGTGCTGCGCGGGCTGTGCACGGACCTGTCGCGCCAGGGCGAGGTCCACGAGGAGCTGTCGCGCCTGCTCAGCCGCGCCGAGGTGTCCCGCACGGCCGCCCGGGTGAACCGGCTCGTGGAGTCCGGCCGCCACCCCCGCCCGGGCGCGAGCCGCCACCCCATCCCCTGGCCGCCGTTCTGACGTAGTCCCGGTCGCCGTCCCCGGGCAGGCCCGTGCCGCAACGGCCCCGTGATGAACACGACGCCCGGGGCGGTTACCCTCGGCGGGTGACGTCCCGTTGGCCCACGCCCCCCGTCCCTCGGCTGCCCGGGCTCGGCCTGCCCGTCCGGCTGCACGACACCGCGACGGGCACCCGCGTCCCGACAGCCCCCGACCCGGTCGCGCGCATGTACGTCTGCGGCATCACCCCCTACGACGCCACCCACATCGGGCACGCGGCCACCTACCTCGCGTTCGACCTGCTCGGACGCGCGTGGCGCGACGGCGGCCACGAGGTCCGCTACGTGCAGAACGTCACCGACGTCGACGACCCGCTGCTCGAACGGGCCTCCGCGACCGGCCAGGACTGGCGCGCGCTCGCCGAGGAGCAGACCGCCCTGTTCGCCGACGACATGCAGGCGCTGCAGGTCATCCCGCCGGACGAGTACGTCGGCGCCGTCGAGGCCATCCCCCTGGTGGTCGCAGCGGTGCGGCGCCTGCTCGACGACGGGCACGCCTACACGCTGCACGGGTACGTGCTGCCGTCGGGGGAGATCGAGCCGGACGGCGACGTGTACTTCTCGGTGCACGCCGACCCCGGGTTCGGGTCGATCTCCCACCTCGACGAGGCCGCGATGCTCGCGGTCTTCGCCGAGCGCGGCGGTGACCCCGAGCGTCCCGGCAAGAAGCACCCGCTGGACTGCCTGCTGTGGCGGGTGGCGCGCCCGGGGGAGCCGGCGTGGGACGGCGGCCCGCTCGGGCGCGGACGCCCCGGCTGGCACATCGAGTGCACGACCATCGCCCTGGAGCACCTCGGCATGTCGTTCGACGTCCAGGGCGGCGGCAGCGACCTGGCGTTCCCCCATCACGAGATGGGCGCCGCGGAGGGGCAGGTGCTCACCGGCACCCGCCCGTACGCGCGGGTCTACGCGCACGCCGGGATGGTCGCCCTCGACGGGCACAAGATGAGCAAGTCGCGGGGCAACCTCGTGTTCGTCTCCCGGCTGCGCCGCGAGGGCCACGACCCGGCCGCGATCCGGCTGGCCATCCTCGCCCACCACTACCGCAGCGACTGGGAGTGGACGGCGGACGACCTCGCCCGCGCCACCCGGCGCGTGGCCATCTGGCGCCGCGCCGCCGCCACGGCCGCGAGCTCCTCGGCGGCGGGCTCCTCGGACGCGGGCTCCTCGGACGCCGACGCGGTGCTGCTGGCCGCCCTGCGCGAGCGGCTCGCGGACGACCTGGACGCCCCGGGTGCCCTGGCGGCCGTCGACGCCTGGGCGGCGACCGTCCTGGCCGCCCCGACCGACCCGGTCGCCGGTGACGGGCTCCCGGCCGCGACCGGGTCGCAGCGCCTGGCCGCGCTCGCCGTCCGGGCCCTGCTGGGCGTCGACCTCTGACGTCGATCGCGGCGCGGACCGTCAGGGACGACGGTCCGCGCCGCGATCTGCCCGAGCCGGCGGACCCCCGGGGTCAGCTCTGCGGCGTCGGGGTGCCGTTGACCGCCGGGACGTCGGCCGCCGGCCGCGCCGGGAGGGTGTGCGGGGTGCCCTGGACGCTGCGCATGCCCTCGAGGATGTTCCGCACGACGGACAGGCCCGCCGCGCCCTGACCGATGATCGACGTCAGGATGTCGTTGACGCCGTCCGCGCCGTTGAGCACCTGCATCGACCCGATGCCCTCGAACGCCTTCGCCGCGTTCGCGACGATCTGCGGGTACTGCTCGGCGATCTCCTGCATGACGACGGCCTCGGAGTTGGTCGCCAGGGCCTGGGCCCGGCGCTCGATGGCCTCGGCCTCGGCCATGCCGCGGGCGCGGATGGCGCTGGCCTCCGCGTCGCCGGTGGCCTTGACGGCGGCGGCGTGCGCCTCGCCCTCGGCACGGATGGCGTCGGCACCCGCGACCCGCTGTGCCTTCTGCGCCTGACCGATCAGGCGCACCTTCTCTGCGTCCGCCTCGGCGGTCGCGATGACCGTCGCCCGATGGGCCTCCGCGGCGGCGATGGACGCCGTCCGGGAGGCCTGCGCCTCCTGCTCCACCCGGTACCGGGCCGCGTCGGCGGGACGGCGCACCTCGGCCTCGAGCTGCTGCTCGCGCCGGGCCGCCTCGAGCTTGGCGACCTCGGTCTCCTGGACGACGGTCTCCTGGCGGGCCGCCGCCGCGGCCAGCGGGCCCGCCTGCTGGGCGCGGGCCGCGGCCTGGTCGATCTCGGCCTGGTACTGCGCCTGCGCGATCCGGGACCCGCGGACCGCCTCGGCCTGGCGCGCCTGGG
>Ga0302322_100002887_pt1 | contig 14641 bp, 9 predicted proteins | sample Fen_T0_2_FD_203757 | JGI IMG/M metagenome (GOLD analysis project Ga0302322, IMG submission 203757) | Peat permafrost microbial communities from Stordalen Mire near Abisko, Sweden - Fen_T0_2 | ecosystem: Environmental > Terrestrial > Soil > Wetlands > Permafrost | place: Sweden: Abisko... | reverse complement strand
CCCTGTTGCACCACCCAACGGCCACCGACCATCACATCGCGCACCGGCTGTCGCACCGGACCGAACACGGCGGCATCGAGCAGCGCATCGGCGCGCCTTTCGCAAAGGCTGGCTTCATTGGTATCGAGCACGACCAGGTCGGCAAGCTTGCCGGCCTCGATAGCGCCGATCGGTTGCCCCAACGCCTGCGCACCGCCGGCCAGCGCTTGGCGGTAGAGTCCGGCGCCGATCGATGCACAGTTGGGCGTGGTGAGAATATTGCGGCGCTCGTTCTTGAGGCGTTGCGCGTATTCGATCAATTTCAATTCCTCGAACGGGCCGTTGCCGACGTGGCTGTCACCGCCGATGCCCCAGATGCCGCGCTGCAAAAAATAGTCCGGCGCACCGAAAATGCCGTCGCCGAGATTGGCTTCGGTGCTTGGGCACAGCCCCGCCACCGCTTCCGACTGGGCCAGGCGAAAGGTCTCATCGTCGTCCAGGTGAGTCGCGTGAACGAGACACCAGCGCGCATCGACCTTGGCGTTTTCCATCAGCCAGGTGACCGGTCGCTTGTGTGTCCAGGCGAGGCAATCGTTGACTTCCTTGCGCTGCTCGGCGACGTGAATATGGATCGGCGCGCGGTTGTCGTAAATATCGAGCATCGGCACCAGCCGGCGCAATTCCTCCGGGGTCACCGCGCGCAGCGAATGCGGCGCGATGCCGACTCTGCGCAGCGTGCCCTCACCAATGCGGGCCATGGCCGCGTCCAGCGCATGGCCGAAGCTGTCCAGGTCATGAATAAAGCGGCGTTGGCCTTCTTGCGGCGCTACGCCGCCGAAAGTGGCGTGCGCATAGAACACCGGTAGTAGGGTCAGGCCGATGCCCGCGGACGAAGCGGCCGCTATGCACCGGTCGGCCATTTCGACCGGATTCGTATACGGCCTGCCGTCGATGTGGTGATGCAGGTAATGAAATTCGGCGATCGAGGTATAGCCCTGCTTCAGACACTCGATGTACAGCTGTGCGGCGATCGCCTCGTTATCCTCGGGCGTGATGCGATCGAGAAAGCGGTACATGAGGTCGCGCCACGCCCAGAAATTTTCACCGCTCGGCCCTGCCCGTTCGGTGAGGCCGGCCATCGCACGTTGAAACGCGTGCGAATGCACATTGGGCATGCCGGGAATGACCGGCCCGGCCAGCCGCTCCGCGCCGTCCGCCGTCGCATTCGCCACCACCGTTTCGATGCGGTCGCCTGCGAGCACGATCAGCACGTTTTCGCGCCAGCCTTCCGGCAGCATGGCGCTCTCGGCGAATAGCCTCATGGAGAGTTCAGGAACAAAGCGCGCGGAAATCGCCGCGTTGCACCAACGCAATGATGGCGGCGATATCGGGAGCAAGCAGGCGGTCGTGGTCATAAAACGGCACTTCGGCGCGAATCATCGCCTGCGCCTTTTGCAAGGCGGGCGAAGTCACGAGTGGTGCGCGCAAGTCGATACCTTGCGCGGCGGCCAGCAGCTCGATGGCGACGATGCCGGCGGTGTTCTCGGCCATGTCGGTGAGCCGGCGCGCGGCAAAGGTCGCCATGCTGACGTGGTCTTCCTGGTTGGCCGAGGTCGGCAGCGAATCGACCGAGGCGGGATGCGCCATCGATTTGTTTTCGGAAGCCAGCGCGGCAGCAGTGACCTGCGCCATCATATAGCCCGAATTGAGGCCGCTGTCCTTTACCAGAAACGGCGGCAAGCCGGACAGCCCCGGGTCGACCAGCAATGCCGTGCGTCGTTCCGACAGCGCGCCGATTTCCGCGACGGCGATGGCCAACTGGTCGGCAGCGATGGCGACCGGCTCGGCGTGAAAGTTGCCGCCGGAGAGCACGTCGCCGGTATCGGGGAACACCAAGGGGTTATCGGTGACGCCGTTGGCCTCGATTTCCAGTGTGCGGCCCGACTGGCGTATCACATCCAGGCAGGCGCCCATCACCTGCGGCTGGCAGCGCAGCGAATACGGGTCCTGCACCTTGTCGTCGCCGACCAGGTGCGATTCGCGGATGACGCTGCCGGCCAGCAGATTGCGGTACTTGCCCGCCGTCTCGATCTGCCCAGGCTGGCCGCGTAGTTCGTGAATGCGCGCATCGAACGGTGCATCGCTGCCCATGGCGGCATCGACGCTCATCGCTCCCGCCACCATCGCGGCGTCGAACACGTCTTCGATTTGAAAAAGGCCGTGCAACGCCAGCGCAGTCGATACCTGCGTGCCGTTCAGCAGCGCCAGTCCCTCCTTGGGCGCAAGCTCAATAGGCTCCAAGCCCGCCAGCACCAGCGCTTCGCGTGCGGGCAATTTCTTGCCGCCCACATGCGCCTCGCCGAGGCCCAGCAACAATGCAGTCATGTGAGCGAGCGGCGCCAAATCGCCGGATGCGCCCACCGAGCCTTTGGACGGAATGCAGGGGTACACGCCTGCGTTGAGCATTCTCAGCAAAGCTTCGATGATCAGCGGACGTACGCCGGAGCGGCCACGCGCGAGGCTGGCGATCTTGAGCAGCAAAATGAGGCGCACCACATTGTCGGCCAGCAGCGCGCCGACACCGGCGCTATGCGAGAGCACCAAATTCTTTTGCAGTTCGGCCAGTTGTGCGGCCGGGATGTGTTTGTTGGCGAGCTTGCCAAAACCGGTATTGATGCCGTAGGCGGGCGTGCCGCGGGCGACGATCTTTTCGACGGCCAGGGCACCGGCGCGAATCTCCGGCCAGGCGGCCGCGTCGAGTTCGAAACGATAGTGGCCGTCGCGCGCTTCGCGCAGGCGCGACAGCGTCAACTGGCCGGGAACGATGGTGAAGGTTTTTGTCATGGCGGCAATATTATAGGCGTCCGCATCACCCGCTCGGTGCGCTACCATGCGTAAATGTGGAAGATTCGCCTGTTAGCGCTGGCCGCTGCCTGGATTGCGGGCTGCGCAATCGTACCCTCGCCCGAAGTAACTCGCGATCTCGATATACGGGCCTGTACGGCCTGGTTCTCCGAACTGGACGTCGCCGTCGACCGGGCCGGAGTGCGCGATGCCGAAGCGCACCGGATGGCGGGGTTTCCATACCTTCGCAGCAATCGACGCCTGGCATCGCTCGCGGGCGAGGCCATCGGCGACGACGCGAAATTTGCCGCCTGGCTGACTGCTTTGCGCGAACTGGACCGGAGCGGGCGATCGGTGGAAGCCAGGAACCTGCCGGCGGCCGAGCGCGCGCGATTCCTCGCCGGCGATTGGGCCGGGTTACAGGAACACTCCGATCGTTGTGCGCAGGCCTTGATGGGCAATATGGACGCGATCAGGGCCGGACTGGCCACGGCGGCCACTGTGCCCGACAACTATTCGACCTTGGCACGTACCATAGGCTTCTATCCACTCACGTCGGTTTCCTTTCTTGCCGGCGTCGAGCGCTGGCAGGCCGAGACCCGCGAATTGTTCCGATTGACCCCGACAGTGCCGGCATCGCGCGAATCCTTGATCCGGTACCTGCCTCCCGGGGGAATTTCGCATGACTTGGTTGCTGCCACGTTACTTGCAACCGCACCTCGTGACGGCCTTGGCCCGTTGGCGCGCGATGCAAGGCAAGCGGAGGTTCTATTGCAAGCCTATGCCCCCGTGATCGAGATCGAAAGTCAGAGTACCGACGATACGCCGGGCGCATTGCACTGGCTAAGCGATGGCCAACTGGACGTGGATGCCGGCAGTCCGGCTGCCTACCGGCGAATTGACCGGATGCGAATAGACGGCAACTGGTTTACGCAGTTGGTCTATACCTACTGGTTCAACAATCGTCCACCAACCGGCTCCGCAGACTTGTTGGCGGGACACCTGGACGGGCTCGTGATCCGGATTACCATCGACAGCCAGAGTGTGCCGATCCTGATGGACAGCATTCACGCTTGCGGCTGCTTTCACCAGTTCTTCCCGTCTTCGCGCCTGCAATTGCGTGCCTCGCCGCCCGAGCGCGGCGAATGGGCTTTTGTGCCGGCAGCGTTGCCGGTGTTACCGGAAGACGGGCGTTATGTGCTGAGGCTGTCGTCCGGTAACCACTATCTGATGCAAGTCTCCGTGACCCAGGGCGAGCCGATCGATTGGCACGGCGCCGGACCGGTTGCCTTGGGCCCGCGCCGGAAGCATTACACGTTGCTGGACGATGGCGAGTTACGAACCTTGCCGACCCCTTCGGGCGGCAGCAAAAGCATCTATGGCCCGGACGGCCTGATCGCCGGCACCGAGCGCGGCGAACGCTGGCTGTTCTGGCCGATGGGCATTGCCAGCGCCGGCGCCATGCGGCAGTGGGGACACCACGCCACCGCCTTCGTGGGAAGGCGGCACTTTGACGATGCCGATTTGCTGGACAAGCGGTTTCGGCTCATGCCGTAACGCCTACGCCATCGGCAGCTTCAGCCCCTGTTCGCGAGCGCATCGCTGCGCCGACTCATAGCCCGCATCGGCGTGCCGCATCACCCCGCTGGCCGGATCGTTCCACAACACGCGCCCGATACGCTTGGCTGCGGCGTCGGTGCCATCGCAGACGATCACCACACCGGCGTGCTGCGAAAAACCCATGCCGACCCCGCCGCCGTGATGCAGCGACACCCAGGTGGCGCCGCCGGCGGTGTTGAGCAGGGCATTGAGCAATGGCCAATCGGAAACCGCGTCCGAGCCGTCCATCATGCTTTCGGTTTCGCGATTGGGAGAGGCCACCGAGCCTGAATCGAGATGGTCGCGGCCGATCACGATGGGCGCTTTCAGCTCGCCCGATTCGACCATCTCATTGAAGGCGAGCCCCAGCCGATGACGGTCGCCCAAGCCTACCCAGCAAATGCGCGCCGGCAGGCCCTGGAAGGCGATGCGGCTCCGCGCCATGTCGAGCCAGTTGTGCAGGTGCTTGTCGTCGGGCAGCAGTTCCTTGACCTTGGCGTCGGTCTTGTAAATGTCCTCCGGGTCGCCCGACAGCGCGACCCAGCGGAACGGGCCGACGCCGCGGCAGAACAACGGACGAATGTACGCGGGCACGAAGCCGGGAAAATCGAAGGCGTTGGCCACCCCCTGCTCCTTGGCCACTTGGCGGATATTATTGCCGTAGTCGAGGGTGGGGATACCCAATGCCTGCAGATCCAGCATGGCCTGCACCTGCACCGCCATCGACTCGCAGGCTGCCTTCACAACCTGTGCGGGATCGCTTAGTCGCATCGCAGCCGCTTGCGGCAAGGTCCAGCCGAGCGGCAAATAACCATTGAGCGGGTCGTGAGCGGAAGTCTGGTCGGTGACTACGTCCGGTCGCACCCGCGCGTCGCCCGCTTTGGCTCGGCGTGCGATTTCCGGAAATACCTGTGCGGCATTGCCGAGCAAACCCACCGATATGGCTTCACCTTTCTTGTGGGCAACGTCGATGATCGCTAACGCCTCGTCCAGCGTTTTGGCCTTGGCATCCACGTAACGCGTGCGCAGGCGAAAATCGATGCGCGTTTCGTCGCACTCCACTGCCAGCATCGAAGCGCCGGCCATGGTCGCGGCCAGCGGCTGAGCTCCACCCATGCCGCCGAGGCCGCCGGTGAGGATCCATTTTCCGCGCAGATTGCCGCCGAAGTGCTGGCGGCCCACTTCGACGAAAGTCTCGTAGGTGCCCTGTACGATGCCTTGCGAGCCGATATAGATCCAGGAGCCGGCCGTCATTTGCCCATACATCATCAGTCCCTTTTTATCGAGCTCGTGGAAATGCTCCCAGGTCGCCCAGTGCGGCACCAGGTTGGAATTGGCGAGCAGCACGCGCGGTGCGTCTTCGTGGGTGCGGAATACGCCGACCGGTTTCCCGGACTGGATCAGCAAGGTTTCGTCAGGCTCGAGTTTTTTGAGTGCGGCAAGAATGGCGTCGAAACACTTCCAGTCGCGCGCCGCACGGCCGATGCCCCCGTACACCACCAGATCCTGCGGACGCTCGGCCACCTCGGCGTCCAGGTTATTCTGAATCATGCGATAAGCCGCCTCGATCAGCCAGTTCTTGCAGGTGATGGCGGTGCCGCGCGGTGCGCGGATGACACGGCTGGCGTCGTGGCGGGGATCGGCAGCGGGGGACGAAGAACCGAGCGGGCGGGACAGGTCGTTCATGGTGCGCTCCTGGGGAGGAGTCGCAATTCTACGCCCGAGTCAGCGGATCAGCTTGACCAGCGCCTGCCCCAGTATCAACCACCAGGTAACGATGCCGATGACGAAGCTCAGGAACACGGCGGCGCTGCCCAGGTCCTTTGCCCGTTTGGAAAGGTCGTTGTTATCGAGGCTGACGCGATCGACCACCGCCTCAATGGCGGAATTGAGCAATTCCACCACCAGCACCAGCAGCAGCGAGCCAATCAGCAGCACCCGCTCGACCGGCTCCAGCGACATAAAGATTGCGAACGGCATCAGGACAATGCATAGCAGCAGCTCTTGCCGGAAGGCGTGCTCGTGCTTGAGGGCGGCGGCGAATCCTTCCAGGGAGTAGAAAAACGCACGCCAGATGCGGACCAGGCCGCTTTTGCTCTTGTGGGGACTTTCCATGGCCGCCGAAGATACCACAGCCAAGTGCGATTTCGATGACCCGGACTCTGGCGGCTATAATCGTCACACAATATTAATTTGACTCGTCATGCCCCGCCCCGACCAAACCCCCGCCTGGCAGCAACTGACCGAACTTGGCCGTCAAACTCGCGGCGAGCCCTCCTTGCCGGTCATCGAAGCCGCCGGGCTTTACGCCGACTTTTCGCGCCAGCCCGTCGACGCGCCGGTCGCTGCCGCACTGCTTGACCTGGCGCAGCAAATGCAGGTCGCCGAATGCCGCAAACAGATGTATGACGGCGGCCTGGTCAACCGCAGCGAACAGCGCCCTGCTCTGCACACGGCGTTGCGGGCACCCGGCGGCGGCTCGGCCGAGCCGGCTGTCGCGGTGGCCATTGCCGAACAACTCACGCGCATTCGCCATTTTGCCGAGGCTGTCCGCAGCGGCAAACGCAGAAGCGTCACCGATCAGCGCTTTACCGACGTGGTCTGCATCGGCATCGGCGGGTCGCTGCTGGGCCCGCAGACGGTATGCGCCGCACTGGCGCGCATGGCGGATGGGCCGCGCCTGCACTTTGTCTCGAACGTCGATGGAGCGCACCTGGAAGATTCCCTGCGTACTTTGAATCCCGCCGGTACCCTGTTCGTCGTCACTTCCAAGACTTTCACCACCGATGAGACCATGACCAATGCGCGTAGCGCCCAGGAATGGCTCGCCGGCAAATTGGGAACCGACGCGAACGTGCGCCACTTTGTGGCGATCACCGCCAACCCGGCCGAGGCACAACGGCAGGGCTACGCCGAGGATGCCACCTTTCTGTTCTGGCCCTGGGTCGGCGGACGCTTTTCGCTGTGGTCGGCGGTCGGCCTGCCGATCCTGCTTGCCTGCGGCAGCAGCCGATTCGATGAATTGCTGGCCGGCGCGCACGCCATGGACCAGCATTTCCTGGCCTCACCGCCCGAACAGAACCTGCCGCTGATGCTGGCACTTTGCAGCGTGTGGCATCGCAACTTCCTGAAAATGCCCGCCCACGCCATCCTGCCCTACGCGGAGCGGCTGTCGATGCTGCCGCGGCACCTGCAACAGGTGGAAATGGAATCGACCGGCAAGTCGATCGACATCGACGGCAATGCTGTCGGCTATGCAACCGGTCCGCTGATATTCGGCGAGGCCGGCACCAACGGCCAGCATTCCTTCCACCAATGGCTGCACCAGGGTACCGACGCGATCCCGTCCGACATCCTGCTGGTAGGCGAGGCCGAATCGGACTGGGACACGCACCACGAACAATTGCTCGCGCATGGCCTCGCCCAGGCCGATGCGCTTTGGCGAGGCAACCTTGCCGAGGCCGGATTGGCTGCGCATCTGCGGCACCAGGGCGGCCGGCCGGTCACCCTGCTGGTGCTCCCCAGACTGGACGCCTATCACCTCGGCGCCCTGCTCGCCCTGTACGAACACAAGGTATTCGCCCAGGGCGTGCTGTGGAACATCAATCCGTTCGACCAGTGGGGCGTGGAGTTGGGCAAAACCATGGCGCGATCGCTGTTGCCGGTGCTGGCCACCGACGGTTCCGCCCCGCGGCACTTGCAGTCGCTAATAGATCGATTGCGCAATGCGCAGGCTAGGCACTAAGATGGCTTATGTCGACCTTTGAACAACTGCTGACCGCCGTCAACGAGCCGGTACTCGAGGTCGACACCGCCGGAAAGGTGACCTTTGCCACGGCTGCGGCACGCGAATGGACCGGCCGCAACAAGGATTACGCCTTCGCCGAAATCGTTTCCGAAGACGAGCGCAGCCGCTTCGAGCAGGCGTTCGCGCGGGTGGTTGAGGGCAAGACCCTCAACACCAAGGTTGAATTGCTGGTGCACACCGCCGCCGGCGAACCGTTACCGATGGAAGTGAAACTCTCCGGCATCGTGCGCGAAGGCGGCAAAGTAGCCGCCGTAGGCGTGTGGCTGCGTGACCTGTCGCTGGAGAAAGCCAACGAAGCGGCCGCCAATGTGCAGGGCACCCATTTGCTCGACCTGGTGGAAAACGTGACCGACGCCTGTGTGGTGGAAAGCATGGACGGCTCGGTGGAAATGGTCAACGCGGCATTCTGCGACCTGTTCGGTGTGAAGTCGGCGGCGCAATCGCTGGTGGGGACAGAATGCAACGAACTCTTCACCAGCGCGGCCGAAGCGACGGAAAAGAAAATCGCGCCGATTTATTTCCCGATGGATTCGGACAAAGCCGACCAGTTCGAGTTTTCCCTGACCGATGGCCGCACCATCGAGCAACGCAGCCTGCCGGTGGCGGGCCCGCTGGGCATCTCCGGTCGGCTGCACATTTTCCGCACGCGCCAGCCGGTGGCAAGCGGCGAGAGCAAGTCCACCGCCACCAGCTCCGCGCAAATGCTGCTGATTGAGCGCATTGCGCGCGACCTTGCCACTGCCGTCGAGAGCGCCGGCAGCGCCATCAACCGCGCGGAACAACTCGACCTGCCGGGACCGCTACTGGATCAATTCCACCGCGTCGAATCATCGGCGCAGTCCGCCTTTGCCTCGATCGCCAGTCTGCTCGATTTCTCGCGCGTCGAGGCAAGCGATCTCACGCTGGAACCCGCCGATTTTCGTTTGCGCGAGCACGTTGCCGCCATGTTCGACCGGCTGACGCCCTTGGCAGAAGCGCGCGGCGTGCAACTACGACTGAAAATCGAGCAGGACGTGCCGAATCACCTGCACGGCGACGGTGCGCGGCTGATGCTATGCCTGCGCAATCTGATGGAGTGTGCCCTGCCCGGCGCCGAGCGCGGTGCGGAGCTGTCGTTCACGATCGAGCCGGAATACGCGGCCGACAATATCATCCACCTGTCCTTCATCGTCGTGCACACCCAGGCCAAGGGCGCCGTACGCAACAAGACCCTGACGCCCACCGGCAGCATGCAACTCGCGCTGGCGCGCCAGATCGCGCGCGCGCTGGGTGGCGGCGGGTCCGCAGCCAAGATCGATGTGAAGGAACGCAAGGAATCGGTAGCCTTCCAATTCACGGCCGCCTTCCCGTACCGAAATGTGAAAGATGCGCGGACGCGTCCCACCTTCGTCACGCTGACCGGCATGCCGGTGCTGTTGGTAAGTTCGGACCTGGAGGAGCGCAAGCAATTGTCCGAGATGGCGCGGGGCTGGCGCATGTATACGACGGAAGCCGACAACGGTGGCATGGCGTTGCAATTGCTCTCGCGCATGGCGGCCGAAAGCAATCCGATCCCGTTGGTGGTGTTGTCCAACGAACTGCCGGTACAGGACGGCTTCTTGCTGGCGTTTCGCATCAAGCACCATAGCAAGCTCAAGCAAACCGCGGTCGTGATGCTGGCCAAGAGCGGCCGCGTCGGCGATGCCATCGCCTGCCGCGAAAACGGCATCAGTGCGTACCTGCGCCATCCGATCGGCGCCGCGCAACTGAACGAGGCAATTTCGGCGGTGATGGGCACGCAGGACGATGACTCGGAAGCCACGGCCACGCTGATCACACGCCATTCGCTGCGCGAGGCCAAGGCCGGCAGCGTGCTGTTCGTCGATGCCAGCCGCGAGGCGATCATGGTGGTTTCCGGCGTGCTGAAGAAACGCGACTACCGCGTGGCGCACGCCGAATCGGCCGAAGGCGCCTACGCCAGCATCGATCAGGAAGAATTCGACTTCATTATCGTCGACCCGGCCACGCCCGGTTTCGTCGAGGGCCAGAGCATCGTCGACCAGTTGCGGACCAAGCTCGGCGCGCGCGCCGACAAGACCAAAATCATGCTGGCCGCCGCCGGCGATCATACCGGCGATGCCAATGCCTACGACGGTGTAATCAAGAAACCGTACGCCAAGGGCGCGCTGCTGAAATCGCTGGGGGCGGCGCAGACTGGCGACTAGCGAACGTTATTTCGCGAGATCAAAAATTCAAAATCTTTGAACCACAAAGACACAGAGAACACCGAGAAAGTCAAAAGCATTCAGGGTTTTCTCTGCGGCCTCTGTGCTCTCTGTGTCTCTGTGTTGAGCCTTTGATCTTTCCATCAAACCCGGCTCAGCTTCGACTCGATAAATCGCGTCGCCCGATCCAGTTCGACCGCATCCATATGCAGGCCGCACTTGGTGCGCCGCCAGAGGATGTCTTCGGCACTCAGCGCCCATTCCTCGCGAATCAGGAAGTCGATCTCGCGTTCGGCGAGCAGATGTTCGCCTTGCCCGAATAGCTGGCCCAGTTGCGACATCGAGCGGATGCCGCGCAACAGTGATTCGATACGCGAACCGTGGCGCATGACCAACCGCTTCAGGTATGGCGGCGATAGGCCCAGGTGATTGGGCAGCAGGTCCATCGCCAACCCCTCCACCGAGTCGATATCGCCGCCCGGCAGCGGTTCATCGCCGGTCCAGCTGCCGCCGATTGCCGGGAAATACGGCTGCAACTCGCGCAAGGCGTGCTCGGCAAGCCGCCGGTAGGTGGTGATCTTGCCGCCGAACACCGACAACAGTGGAAGCTTGCCACCGTCGTGATCGACCTTTAGCACATAGTCGCGGGTGATTTCCGACGGGTTGGCCGCGCCGTCGTCGTAGAGCGGCCGCACCCCTGCGTAACTCCACACCACATCGGCCGGGGTCAACCGTTTCGCGAGCCACCGGTTGGCCGCGCCCAGCAGGTATTCGACTTCCACATCGGAAATGTGATGGCCCTCCTCGACCGACGCCACATTGACGTCGGTAGTACCGATCAGGCTGAAGTCGCTCTCGTACGGGATCACGAACACCACGCGCTTGTCCGGATTCTGCAGGATGTAGGCGTGCGCCTCGTCGTGTACGCGCGGCACCACGATGTGCGAACCCTTGACCAGCCGCACGGTCGCATCCATCTGCACATGCAATGCATCGTCGAGCAGGTGCTTGACCCAGGGCCCGGCGGCGTTGACCACACCGCGCGCCTGGACCGTACTCTTCTCGCCGCTCCCCACATGTTGCAACGTAAGCGACCACATGCCGCCCTTGCGTTCGCCTGCGACCAGCCGCGTGCGAGTGCGGATAGTCGCGCCGTTGTCGCGCGCCGACAGGGCATTCAATACGGTGAGCCGCGCATCGTCGACGCGCGCATCCGAATAGAAAAATCCCCGGCGGATCACCGCCTTGAGGCCAGCGCTGTATTGCGGATCGGGAAACAGTACCGTGCGCGAACCGGGCAGGGAAATCTTGCCGCCGAGGCGGTCGTACAGGAACAGGCCGAGGCGCACCATCCACGCCGGACGCATGTGCTTGTCGTGCGGCAGGATGAATTCGAGAGGGTGGATCAGGTGGGGCGCGATCCTCAGCAGCACTTCGCGCTCTTGCAGGGCTTCGCGCACCAGGCGGAACTCGTATTGTTCGAGATAACGCAGGCCACCATGGATCAGCTTTGAGCTCCAGGAGCTGGTCGCGGAAGCGAGATCGTCCTGTTCCACCAGCAGCACCTTGAGACCGCGGCCGGCGGCGTCGCGGGCAATGCCGCAGCCGTTGATGCCACCGCCGACCACCAGCAGGTCGTAGACCGGATCACTCACTGCCAGCGGTTGCGGAAGCGTTCCAGCCACAGCAGGGAAAAGGCGGTCTTGGTGTCGGTGATTTCGCCGCTGCCGACTTTTTCGACCGCTTCCGTGAGCGGCATGGTCAGCACCTCGAGGAATTCGCCTTCGTCACGTTGGTGGCCGACAAAACGCATGTCGCGGGCGATATGCAACTCGATCACCTCGTCCGAGTACCCGATGCCCATGTGCAGGGTTGCGGCGTGCAACCAATGATCGCTCAGGTAGCCGGTCTCCTCGAGCAATTCACGGCGCGCGGTCTCGTGGTGCGGTTCATCGGGATCGATTTTTCCGGCTGGCAGCTCCAGAAAATGGCGGCGCGGAGGATAGCGGTACTGGTGTTCCAGCAGTAAGGTATCGGCATCGACAAAGGCGGCGATCACCACAGCACCCGGATGCAATACGTATTCGCGCCAGGCTTCATTGCCGTCCGGCAAACGCACACGGTCGTACTGGACCTTGATCAGTTTGCCGTCGAGGATGCGCTCGCTGCTGAGCGTATGTTCGGTGAAGTCGGGAAGAGCGCGCTCCGCGTCCTCTTCCCGCCCCGGCGCAGGCCGGGGCTCAATTTTCTCGTTGGCCATGGCGCTATATTAAACCGCAAGGGCGCCCTCGTTCCAGTGGCGAGGCAAATCCCTTGGGGGACGCTACGTGACGAACTTTAGAACGACCGCTGGATGGCGTTCAGGCACGCCGTCATCAAGCTGCCGGGCACCACACCCAGCACCAGGATGGCCAGGGCGTTGACCGACAGCAGTACGCGCATGTCGAAGCCGGCGACGATGGGGGTGGAGTCGGTGGCATCGTCCATGTACATGAGCTTGACTATGCGCAGGTAGTAGAAAGCGCCGATCACGCTCATCAGCACCGCAAACACGACCAGTTCGGTATAGCCTGCGTGCAAGGCCGCTTCCAGCACCGACAGCTTGGCGAAGAAGCCGACGAAGGGCGGAATGCCGGCCATCGAGAACATGGCCGCCAGCATCAACAGCGCATAAAACGGTGAGCGTTGGTTCAGCCCCTTGAAGTCCTCGAGATTCTCGGCCTCGAAGCCGGCGCGTGACAGCAGCAGGATCATGCCGAACGCGGCCAGGGTGGTCAGCGCGTAGGTGACGCTATAGAAAAGTGTGGCCGCATAGCCGCCGCGACTGCCGGCGAGGATCCCCAACAGCAGGAAGCCCATGTGCGAAATGGTCGAATACGCGAGCATGCGTTTCAGGTTGGTCTGCGCGATGGCGACTATGTTGCCAAGAGCGATCGACAGTACCGCCATAATCACCAGCATGCCCTGCCAGTCGCCGAGGTGGCCTTGCAAGGCGCCGCCGAGGATGCGCAACACGAAACCGGCAGCGGCGATCTTGGAGGCCGAGCCGATGAACAGCGTCATGGGGGTCGGCGCGCCTTGATACACGTCCGGAATCCACATGTGGAACGGCACCGTGCCTAGTTTAAAGGCGAGGCCCGCGACCACGAATACCATACCGAACGACAGCAGCGACGAATTCGCCTGCCGGAACGACTCGATGTTCAACACCGCTGTCACGTTCAGCGAGCCGGTGGCGCCGTACACCATCGAGATGCCGTACAGGAGCAAGCCGGAGGCCAACGCGCCGAGGATAAAGTACTTCATCGCCGCCTCGGTGGAGGTGGCCGAATCGCGATTGAGTGCCACCATCGCGTAGCTCGACAATGACAGCAATTCAAGCCCGAGGTACAGGGTGATGAAGTGCTGGGCGGAGACCATCACCATCATGCCAAGGGTGGCGAACAATAGCAGCGCCACAAATTCACCGTTGTAGAGGTGTCGTGCAACCAGGTAGGCACGGCCGTAGATGAGCGTTGCCGCGACGGCCAGCAGAATCGCCACCTTGAGCAGGGCCGCCATCTGGTCGAGCACGAACATATTGTTGAAGGCCAGCTGCGGGGCGCTCGGCCAGCGCGCGATCACCGCCGCCAGCGTGACGACCACGGCACCCAGCGCTGAGATCGCCAGGATGGTTTCGCGACCTTCTTTTTTCAGGAACAGATCGCCCACCATGATGAGGGAAAGCAACAGCAGCAATGCCATTTCCGGCGCCGCCACCAGGTAGTTCATGTTTGCGAGGTTACCCATTTACAGCTTTCCCATCGAGACGTGCTTCAGCAATTCGTCGACCGACACGTGCATCACGTGGGTGAATGGATCGGGGTGGATGCCCATGTACAGCACCATCAGCGCCAGCAGTCCCAGGACCAGCATTTCGCGCCGATTGATGTCCTGCAGTGCCCGAACGTCATCGTTGGCGATGGCGCCGAAGATGACGCGCTTGACCATCCACAAGGTGTACGCAGCACCCAAAATCAGCGTGGTTGCCGCCAGGAAGGCGAACCAGAAATTCGCGCGCATGGCGCCCAGGATCACCATGAATTCGCCGACAAAACCCGAGGTGGCGGGCAATCCGGCGTTGGCCATGCCGAATAGCACCGCAAAGAAAGCGAATTTCGGCATCGTATTCACGACACCACCGTAGGCTGATAGTTCCCGTGAATGC
>Ga0302322_100002886_pt1 | contig 14641 bp, 13 predicted proteins | sample Fen_T0_2_FD_203757 | JGI IMG/M metagenome (GOLD analysis project Ga0302322, IMG submission 203757) | Peat permafrost microbial communities from Stordalen Mire near Abisko, Sweden - Fen_T0_2 | ecosystem: Environmental > Terrestrial > Soil > Wetlands > Permafrost | place: Sweden: Abisko... | reverse complement strand
CGGGGCGGCAAGAAGGTCGACCACGAGCGCGCCGAGAAGGCCCGCAACCGCGACTTCGAGGACCTCCGGGTCCGCATGGAGGCCGAGCGCGACTTCCTCCAGGCCGTCTGGGACACCTTCAACAAGCTGGCGCCGAAGCAGCTCGTCGACGACGAGCGCATCTGGCGCGAGGTCACCGACCGGTACCAGGAGTACTTCGCCGGCGGCATGGGCGCGGAGGCCGTGAAGGACCTCATCTCGCGCCTCGACATGCCCGAGGAGGAGGTCTTCCTCAAGGAGACCATCGCCACCTCGAAGGGCCAGCGCAAGGCCAAGGCGATCAAGCGCCTCAAGGTCATCTCCGCGTTCAACAAGACGAACGAGGACGGCCGGCCGATCAACTCGCCGATGGGCATGGTCCTCGACGCGGTGCCGGTGATCCCGCCCGACCTGCGCCCGATGGTGCAGCTCGACGGTGGCCGGTTCGCCACGTCCGACCTCAACGACCTGTACCGCCGGGTGATCAACCGGAACAACCGGCTCAAGCGCCTCCTCGACCTCGGTGCGCCCGAGATCATCATCAACAACGAGAAGCGCATGCTGCAGGAGGCCGTCGACGCGCTGTTCGACAACGGCCGCCGTGGCCGCCCGGTCACCGGGCCCGGCAACCGCGCGCTCAAGTCGCTCTCCGACATGCTCAAGGGCAAGCAGGGCCGGTTCCGCCAGAACCTGCTCGGCAAGCGCGTCGACTACTCGGGCCGTTCGGTCATCGTGGTCGGCCCGCAGCTCAAGCTCCAGCAGTGCGGTCTGCCCAAGCAGATGGCGCTCGAGCTGTTCAAGCCCTTCGTCATGAAGCGGCTCGTCGACCTCGAGTACGCGCAGAACATCAAGTCGGCCAAGCGCATGGTCGAGCGCGCCCGCCCGCAGGTGTGGGACGTCCTCGAAGAGGTCATCAAGGAGCACCCGGTGTTCCTGAACCGCGCGCCAACGCTGCACCGCCTCGGCATCCAGGCCTTCGAGCCGGTGCTCGTGGAGGGCAAGGCCATCCAGATCCACCCGCTCGTGTGCTCGGCCTTCAACGCCGACTTCGACGGTGACCAGATGGCCGTGCACCTGCCGCTGTCGTCGGAGGCCCAGGCCGAGGCCCGCCTCCTGATGCTCTCGGCGCACAACATCCTGTCGCCGGCGCACGGCCGCCCGATCGCCGTCCCGTCGCAGGACATGATCATCGGCGCCTTCTACATGTCGGAGCACGTCGAGGGTGCGGCCGGCGAGGGGCGCGTGTTCGCGTCGCTCGACGAAGCCGTGCTCGCGTACGACCACCGGCTCGCGGCGCAGGACGAGTCGGGTCCCGGCCTCGCGCTCCACGCCAAGATCAAGGTGTGGATGCCGGCGTCGCGCTTCCCCGACACCGTCTTCCCGGCCCGTTCGGTGTGGGACGAGGCGGCGTGGGAGTGGAAGGCGGGCGACGCCGACTCCCTCGTGATCAAGCGCTATGAGGGCAACGGCAACGGCACGGGTGAGCGCGTCCTCGTGGAGACCACCCTGGGGCGGCTCCTGTTCAACGAGGCGTTCCCGGGCGACTTCCCGTTCGTCGACAAGATCCTGAAGAAGCGCGACCTCACCGAGGTCATCGGGGTCCTCGTCGACACCTACTCGCGGGCCGAGGTGGCCACGAGCCTCGACAACCTGAAGGACCTCGGCTTCGAGTTCGCGACCCGTTCTGGTCTCACGATCTCGATCTCCGACATCCGCACGCCGGTGGCGAAGAAGGCGCTCCTCGACAAGTTCGAGGCCGACGCCGAGCGGGTCGAGCAGCAGTACGACCGCGGCATCATCACCGACGACGAGCGGCGCCAGAAGGAGATCGAGATCTGGACCGACGCGACCGACCAGGTGCGGGACGCCATGTCGGCCGAGATGCGGGAGACGAAGTTCAACCCCATCGAGATGATGGTGGGCTCGGGTGCCCGAGGCAACGTCATGCAGGTGCGTCAGATCGCCGGCATGCGTGGCCTGGTGGCCAACCCGCGCGGTGAGATCATCCCTCGCCCCATCAAGTCGAACTTCCGTGAGGGCCTCTCGGTCCTCGAGTACTTCATCTCCACCCACGGTGCTCGCAAGGGTCTCGCCGACACCGCCCTCCGGACCGCCGACTCCGGCTACCTGACCCGTCGTCTCGTCGACGTGGCCCAGGAGCTGATCGTGCGTGAGGAGGACTGCGGCAGCACGCGCGGCATCTGGATCGACGAGATCGACACCGAGCCGGAGCACCGCCGGGTGCTCGAGACCCGCCTCGTCGGCCGCTGCCTCGCCGAGGACGTCACGCTGTCCGACGGCGAGGTGTTCGGGCGCAACCTCGAGCTGCGCGACGAGCACGCCGAGGTGATGGCCGCCGACCCCGGGTTCGACCGGGTGCGGGTGCGGTCGGTGCTCACCTGCGACTCGATCGAGGGCGTCTGCCAGCGTTGCTACGGCACGATGCTGGCCACCGGCATCCTCGTGGAGCGCGGCGAGGCCGTGGGCATCATCGCCGCCCAGTCCATCGGTGAGCCGGGGACGCAGCTCACCATGCGGACCTTCCACACCGGTGGTGTGGCGGGTGAGGACATCACGCACGGTCTGCCCCGCGTCGTCGAGCTGTTCGAGGCTCGCACGCCCAAGGGCGCGGCCACGCTGGCCGAGTCCTCGGGAGTCGTCCGGCTCGGCGAGAACGAGAAGGGCGAGCGGGTCGTCGTGGTCGTCTCCGACGACGGCGCCGAAGAGGAGCACGTGGTCTCCCGGCGGGCGCACCTGGCCGTCAAGGAGGGCCAGGAGGTCCAGGCCGGTGACCGGCTGGTCGGCGACGAGAAGGCCTCCCTCGACCCGAAGAAGATCCTGGAGATCCGGGGCATCCGGGCCACCCAGGAGTACCTCGGGGAGCAGGTGCAGAAGGTGTACCGGGAGCAGGGCGTGTCGATCCACGACAAGCACGTCGAGGTGATCGTCCGCCAGATGCTGCGCCGCGTCGCGGTGTCCGAGCCCGGCGACTCGAAGTTCCTCCCCGGCGAGCGGGTCGACGCACGGCGCTACGCCGACGAGAACCGCCACCTGGTCGAGCAGGGCAAGCAGCCCGCCGAGGGTCGTCCCGAGCTCATGGGGATCACCAAGGCGTCGCTGGCCACCGACTCGTGGCTGTCGGCGGCGTCGTTCCAGGAGACCACCCGGGTGCTCACGGAGGCGGCGATCGAGGGTCGCAGCGACAGCCTCTACGGCCTCAAGGAGAACGTGATCATCGGCAAGCTCATCCCGGCCGGGACGGGCATGCCGGAGTACCGCGACATCGAGACCGAGGCGCCCGACTACGAGCCCCTGCCGTTCTACTCGTCGGAGGTCGACAACGAGCTCGACCTGGCCGAGTGGCTCCGGGACACCACCGCCACCCCGGCGGCGGCGATGGCCGACGGCGAGTCGGTGTACTCGGCCGGCCTGCACCTGGTGACCGAGCCCCCGGCCGCTCCCCTGGAGGAGACCGGCACGGGCGACGCGTAGATGAGCGCAGCGAGCGTCACGTCTCGCACCGGGTCGCCTTCGCACAGCGAGCGAAGCGACCCGGGATGGGGGTCCATGGCTCTCCCGGTCGGGGTCGCCTCGCAGCGGACCCGACCGGAGGGCTATCCTCTTCCTTCGGCCCTGACGCCCTCTGGGTGCGGGCCCCGTGGAGGCCCCGGACGCCCGGCGTTTCCGCACCCAAGTTCTCTTTAGTTCCGCAATTCTCGAGGAAGCCGACGCGCGTGCCCACGATTCAACAGCTCGTCCGCAAGGGACGAGAGTCCAAGTCGACCAAGTCGAAGACCCCGGCGCTCAAGGGGGCTCCCCAGCGCCGTGGTGTCTGCACGCGCGTCTACACCACCACCCCGAAGAAGCCGAACTCCGCGCTGCGCAAGGTGGCCCGTGTCCGGCTGTCGTCGGGCATCGAGGTGACGGCCTACATCCCCGGCATCGGCCACAACCTCCAGGAGCACTCGATCGTCCTCGTCCGTGGCGGCCGGGTGAAGGACCTCCCCGGTGTCCGCTACAAGATCGTGCGCGGCGCGCTCGACGCGTCGGGCGTGAGCAACCGCAAGCAGGCCCGTAGCCGCTACGGCGCGAAGCGAGAGGGCTGATCGATGCCGCGTAAGGGTCCCGCTCCGCGTCGCGACCTCGTGCCCGACCCGGTCTACCGGTCGGTCGTGGTCACCCAGCTCGTCAACAAGGTGCTCCAAGAGGGCAAGCGCTCGATCGCCGAGCGGATCGTCTACGACGCCCTCGCCGACATCGAGAAGAAGACCGGTGGCGACCCCATCCCCACGCTGAAGCGTGCGGTGGAGAACGTGCGCCCGGCCCTCGAGGTGCGCAGCCGCCGGGTCGGTGGCGCCACCTACCAGGTCCCGGTCGAAGTCCGGCCCCGGCGCGCCACCACGCTCGCGATCCGTTGGATCGTCGGCTACTCGCGTCAGCGCCGTGAGAAGACCATGGCCGAGCGGCTCGCCTCCGAGCTGCTCGACGCCAGCAACGGTGTGGGCGCAGCCATCAAGCGCAAGGACGACCTGCAGAAGATGGCCGAGTCCAACAAGGCGTTCGCGCACTACCGGTGGTAGGCACCGTGAACGCCCGCTGATCGACTCCCACTCGCGGGGCCCGTGCGCAGGCTCCGCCCGCGGGGACGGACGCGACGGCTTCCGGCGGAGCGCGTTCGTTCACCGCATCGTTACCCCTGCGAGACGACGAACGACGAGGATCTGAGCAATGGCCGACGACAAGGGCAAGGGCGACGCACTCATCCGTGACGTACCCCTCTCGCGGGTGCGCAACATCGGGATCATGGCCCACATCGACGCGGGCAAGACCACCACGACCGAGCGCATCCTCTACTACACGGGCCGCACCTACAAGATCGGCGAGGTCCACGAGGGCGCGGCGGTCATGGACTGGATGGTCCAGGAGCAAGAGCGCGGCATCACCATCACCAGCGCGGCCACCACCTGCAAGTGGCGCGACACCTGGATCAACATCATCGACACGCCCGGCCACGTCGACTTCACGGTCGAGGTCGAGCGGTCGCTGCGCGTGCTCGACGGTGCGGTCGCGGTCTTCGACGCGGTCGCCGGCGTGGAGCCGCAGACCGAGACGGTCTGGCGCCAGGCCAACAAGTACAACGTCCCGCGGATGTGCTTCATCAACAAGATGGACCGCGTCGGTGCCGACTTCTTCCGTTGCGTCGACATGATCAAGGACCGCCTCGACGCGACCGTGGCGCTCGTGCAGCTGCCCATCGGCGCCGAGAGCGACTTCAAGGGCGTCATCGACCTGCTGCAGATGAAGGCGCTCGTCTGGGACGAGGGCATGGGCGAGAGCTTCGACACGGTCGACATCCCCGCCGAGCACGTCGAGGCCGCCGAGACCTGGCGCCACGAGCTCGTCGACGTGGTCAGCCAGTTCGACGAGGTGGTGCTCGAGAAGTACGTCGGCGAGGAGGAGATCACCGCCGAAGATCTCCGCAACGCGATCCGCTCCGCCACCATCGAGGGTTCGATCGTGCCGATCCTCTGCGGCACCGCGTTCAAGAACAAGGGCGTGCAGCCGCTCCTCGACGCCGTGGTCGACTACCTGCCGAGCCCGGTCGACGTCGCCGCCATCACCGGCGCCGGCGTGGGGAAGCACGAGGACGAGGTCCTCGAGCGCAACGCCTCCGACGACGAGCCGTTCGCGGCCCTCGCGTTCAAGATCATGAGCGACCCGTACGTGGGCAAGCTCACCTACTTCCGCGTCTACTCCGGCAAGCTCTCGGCCGGGAGCCCGCTGCTCAACGCGACCAAGGACAAGAAGGAGCGGGTCGGCCGCATCCTGCAGATGCACGCCAACCACCGCGAGGACAAGGACGCCGTCTTCGCGGGCGACATCGTCGCCGCGGTCGGCCTCAAGAACACCACCACCGGTGACACGCTCTGCGACCCGGCCCACCCGATCGTGCTCGAGCGGATGATCTTCCCCGAGCCGGTGATCTCGGTGGCGATCGAGCCCAAGACCAAGGTCGACCAGGACAAGCTCGGGAAGGCGCTCGGCGCACTCTCCGAGGAGGACCCGACCTTCCAGGTCCGCACCGACGACGAGACCGGCCAGACGATCATCTCGGGCATGGGCGAGCTGCACCTCGACGTGCTGGTCGACCGCATGACCCGGGAGTTCTCGGTCGCGGCCAACGTCGGCAAGCCGCAGGTGGCCTACCGCGAGACGATCACCGAGACCGTCGAGAAGGTCGAGGAGCGCTACGTGCGCCAGACCGGCGGTCGCGGTCAGTACGGCCACGTGGTCATCAGCCTCGAGCCCACCGGCCCCGGCGGTGGCTACGAGTTCGTCGACAAGATCGTCGGCGGTGTGATCCCGCGTGAGTACATCCCTGCGGTCGACGCCGGCATGCAGGAAGCGCTCGAAGGTGGCGTCGTCGCCGGCTACCCGCTGGTCGACATCCGCGCCATCCTCACCTTCGGCTCCTACCACGACGTCGACTCCAGCGAGATGGCGTTCAAGATCGCCGGCTCCATGGCGCTCAAGAAGGCCGTCCGTCAGGCCAAGCCGGTCCTGCTCGAGCCGATCATGCGGGTCGAGGTCGTGACGCCCGAGGAGTACATGGGCGACGTGATCGGCGACCTCTCGTCCCGACGGGGCATCGTCGAGGGCATGGAGCAGCGCGGCACCTACCACGTGGTGGGCGCCAGGGTGCCGCTCAGCGAGATGTTCGGCTACGTTGGTGACCTCCGCTCGCGCTCCCAAGGGCGAGCGACCTACACGATGCAGTTCGACTCCTACCAGCAGGTTCCGGAGTCGGTCGCACTCGAGATCGTGGCCCGGGTCCGCGGCGAGTAGCCCACCCGGTCCGCACGCACGTCGGCGAGACCCCAGTAACTGTTCCGACCACCCTTCAGCACACAGCGAGGCGATGCATCATGGGTAAGGCGAAGTTTGAGCGTACGAAGCCGCATTTGAATATTGGGACGATTGGTCATATTGACCATGGGAAGACGACGTTGACGGCGGCGATTACGCGGGTGTTGTCGGAGCAGAATGATGGGACGGCGTTTACGGCGTTCGACATGATCGATAAGGCTCCGGAGGAGCGTCAGCGGGGGATCACGATCTCGATTGCTCATGTGGAGTATGAGACGGAGAATCGTCATTACGCGCATGTGGATTGTCCGGGGCATGCGGATTACATCAAGAACATGATCACGGGTGCTGCGCAGATGGATGGCGCGATCTTGGTGGTGGCGGCGACGGATGGGCCGATGCCGCAGACGCGTGAGCATGTGCTCCTGGCTCGTCAGGTGGGTGTGCCGAACCTTGTGGTGGCGTTGAACAAGGCGGACATGGTTGATGATGAGGAGATCCTGGAGCTGGTGGAGCTCGAGGTTCGGGAGCTGTTGAACGAGTACGAGTTCGCGGGTGATGACATTCCGGTGGTTCGCGTCAGCGCGTTGAAGGCGTTGGAAGGCGATGCGGAGTGGTCGGGGAAGATCTTGGAGTTGATGGCGGCGGTGGATGATTTCATCGCGGAGCCTCCTCGGGATATTGATCGTCCGTTCTTGATGCCGATCGAGGATGTGTTCTCGATCACGGGTCGGGGGACGGTGGTCACGGGTCGGGTTGAGCGTGGGATCGTGCATGTGAACGACGAGGTGGAGATCGTCGGGATCAAGACGACCACGAAGACGGTGTGTACGGGTGTGGAGATGTTCCGCAAGCTCTTGGATGAGGGGCGGGCGGGTGACAACATCGGTGCGTTGCTTCGGGGGACGAAGAAGGAAGAGGTGGAGCGGGGTCAGGTGCTGGCGAAGCCGGGGTCGATCACGCCGCATTCGAACTTCGAGGCGCAGGTGTATGTGTTGACCAAGGATGAGGGTGGGCGTCATACGCCGTTCTTTGGGAACTATCGGCCGCAGTTCTTCTTCCGGACGACGGATATCACGGGTGCGATCGAGTTGCCGGCGGGTACGGAGATGGTGATGCCGGGTGACAACACGGAGATGACGGTGGATCTGATCGCGCCGATCGCGATGGAAGAGGGTCTGCGGTTCGCGATCCGTGAGGGTGGCCGGACCGTGGGTGCAGGCCGAGTCACCAAGATCCTCAAGTAGCCCAGCCGAACGAGCGGACACGAAGTACACGGTTCTGGAGCATCCAGAACCGCCGAGCGAGTGAGGCAACAGAGATGGCATCGGACAAGCGGGTCAAGGTGACCCTCGCCTGCGAAGAGTGCAAGCGGCGCAACTACATCACGGTCAAGAACAAGATCAACGACCGTGAGCGCATCGAGATGAGCAAGTACTGCCGCTGGGACCGCAAGCACACCCTGCACAAGGAAACCCGGTAATACTGCCGAGTAACCCTCTCGCGTGGGGCAGAGTCTGACGATGGCTTCCGACTTCGGAGCAACCGGACCCGCCGACCTCGCTGACGTCGTCGCGGCCGCCCGAGAGGGCGATCGGGGCGCCTTCGACGAGATCGTGCGCCGGACGTACGTCGACACCTACACGCTGGCGGTGCGGCTCACCGCTACCGAAGAGGATGCCCGGGACGTGGTGCAAGAGGCCTATCTCCGAGCCTGGAAAGGGATTCGCCGCTTCCGCGGCGACGCCCAGTTCTCCACGTGGATGTACCGCATCACCGCGAACACCGCGGCCACGGTCAGCAGCAAGCGCCGCCGCCAGCGGACCGTCCACATCGACGACGTGGCCGACCCGGTGGAGACCGAGGTGGCGCTGCACCCGGAGCTGGCCACCGAGAACACCGAGCTCTTGGGCCGGCTCTCGGCGGCGCTCGACGAGCTGCCGCCCCGGCTGCGGACGCTCGTGGTGCTCAAGGACGTCTACGGCCTGTCCCACGAGGACATCGCCGAGGAGCTGGGCATCTCGGTCACGGCGGCGAAGGTCCGCCTGCACCGGGGTCGCAAGCGCATGCGGGACCTGCTGTACGAGGAGGACGAGAGCCATGCCGACGCAGTGTGACGAGATCGCCGTGCTCCTCCCCCAGGTGGTGGACTCCTCGGAGCCGGTGGCCCTCCCGGTCCAGCGCCACGTGGAGTCCTGCCTGCGCTGCCAGGCGGAGCTCGCCCGCTACCGCCGGATGCTGCGCGGGCTCCAGCTCCTGCGGACCCAGTACTTCGAGCCCACCCCCGGGATGCTCGCCGCGACCCTGGCCAGCATCACCGCCGCGAGCGAGCGCCGCGCCGTCAACTCCGTCCTCACGAAGCGACGCCTCGCGTACGCGGGCGCGGTCGCGGGCGCGGTCGCCGCGGCCGGCACCACCACGGCGGCGTTGCTCCTGGCTCGGGCGAAGCGGCGCACCGTCCCGGTCTGAGCCTCACCGGGCTCCACTGCTAACCTGTGGCTCCCCGGCTCCGGTTCGAACGCGTTCGAGTCTGTTGCCAGGCCCCCAGAGGGCAGTAGCTCAACTGGTAGAGCACCGGTCTCCAAAACCGGCGGTTGGGGGTTCGAGTCCCTCCTGCCCTGCTCGTTGCAGTGCAGTCAAGCAAGTCCATCCGCGGACGAGGAAGCAACGCGGTGAATCGACAGACCAAACGGCTCATGGCGAAGCAGGGCTCCGACAAGCCGCGCGCGCCCGAACGCAAGGCCCAGCCCCAGCAGCAGGCCGCCAAGGAGAAGGTCGGCCCTCGCGTCTACCTCTCCGAGGTCCGCGGCGAGCTCAAGAAGGTTGCGTGGCCCACCAAGAAGGAAGTCATCAACTCCTCGGTGATCGTGCTCATCGCCATCGTCGTGATGACCACCCTGATCTTCGGCTTCGACTACATGTCGGGCAAGTTCGTCCTCTTCCTCTTCGACTGATCGAGACACCATGACTCTCGAGCCCAACGACGAATACAACGACGCGCCCGCAGGCGACCTCGAGGAGATCGAGATCGTGGTGGTCGACGAGCCCGACGGCGACGTCGAGATCATCGTCGACGAGATCGTCGGCGACGACGAGGTGGTGGTCGCGATCGACCTCGACCCGTCGGCCGAGCTGGGCGACGTCGTGGAGATCGACGACGAGGAGGAGGTGCTCGCCCCCGTCGAGCCCAGCCCCTACGACCGGCCGGGCCGCTGGTACGTCGTGCACTCCTACGCCGGCTACGAGAACAAGGTGAAGTCGAACCTGGCCAACCGGGTGCGCTCGTACCACACCGAGGACCAGATCTTCGAGGTCGTCATCCCGATGGAAGACGTCATCGAGTTCAAGGGCGGCGCGCGCCGCGTGGTGCAGAAGAAGATGTACCCCGGCTACGTGCTCGTGCGCCTCGACCTCGACGACAACACGTGGGGCATCGTGCGCAACACTCCCGGGGTCACCGGCTTCGTGGGCCCGAGCGGCGCCAAGCCCACCCCGCTGTCGCGCAAGGAAGTCGAGGACATCCTCGGTGTCGAGACGGCCGAGGGTGTTCCTGCGCAGGAGAAGAAGGTCAAGCCGAAGATCGACTTCGACGTCGGCGAGCAGGTGCGGGTGGTCACCGGTCCGTTCGCCGACTTCAACGGCAGCATCTCCGAGATCGACGTCGACCGCTCGAAGCTCAAGGTGCTCGTGAACATCTTCGGTCGCGAGACCCCGGTCGAGCTCGAGTTCGGCCAAGTCGCCAAGCTCTAAGACAAACGAGAAGGTTCTTTCCTATGGCCAAGAAGAAAGTCGCTGCCATCGTGCGCATCCAGATCGAGGCCGGCGCGGCGACGCCCGCGCCCCCGGTCGGAACGGCGCTCGGTCCGCACGGGATCCAGATCATGGACTTCTGCAAGGCGTACAACGCCGCGACCGAGAGCCAGCGCGGCATGGTCATCCCGGCCGAGATCACGATCTACGAGGACCGGTCGTTCACGTTCGTCACCAAGACGGCGCCGACGCCCTTCCTCATCAAGCAGGCCGCCGGTGTGCCGAAGGGTGCACAGAACGCCCGGACCGAGAAGGTCGGGAGCATCAGCCGCGCGCAGCTCCAGGAGATCGCGCAGACCAAGATGCCCGACCTCAACGCCGTCGACCTCGACGGCGCGCTGGCCCAGGTGGCCGGCACCGCCCGCTCGATGGGCATCGAAGTCACCGACTAGTCACGACTGCATCCCCCGGCGGACGACCTCGCCGCCGGTACGGACCCAACGAGGGAGGACCACATGGCCCGGCACGGCAAGGCATACAACGACGCGAGCGCCCGCTACGACCGCGAGAAGCTCCACACGCCCGAAGAGGCGTTCGCGCTGGTCAAGTCGCTCACGACCAAGAAGTTCGACGAGACCGTCGAGGTCGCGTTCCGGCTCGGGGTCGACCCCCGCAAGGCCGACCAGATGATCCGCGGCACGGTCTCGCTGCCCCACGGAACTGGCAAGTCGGTGCGGGTGGCGGTGTTCGCCGCCGGCGACCAGGCCCGTGAGGCCGAGGCGGCCGGCGCCGACGTCGTGGGCGCCGACGATCTCGTGGCCCGGGTCGAGGGCGGGTTCCTCGACTTCGACGTCACCATCGCCACACCCGACCTCATGCCGCTCGTCGGCAAGCTCGGCCGGGTGCTCGGCCCCCGCGGCCTGATGCCCAACCCGAAGACGGGCACGGTCACCATGGACGTCGGCCGCACCGTCGAGGAGTACAAGGCGGGCCGGGTGGAGTACCGCACCGACCGCTACGGCAACGTCCACGTGCCGGTGGGCAAGGTGAGCTTCTCCGACGAGCAGCTCATCGCCAACTACCAGTCGGTGCTCGACGAGCTCAACCGGGCCAAGCCCGCGGCATCCAAGGGCCGGTACCTGCGGAGCGCGAGCACGTCGTCGACCATGGGTCCGGGCGTCAAGATCGACCCGACCGCCAAGGCCGAGGAGAAGACCGCGGCCGCGAGCGGCTAGCATCTTCCCCTCACAAGTTCTGTACTCGCCGAAGACCTTCGGTCCCCGTCCGCGGGGGTAATGGGCGCAAGCCCACCGAACGAGGCCGTGCTCGCGGACCGACACTGTCCGACCCCCGGGTCGAGCGGATCGGTGACGACGGGGCGCCTCCTGCACCGCAAGGTCCGAGGCGCCCCGATTCACGTTCACGATCCAGTCCGGAGCGCGCACATGGCGAGACCCGAGAAAGTCGCCGTCGTCGACGAGATCCGCACGAAGCTCGACGAAGCCGACGCCGCGATCCTCACCGAGTACCGAGGCCTGACGGTCAGCGAGCTGGCCAACCTGCGGGGCGCGCTGCGCCCGGCGGCCACCGAGTACAAGGTCTTCAAGAACACCCTGGCCCGCCGGGCGGCCGAGGAGGCCGGGCTCTCCGACCTCTCGTCGCTCCTCCAGGGCCCCACGGCCATCGCCTTCGTCCGCGGTGACGCCGTCGCCGCGGCCAAGGCGATCCGTGAGTTCGGCAAGGTCGCCCCGGCCCTCGTGGTGAAGGGCGGGTTGCTCGGCAGCCGGGTCCTGACCCCCGGCGACATCGAGGCCCTTGCCGACATCGAGCCCCGTGAGGTCCTCCTCGCCCGGCTCGCCGGCGGCTTCCAGGCCCCGCTCGTCAAGGCCGCAGGCCTGTTCCAGGCGTTCACCCGCAACTTCGCCTACGGCCTCAAGGCCTACGTCGACCAGCGGGTCGAGGGTGGCGAAGCCCTGCCCGCCGAGGCCGCCGAGGCCGCCGAAGTCGAGGCTCCGGCCGACGAAGCCGAGACCCCGGCCGCCGAGGCGCCCGAGAGCGAGGCCCCGGCCGCCGAGGCCGAGTCCGACGCTCCGGCCGAGACCGACGCTCCGGCTGCCGGCGAGGCCTCGGCCGAGCCGCCAGTGGTGGCGGCCGAAGCATCCGAGTAATCCACCGAGATCGCAACAACGGGAGAGAGAAGACCATGGCAATGAACACCGAAGAGCTCCTCGACGTCTTCAAGAGCATGACGGTCCTCGAGCTCAACGACTTCCTCAAGGCGTTCGAAGCAGAGTTCGACGTGACTGCAGCGGCCCCGGCGGCCGTTGCCGTGGCGGCGGCTCCGGCTGCGGGCGGCGACGCTGCTGCCGAGGAGCAGGACGAGTTCGACGTCGTCCTGGTCGCGGCCGGCGAGAAGAAGATCAACGTCATCAAGGAAGTCCGGTCCCTCACCAGCCTCGGCCTCAAGGAGGCCAAGGACCTCGTGGACGGCGCCCCCAAGCCCGTGCTCGAGAAGGTGACCAAGGAGGACGCCGAGAAGGCGAAGGCGCAGCTCGAGGAGGCCGGCGCCACGGTCGAGCTCAAGTAGCCCGATCATCCTTGACCTGGCCCGGGTCGGGCTTTATCCTCCGCCCACGAAATCTCGCGCCCCGTTCGGGGCTCGTGCAGACGCGTCCTTGCTCGAGGGTCATAGCCGCGGCTATGATCCCTTGAGCCGTGTCTGCCCCTTCGTGCGACTGCTGATCACCCCGGCCTTGGTCCGCGCGCGCCAATCCGCTTCCCTCACCGCCTGAGGAGCCGCTGTGCCCCGTCTCGCGTCCCGCGAACGTCTGTCCTTCTCCAACCTTCCCGAGGTTCTCCCCCTCCCTGATCTGATCGCGGTCCAGCGCGACTCGTTCCAGTGGTTCATCGACGAGGGCATCGCCGAGGTGCTGTCCGACATCTCGCCGATCGAGGACTTCACGGGGACGCTCAAGCTCGAGCTCTCCGATCACGTCTTCGACCCGCCCAAGCACTCGGAGGACGAGTGCCGCCAGCGGGACATGACCTACGCCCGCCCGCTCTTCGTCACCGCGCGGTTCATGAACGCGACCACCGGTGAGATCAAGGAGCAGACGGTCTTCATGGGGGACTTCCCGATGATGACCGACCGCGGCACCTTCATCATCAACGGCACCGAGCGCATCGTGGTGTCGCAGCTGGTCCGGTCGCCGGGCGTGTACTTCGGCATCACCCCCGACAAGACCCAGCCCGAGAAGGACGTCGTCGACGCCAAGATGATCCCGGGCCGCGGTGCGTGGCTCGAGTTCGAGGTCGACAAGAAGGACATCGCCTACGTCCGCATCGACCGCAAGCGCAAGCAGCCGGTCACGATCCTGCTCAAGGCCCTCGGCTTCGGCGAGTCCGACGACGAGCTCCTGCACCTGATCCTGGACGGCAACGGCAACCCGTACGAGTCGATCCGCAACACCCTCGACAAGGACAACACCACCACCGTCGACGAGGCGTTCATCGACATCTACCGCAAGCTGCGCCCGGGTGAGCCCCCCACGCCGGACTCGGCCCGCCAGCTGCTCGAGAACCTCTTCTTCAACCCGAAGCGCTACGACATGGCCAAGGTCGGGCGCCACAAGGTGTCGAAGAAGCTGCGCGACGAGTACGCCAAGCTGCCGATCAAGCAGCTCGACCTCTTCGTGCCCAACGCCGACCCCGAGGCCGGCCCGCTCGACTTCCAGCTCACCAAGGCCGACATCCTGGCCACGGTCTCGTACCTGGTGAAGCTGCACAACAACGACCCCGACTACTACCGCGACGACATCGACCACTTCGGCAACCGCCGGGTGCGGTCGGTCGGCGAGCTCATCCAGAACCAGGTGCGCGTCGGCCTGTCCCGGATGGAGCGCGTCGTCCGCGAGCGCATGACGACCCAGGACGTCGAGGCGATCACGCCGCAGACCCTGATCAACATCCGCCCCGTGGTGGCGTCGATCAAGGAGTTCTTCGGCAC
>Ga0302322_100002884_pt1 | contig 14643 bp, 14 predicted proteins | sample Fen_T0_2_FD_203757 | JGI IMG/M metagenome (GOLD analysis project Ga0302322, IMG submission 203757) | Peat permafrost microbial communities from Stordalen Mire near Abisko, Sweden - Fen_T0_2 | ecosystem: Environmental > Terrestrial > Soil > Wetlands > Permafrost | place: Sweden: Abisko... | reverse complement strand
CTTCCTGAGCGGTTCCCCATCCGTTCTCAAGGGCGCAGCGATGCGCCCTTTTTTCATGGCTCAGGGATAATCCGCCGGCACCCTTTCCGGAGCCCCGCACGTGACCCGCCCCATCCGTTCCCAGTACGAAGATTTCATGCGTCACGTGCACGAGCACGGTGTACTCAAGAGCGACCGCACGGGCACCGGCACGAAGAGCGTGTTCGGCCACCAGATGCGCTTCGACCTGAACGAAGGCTTTCCGCTGGTGACGACCAAGAAAGTCTTCACCAAGGCCATCATCCTCGAGCTGCTGTGGTTTCTGCGCGGTGACAGCAACGCCACCTGGCTGCAAGAGCGAGGCGTGACGATCTGGGACGAATGGGCTGCGCCCAATGGCGACCTCGGCCCCGTCTACGGCGTGCAATGGCGCTCGTGGCCCACGCCCGACGGCGGCCACATCGACCAGATCGCCGAGGTGGTGAAGGCGCTCAAGACCAACCCCGATTCACGTCGCATCATCGTCAGCGCCTGGAACGTGGCCGAGCTGTCGAAGATGGCATTGATGCCCTGCCATGCCTTCTTCCAGTTCTATGTGGCCGATGGAAAGCTGAGTTGCCAGCTTTACCAGCGCAGTGCCGACATCTTTCTCGGCGTGCCTTTCAACATCGCAAGCTACGCACTGCTCACTCACATGCTGGCCCAGCAATGCGATTTGCAAGTGGGCGACTTCATCTGGACTGGCGGCGATTGCCACATCTACAGCAACCACACCGAGCAGGTGAAGCTGCAGCTCTCGCGCCAGCCACATCCGTATCCCCAGCTGCGCATCAAGCGCCGACCGGAATCGATCTTCGACTACCAGCTTGAAGATTTCGAGGTGCAGGACTACGTGCACCACGAAGCGATCAAGGCACCTGTAGCCGTCTGACCTGAAGCTCGGGGCCGCCATGATTCGCATCCGCGATATCGACCACCTGGTGTTGCGCGTCGTGGACCTCGACGCGATGCTGCGCTTCTACTGCGATGCGCTGGGCTGCTCGGTGGAGCGGCGGCAAGGCGAGATCGGGCTCGTGCAGCTGCGAGCGGGCCGCTCGATCGTCGACCTGGTTCCGGTCGACGGCAAGCTCGGCCGCATGGGTGGCGCCGCACCGGGGCGCGAAGGCCGCAACCTCGATCACCTGTGCTTTCGCGTCGAGCCCTTCGACGAGCCGGCCATTCGCCGCGAGCTCGCGGCATTCGGCATCACCGCAGGCCCGCTCGAATCGCGCTACGGCGCCGAAGGCGAAGGCCCGTCGATCTACTTGAGCGACCCTGAAGGCAACGTCGTCGAACTCAAGGGCCCGCCTGCCGGCTGACCCGCAACACCAGGAGAAAGCACATGGCCAAGGGCTACTGGATCGCACGCGTCGACGTTACCGACCCCGAGCAATACAAGTTGTACGTGGCAGCCAATGCCGTGCCGTTCACCAAGTTCGGCGCTCGCATTCTGGTGCGAGCCGGCCGGTTCGAGACGATGGAAGGGACCAGCCGCAGCCGCAACGTAGTGATCGAATTCCCGAGCTACCAGGCCGCGCTGGACTGCTGGAAGTCACCTGAGTACCAGGCCGTGCTGCCGCTGCGCCAGCCGGCGTCGACCGCCGACCTCATCGTCATTGAAGGCTACGACGCGCCGCCTGCCGGCTGAGCCATTCAACTGAGCACGTGCGATGCGAGCGTCGCCTCGTAGGTACCAATACACCAGCTGTCGCTGGCGCAGTTGAAGCCTGACAAGGCCGCCTTAGTTAAGGGAGTCGCTCATCGCTGCCCCTTGTGAGAAGGCTCAAACGTGGCGGACGTCAAGTTCAGCCGACCCAATAAACGCCTTCGCTGATCCAAGAGCCGGGTGGCGTGCTGATGGGCATTGCCGGCGTGTATGCACGTTGGAAGAAGCCGGGCGGCGGTGACTTCTTCAGCTTCGCGATGCTCACCTTGAACGCTGACAATCACCCGTTCATTAAGCCATTCCACAAACCCGGCGAAGAGAAGCGCATGGTGGTCATCCTTGATCCCAAGGACTACTACGCTTGGCTCTCCGTACCTGTCGACCAGGCGAAGGGCTACTTCAAGCAGTGGCGGGAGCTTTGGATGGGTATCCGGCGCTACTGGCGCGTGCGCCCAATTCGGTACCGCCGCCCTTAAGTTGTTCTGACGAGCCCGGCTATTGGACCGACTTCCCCTTGTGCGCAGCCAGTTCAGCTTCGAGCGCTTCTGCCTCGGCCGTGCGCGCAGCCACTGCGGCTTCGAGAGCATCTGCCTCAGCTTTGCGCACAGCCACTTCAGCTTTGATGGCATCAGTCTCAGCGCCGACCTTGACGACCTCATCGCGGAGCTTGAGGATCTCACCGCTGAGCGCAGTGAAGTCGGCGAGCTTTTTGTCGATCTCCAGCTCGGCTGCGGCATATTGAGCCATGCGGGCCGCAACTAGCTCGTCGCCGGCTCTGGCTAACACCGCAAGTTCCGCTACGTTGACCGAGTGCTGGCGTTCAAGCTGCTCGAGGATTCGTGCGTTTTGGGTTGGCAGGCCTAGGTCTTTTCGTATCCTGGAGAGCAACGCGACAGTCGGCTCACGAGTCGCGATCAATTTATCAGACACCATCGCGTGGTACTGGCGAAGGAGTTCACGACGTTCCGTCGTGAGTTGAAGGTGCACGGATGTACATGATCTCAGAAGGTCGCGAGTCGCGCGTAGCTTGGCCACTGCCGCCTGAGTCCGTGTGATGTCGTCAGCGTTGGATGCGACGGTCATTTCGACTAAAGCCACTCCCCAGTTTTCTTTGGCCGTAGCACGGCGTTCAGCTGCCTTGGTGATATCCGTCTCAAGTACAGCCAACTTTAAAGATGCTGTCAGGGCTGTCGAAAATGCTGATGAAAAGGCGCTCAGCGTCTCTCCCGCTTGAAACGCAGTCTCTGGTTCTGCGACGACGCACAGCTTGTTGAGTGACTCCATGAAAGCGTCATATTCGTCGTGGTTCTGGAACTGGTTTGAGGACACCAGAGCTTGCACGCGAACAATGTATCCACCCATTTGTCCGCTTCGCGCAGCAGCGTCGAGATAGACCTCAGTCCGCAGCTCTGTCATGCGCTCGATTGACTTTTGCTCCTTGTCAAACGCCAGCTGCCGTTCAAACCTCCGCTGCGCGAATAGATGGGTGATGAGCACGCCAGCCAAAGTGGCAACCGCCCCGAATACCGCAGCGCCGATATTGTTTTCCATCCGTTGCCTCCTCTGCAGAGCATAGCCTGCACTAACGGGAAAGTGGTCCGGGGAGTGGCTTCGATCCTGCTCGTGCCTTGGCGCGGGGTGTCCTGTATCGAGGGACATCACTGGTCGCGAGCAGCAGGGTTGCGGCCTCGGCACCGATACGCACATCGTAGTCATGCCCATCCCGCGGCCGCAGCCGTCGACGCGGCCCGGTCGGGATACTGGATATTAGGCAAACCTAATAAGTGCCTAATATCCGCAGCCAAGAATGACGGGCCCTGAATCGCTGCGGGGGCCCGTCATTCTTGGCTCCTCGACCTAGACTCGAACCAAGGACTACGGATTAACGGTCCGACGCTCAGCCCAACGCCGCCACGATTTCCGGCGGCGCCTGCACCAGCTCGATCAGCACGCCCTCGCCCGCGACCGGGAACTCGTCGTTGCTCTTCGGGTGCACGAAGCAGATGTCGTGGCCCGCTGCGCCTTTGCGGATGCCGCCCGGTGCGAAGCGCACGCCGTTGGCCGTGAGCCACTCCACCGCTTTCGGCAGGTCGTCGATCCACAGGCCGACGTGGTTCAGCGGCGTGGTGTGCACAGCAGGCTTCTTGTCGGGGTCGAGCGGCTGCATCAGATCGACTTCGACCTTGAAGGCGCCCTTGCCCATGGCGCAGATGTCTTCGTCGACGTTCTCGCGTTCGCTGACGAAGTTGCCGGTGACTTCGAGCCCGAGCTTGTCGACCCACAGCGTGCGCAGCCGCTCCTTGCTCGGCCCGCCGATCGCCACCTGCTGGATGCCCAATACCTTGAACGGACGTGTGGTGCTCATTGGAATTTGATGATGATCTGATCGACCGAGAGGCTCTCGCCTTTGCTTGCGGCCACTTCAGCGACCACGCCATCCTGCGTAGCAAGCAGGATGTTCTCCATCTTCATCGCTTCGATGACCGCGAGCTTCTCGCCGGCCAGCACCTTCTGACCCGGCACCACCGTCACGTCGACCAGCAGGCCCGGCATGGGCGACAGCAGAAACTTCGACAGATCGGGCGGCGCCTTGAAGGGCATCAACTCGTTGAGTTGCGCGGCGCGCGGCGTGAGCACCTTGGCCTCGATCTGCGTGCCGTCGTGCGACACGCGGTAGGCCAGGCCCACGCGCTCGATCTGCGCACAGAACGGCTTGCCGTCGACGGTGCCGCGGATCACGATGTCTCGCAGGTTCGATTGCAGCTCGATGCGATACGCCTTGTCGCCCAGCCGAACGTCGAAGCCCGCCCCCAGCGGCATCACCGTCACCGGCAACTGCTCGAACTGCCCTTCGCCCAGCGCGGTGACGACCACGAACTCGGCGCCGACCTGGAACTCGTGCCCCGGCATCTGCCCGCTGATGCGGGTGGCGCGCTCCTGGTGCTTGCGGTTGGCGACAGCCGCGAGCGCGCGCAGGAACGGCGGGTCGTCGTGCGGCACATGCTCGGCCGAGAAACCCTTGCCGTAGTGCTCGGCGATGAAGCCGGTGTTGAAGTCGCCCGACACGAACTTCGGGTGCGCGAGCAAGGCCGCCTGGAACGGGATGTTGGAGCTGATGCCGCGGATCGCGAAGGCATTCAACGCCGCGCGCATCTTGCCGATGGCGTCGAGCCGGTCGGTCCCGTGCACGATGAGCTTGGCAATCATCGAGTCGTAGTACATCGGGATCTCGCCGCCCTCATACACACCGGTGTCCACGCGCACGCCGTCCACCTCGGGCGGCGGTGCGTACTTCACCAGCCGGCCGGTCGACGGCAGGAAGTTGCGGAACGGGTCTTCCGCGTTGATGCGGCATTCCATCGCCCAGCCGTCGCGCTTGATCTCGTTCTGCGTGAAGGGCAGCTTCTCGCCGGCGGCCACGCGGATCATCAGTTCCACCAGGTCGAGCCCGGTGATGCCTTCTGTCACCGGGTGCTCCACCTGCAGCCGCGTGTTCATCTCGAGGAAGTAGAAGCTCATGTCCTTGCCGACCACGAACTCCACCGTGCCGGCGGACTGGTAATTCACCGCGCGGGCCAGCGCCACCGCCTGCTCGCCCATGGCCTTGCGCGTGGTGTCGTCGATGAAGGGGCTGGGCGCCTCTTCGATCACCTTCTGGTGGCGGCGCTGGATCGAGCACTCGCGCTCCCACAAATACACGGTGTTGCCATGCGCATCACCGAGCACCTGGATTTCGATGTGGCGCGGCTCCTCGACGAACTTCTCGATGAACACACGGTCGTCGCCGAAGCTGTTGCGTGCCTCGTTCTGGCAGGCGGTGAAGCCTTCGAAGGCTTCCTTGTCGTTGAACGCGACACGCAAGCCCTTGCCGCCGCCGCCCGCGCTCGCCTTGATCATCACCGGGTAGCCGACGCCCTTGGCGATCTCCACCGCCTGCGCGGCCGTGCCGATGGCCGAGTTGTGGCCGGGGATGGTACTAACCTTGGCCGCGGCCGCCAGCTTCTTCGACGCGATCTTGTCACCCATCGCGGCGATGGACGCGTGCTTGGGGCCGATGAAGACAATGCCTTCTTCTTCGACACGGCGCGCGAACTCTTCGTTCTCGCTGAGGAAGCCGTAGCCCGGGTGCACGGCCTGCGCGCCGGTCTGCTTGCAGGCGGCGATGATCTTGTCCATCACGAGATAGGACTCGCGCGAGGGCGGCGCGCCGATGTGCACCGCCTCATCGGCCATCTCGACATGGCGCGCATCGCGGTCGGCGTCGGAGTAGACGGCGACGGTTTGGATGCCCATCTTCTTGGCGGTCTTGATGACGCGGCAGGCGATCTCGCCGCGGTTGGCGATCAGGATTTTCGTGAACATGCTTTCACCACTTCTTCGAGGCAGGCCCTGTCGTGCGGGATGTCTGTTTGGACGCAAAGGTCGCAAAGAAGACGCAAAGCACGCAAAGGATTTCAGGTTTCATTTCTTGGCGACCTTGGCGTCTTCTTTGCGCCTTTGCGTCCAAGAAGAGAGTGCCAGTACATCTGGCGCTCATTCACAGCGGAATGTTCCCGTGCTTGCGCCACGGGTTCTCCACTTTTTTATTGCGCAGCATCACCAGCGATCGGCAAATCCGCTTGCGCGTCTCATGCGGCTGGATCACGTCATCAACGAAGCCACGGGCGCTCGCCACGAACGGGTTGGCGAACTTGGCCTTGTACTCCGCCTCGCGCGCCGCGAGCTTCACCGGGTCGCTCTTCTCCTCGCGGAAGATGATCTCCACCGCGCCCTTCGCGCCCATCACCGCAATCTCGGCGTTCGGCCAGGCGAAGTTGACGTCACCGCGCAAATGCTTGGAGCTCATCACATCGTACGCACCGCCGTAGGCCTTGCGCGTGATCACCGTGATCTTCGGCACCGTGCACTCGGCGTACGCATACAGCAGCTTGGCACCGTGCTTGATGATGCCGCCGTACTCCTGCGAAGTGCCCGGCATGAAGCCCGGCACGTCGACATACGTGACCACCGGGATGTTGAACGCATCGCAGAAGCGCACGAATCGCGCGGCCTTGGTGCTGCTCTTGATGTCCAGGCAACCGGCCAGCACCAGCGGCTGGTTGGCGACGATGCCCACCGTCTGCCCTTCCATGCGGCAGAAACCGATCACGATGTTCTTCGCGTACTCGGGCTGCAGCTCGAAGAACTCGCCATCGTCGGCGGTCTTCACGATCAGCTCCTTGATGTCGTAGGGCTTGTTTGGGTTGTCGGGCACCAGCGTGTCGAGCGACAGGTCGATGCGCTCGGCCGGGTCGTTGCTCGGCCGCACCGGCGCCTTTTCGCGGTTGTTGAGTGGCAGGTAGTTGTAGAGGCGGCGCAGCATCAGCAAGGCCTCCACGTCGTTCTCGAAGGCCAGGTCGGCCACGCCGCTCTTGGTGGTGTGCGTGCCGGCGCCGCCCAGCTCTTCGGCGGTCACTTCTTCGTGCGTGACGGTCTTCACCACTTCGGGTCCGGTGACGAACATGTAGCTGCTGTCCTTCACCATGAAGATGAAGTCGGTCATCGCCGGCGAGTACACGGCACCGCCCGCGCAGGGCCCCATGATCATGCTGATCTGCGGCACGACGCCCGAGGCCATCACGTTGCGCTGGAAAACTTCGGCATAACCGCCGAGCGAAGCCACGCCTTCCTGGATGCGCGCGCCACCCGAATCGTTGAGGCCGATCACCGGCGCGCCGACCTTCATCGCCTGGTCCATCACCTTGCAGATCTTCTCGGCGTGCGCTTCGGAGAGCGCACCGCCGAAGACGGTGAAGTCCTGGCTGTAGACGAACACCAGGCGGCCGTTGATCATGCCGTAGCCGGTGACGACGCCGTCTCCGGGAATCTTGTTCTCGTCCATGCCGAAGTCGTGGCAGCGGTGCTCGACGAACATGTCCCACTCTTCGAAGGTGCCTTCGTCGAGCAGCAGCTCCAGCCGCTCGCGCGCGGTGAGCTTGCCCTTGCCGTGCTGCGCGGCGATGCGCTTCTCGCCGCCGCCGAGTCGTGCCAGGGTTCGCTTGGCTTCGAGTTGTTCGATGATGTCGTGCATGGTGGGCTCGTCAGGAACGGGTGAAGAGTTGCAGCAGCGTGCGTGCTGCCGATGAAGGGGCGACGCGCGCGCCGTTGACGCTGCGCACGATGTCGGGCAAGGCTTCGCGCACAGCCGGGTGGCGCTTGAAATCGGCCTGCAGCGTCGACTGAATGATGTCCCACATCCAGGCCATGCCTTGCTTTTGGCGGCGCGCATCGAACTCGCCGCTCGCGCGGCGCAGTTGGACGAAGCGCTCGACGTTGCTCCAGAAAGCCTCGATGCCCTGGACTTTGAGCGCGCTGAGCTGCAGCACGCGCGGGCTCCAGCGCTCGTCGGATGGGTGCTCGCCGAAGAGCCGCAAGGCGCTGGTGACCTGCGCTTCGGCGCGGGTGGCGGCGTCGGGGTCGATGTCGGCCTTGTTGATCAGCACCAGGTCGGCCAGCTCCATCACGCCGCGCTTGATGGCCTGCAGGTCATCGCCCGCGTTGGGCAGCTGCATCAGCACGAACAGGTCGGTCATGCTGGCGACAGTGATCTCGCTCTGGCCCACACCCACGGTCTCGACGATCACGATGCTGTAGCCCGCCGCCTCGAACACCAGCATGGCCTCGCGCGTCTTCTCGGCCACGCCGCCCAGCGTGCCCGACGACGGGCTGGGGCGGATGTAGGCGTGTTCGTGCGTGGAGAGCCTCTCCATGCGCGTCTTGTCGCCGAGGATGGAGCCGCCGGAGATGCTGGACGACGGGTCAATGGTCAGCACCGCGACGCGGTGGCCCTTGTGGATCAGTGCGAGGCCGAGGGCTTCGATGAAGGTCGACTTGCCGACGCCGGGGACGCCGGAGATGCCGAGGCGCAGGGCCTGGCCGGTGTGGGGGAGCAAGGCGTTCAGTAGCGCATCGGCCTGGGCTCGGTGATCGGCGCGGGTAGATTCGATCAGCGTGACGGCTTTGGCGAGGGCGCGGCGGTTGTTGGCGAGGATGTCCTTGAGGTGTGCGCTGCCCTTCGATACCTCAGGACGAACGGTTTTTTCTCGTCCGACCTCTTCATCACCCAGTCCGACCCGCCCCCCATTCCGTTCGTCCTGAGGTATCGAAGGACCTGTCTCCTCGCGCAAATGGGGAGGCAAAGGGTTCCGCGTTCCCCACGCCAAACGCTGAATCGCTTTCCAATCCCCCGCAATCAACGCCTCCTTCTTCGCGCGCGACCACCCTTTCACCTTCAACTCGAATGCCAACGCCTCCGCCCGCGACTCGAACTCGCCAGCCCACACCAGCTCGAACGGCCTGCGCGTCGCGGTGTACCCGATCTCCCCATCCTCATGCGCCTGCAGCCGAACAGCCATGTCATCCGTGTGCCCGCAGTAATACCAGCCATCGGCACAGCGCAGCAGGTAGGTGTGAAAGACCACGAACGATCAGGCCTTGGCGAGGTGGGCCTTGATCTGCTCGAGCACGTCTTTCGCGCTCGCGGGTATCGGCGTGCCGGGGCCGTAGATGCCCTTCACGCCGGCGTCGTAGAGGAAGTCGTAGTCTTGCCGCGGGATCACGCCGCCGACGAAGACGATGATGTCGTCGCCGCCTTGGGCCTTGAGCGCCTGGATGATCGCCGGCACCAGCGTCTTGTGACCGGCGGCCAGCGTGCTCACGCCCACCGCATGCACGTCGCTCTCGATCGCTTGGCGCGCGCACTCTTCGGCGGTCTGGAACAGCGGGCCCATGTCGACGTCGAAGCCCAGGTCGGCGAAGGCGGTGGCGACGACCTTGGCGCCGCGGTCGTGGCCGTCCTGCCCGAGCTTGGCGATCATCACGCGCGGGCGGCGGCCCTGCTCCTCGGCGAAGGCCGCAATCTCGTGCTGGAGCTTCTCCCACCCTTCGGCGCTGTCGTAGGCTGCTGCGTACACACCGGTCACCTTTTGCGTATCGGCGCGGTGGCGCCCCCAGACTTTTTCGAGTGCATCCGAAACCTCACCCACTGTGGCACGAACGCGCATGGCCTGGATGGAAAGGTCGAGCAAATTGCCCGCGCCACTCTCGGCGCACTGCGTCAGCGCGTCAAGCGCGGTTTGCACGGCCTTCGCATCGCGCGTCGCACGGATCTGCTGCAAGCGCTTCACCTGGTTCTCGCGCACCGCCACGTTGTCGATGTCGCGGCTCTCGATCGCGTCTTCCTTGGCCAACTTGTACTTGTTGACGCCGACGATCACGTCCTTGCCCGAGTCGATGCGCGCCTGCTTCTCGGCGGCGCTGGCCTCGATCTTCAGCTTGGCCCAGCCGCTCTGGACCGCCTTCGTCATGCCGCCCATCGCGTCGACTTCTTCGATGATCTTCCACGCGGCATCGGCCATGTCCTGCGTGAGCTTCTCCATCATGTAGCTGCCGGCCCAGGGGTCGACCACGTTGGTGATGTGCGTTTCTTCCTGGATGATCAGCTGCGTGTTGCGCGCGATGCGCGAGCTGAACTCGGTGGGCAGCGCAATGGCTTCGTCGAGCGCATTGGTGTGCAGGCTCTGCGTGCCGCCGAACACCGCGGCCATGGCCTCGATGGTGGTTCGCACCACGTTGTTGTACGGGTCCTGCTCCGTCAAGCTCCAGCCCGAGGTCTGGCAGTGCGTGCGCAGCATCAGGCTCTTGGCGTTCTTCGGCTTGAACTCGTTCATGATCTTCCACCACAGCAGCCGCGCCGCGCGCATCTTGGCCACCTCGAGGTAGAAGTTCATGCCGATGGCCCAGAAGAAGCTCAGGCGACCGGCGAACTCGTCGACGTCCAGGCCCTTGGCGAGCGCCGTCTTCACGTACTCCTTGCCGTCGGCCAGCGTGAAGGCGAGCTCCAGCGCCTGGTTCGCGCCGGCCTCCTGCATGTGGTAACCCGAAATGCTGATCGAGTTGAACTTCGGCATCTTCTTCGCCGTGTACTCGATGATGTCGCCGACGGCGCGCATGCTCGGCTCGGGCGGGAAGATGTAGGTGTTGCGGACCATGAACTCCTTCAGGATGTCGTTCTGGATGGTCCCGCTCAACTGGTCTTGCGCCACGCCCTGCTCTTCGGCTGCGACCACGTAGCCGGCGAGCACCGGCAGCACCGCGCCGTTCATCGTCATCGAGACCGACACCTTGTCGAGCGGGATGCCGCCGAACAGGATCTTCATGTCTTCGACGCTGTCGATCGCGACACCCGCCTTGCCGACGTCACCGGTCACGCGCGGGTGATCGCTGTCGTAGCCGCGGTGCGTGGCCAGGTCGAAGGCCACGCTCACGCCCTGGCCACCGGCGGCGAGTGCATTGCGATAGAACTCGTTCGATGCCTCGGCGGTGGAGAAGCCGGCGTACTGCCGGATCGTCCACGGCCGCACCGCGTACATCGTGGCCTGCGGGCCGCGCACGAAGGGCGCGAAGCCGGGCAGCGTGTCGGCATATGCCAAGCCTTGCACATCGGCCGCGGTATAGAGCGGCTTGACGACGATGCCCTCGGGCGTGACCCAGTTCAACGCATCGACCTGCCCGCCGGGGGCGGACTTGGCAGCGGCCTTTTGCCAGGCGGCGAGTGCCTCGGAAGCGAGCTTGGGGTCGTTGGGCATGGTGGGTTTGGCGGTGGAATCAGGTTGCGCGTGCGGGGGTGCGGATGTCAATCGCCGAAGACCAGCATTCGGCGGGCTCGGCCTTCAGCGATCAACCCATGGACGGGCGGCCCTTCGCTCTTCATAATTCAAAATTGAATTATATCTACAATGCCTTGATTCCAGCTTACAAAGCGCCCATGCCCCGCCCGTCTCCTGCTGCCCCTGCCATTGCGCCCATCCCGTCGCGCCTGCGCGAAAGCGCCTTGTACGAGCAGGTGGCCGAGCGGCTGCGCACGCGCATCCTGGCGCACACGCTGCCGCCCGGAAGCTGGATCGACGAGCAGTCGATCGCCGCCGAATACGGCATCAGCCGCACGCCCTTGCGCGAGGCGCTGAAGGTGCTGGCCTCCGAAGGCCTGGTGACAATGAAGCTGCGCCGCGGCGCCTACGTCACCGAGGTGTCGGAACGTGATCTGTCCGAGGTGTTCTACCTGCTCGCGCTGCTCGAGAGCGACGCCGCCGCCGCCGTGGCCACGCAAGCCACGGCCGCCGAGTTGGCCGAGCTGCAAACACTGCACGAGCACCTGGAAAGCACGGTTGCCGACCGCGACGCCTTCTTTCGCGCCAACGAACAGTTCCACATCCGCCTGCTGCAGATCGCCGACAACCGTTGGCGCCTGCAGATGGTGGCCGACCTGCGCAAGGTGATGAAGCTCAACCGCCACCACTCGCTGTTCAAGCAGGGCCGGCTCGAGGCCTCGCTGGCCGAGCACCGGCAAATCATGGCGGCGCTGAAGGCACGCAATGCAGTGCGGGTGCAAAAGCTGATGCAGCAGCACATCGACCACGGCCGAGAGGCGGCCACGCTGTCGTGACCGCCGATCACCGAGGCCCGCAAGCGCGTCACACGGCACTGCCACAATCCCACCGATGAACCGCCCCACCCTTGGCCTGATCGCTGCCGTCGCCCGCAACGGCGTGATTGGCCGCAACAACCAATTGCTCTGGCACCTGCCGGAAGACATGCGGCACTTCCGCCGCGTGACGCTGGGCTGCCCGGTGATCATGGGCCGCAAGACCTGGGAGTCGTTGCCCGACCGCTTTCGCCCGCTGCCGGGGCGTGCCAACATCGTCGTCACACGCAACGCGCAGTGGCAGGCCGCTGGTGCCCAGGTCGCCCTCTCGATGGAAGACGCGCTCGCGCTGGCCGGTGAGGCCGCCAAGGTGTTCGTCATCGGTGGTGCCGCGCTGTATGCTGCCGCGCTGCCGCTGGCCGATGAACTGGTGCTCACCGAAATCGACCGCGCCTTCGACGGCGACGTGAGCTTCCCGGCCTGGCACCGCGAACAGTTCCACGAGATTCAACGAGAGTCCCACCACGCCGGCGAGCCGAACGATTTCGACTACGCCTTCGTCACCTACCAACGAAAAAACTGAGGAGAACACCATGTCCGAAGGCGGCTTTCACGTTCACGGCCCACACGACCACGCGATGGAGCATGCGGCTCAGCACGAGCCCTCCGGCATGGCCGGGCAACTGGCGGTGATCACGGCCATTCTCGCGACGGTGGGCGCCATGTTCGCCTACATGGGCGGCGCCACGCAGGCCAACGCCGGGCTGTACAAGAACACCGCGGCCATCAAGAAGACCGAGGCCTCGAACCAGTGGAATTACTACCAGGCCAAGAGCAACAAGCAGAACCTGAGCGAGCTGGCCGTCGAGCTGGCGCCAGAGGCCAAGAAATCGTTCTACATGGACGAAGTCAAGCGCTACAAGACCGAGAAGGCCGAGGTCATGGTCGAGGCCAAGAAGCTCGACGCCGAATCCACCGAGTGGGACCAGAAGAGCGACGAGCAGATGCACCAGCATCACCGCTGGGCGCAGGCCACCACCGCACTGCAGATCGCCATCGCGATGGCCGCCATCGCCTTGCTCACCAAGAAGCGCTGGCTGGAGTACGCGGTGTTCGGCGTCAGTGCCATCGGCGTCGCGCTGGGCGGGCTCGCCTGGTTCCACATCTGACGCAAAAAGGCCCGCGCATGCGGGCCTCTTGCCGAGCCTGAAGCGAACTCAGGACTTGCCGAACTTCGCCTTGGCCGCTGCCACGCAGCTGGCCTTGGCATCGCCCGCCAGCGCATCGCACTTCTCGGTGGCCACCTTGTAGTCGGCATCGTTCTTGTCGCCGGCCGCTTCGGTCTTGGCGGCGCTGATTTCCTTGCCCATCTTGGCATCGGCCAGGGCCCTGACCTCGGTGGCCTTGGCTTCCTTCACGCAGACATCCTTGCCGTTGCCCGCCAGGTCGTCGCACTTTTCCTTGGCAATGGCGTAGGTGGAATGGGCCTTGGCCTTCAGCAGCTTGTTCTGGTCGCCGGCCTTGCCGGTGTAGCTGTATTCAAGCTCGGCCTTGGCCACTTTTTCCTTGCCCTTGGCTTCCTGGACGCACACGTCCTTGGCGTTGGCCGAGAGCGAATTGCAGGCCGTCTTGTCGGCCTTGTACTCGCTGCTGATGCGTTCCTTGGCCGCCTTGTAATCGGACTTGGCCATGGTGGTGGCCTGGGCCACCGGCAAGGCCAGCAGGGCAGCGATGAAGAGTGACGATTTGAGATTGAAGCTTGGGGTCATGACAGTTCCTTTGGATCGTTGACAAATGGAGCGGCGAGGCACCCGCCTCACCGCGGAGCGGGCATCAGGCCCGCGGTTCGCCCTGGCGGTTGACGGTGATGGTCTGCCCCGGCGGCGAGGTCACCTGGATGTGGTGCTGCTGGCCGCGGAAGTCGTAGGTCACGTCCCAGTATTCAGGCCGGCTCTGGTTGGGAACCGAGGTGCAATGCTGAACGTCGCGGGTGCTGGCCGACGGCGCACCTCGGCCCACGTTGGCACCGACCGCGGCGCCGGCCACGGCCCCACCGGCGGTCGCGACGTCCTGGCCGCGCCCGCCACCGACCTGGTGGCCGAGCACGCCGCCGATCAGCGCGCCGACGATGGCCCCCGGCACGTTGGCATTGCCCCGGTCCTGGCTCACCTGCTCGTGCTCGATCCAGCAGCGCTGCTCGGGCGGGCCGACCACGGCATGCACCGATGTGACGTTGGCCTCGTACAGGCGCTCGCCGCGACGGCGGTGGTTGTCGTAAACAGGCACCGGTGCCGGTGCGTAGCGGTCATCGCCGTAGCGTGCCGTGCTGTTCACGGCCCGCACTGACGACACCCGGTCGTCCAGGCCCATGGCCGACAGCGACTCATAGCGGCCCGGGCGCAACACGACGCATCGCCCGCCGAAGCTCGCATCGCTGCAGGCCTCCCAGCGGCCGTTCAGCACGACGACCGACGAGGCGCGGTCGTTGAAGCCGAAG
>Ga0302322_100002883_pt1 | contig 14644 bp, 13 predicted proteins | sample Fen_T0_2_FD_203757 | JGI IMG/M metagenome (GOLD analysis project Ga0302322, IMG submission 203757) | Peat permafrost microbial communities from Stordalen Mire near Abisko, Sweden - Fen_T0_2 | ecosystem: Environmental > Terrestrial > Soil > Wetlands > Permafrost | place: Sweden: Abisko... | reverse complement strand
AAAAAATCCCCGGGCAGATGACCATTCCGGAATATACGAGCCGGAAGATAGAAGAAATGGGCGGCAACCAGAAGGGCATATTCCTGGATGCCAAATTCTGGTTTGAACCCAAGCATGTGGCAATGAAGGTTTCGCCGGATAAGAAGGTAGTATCTTTCGGCGCCGCGGAAATAAGGTTTACCACCAGTTGGGATAAATTCGACGCGGGCGGTTTTAAATCGAAGGAAGAGGCGGAAAGGATGATGAAAAAAATAAGTACCATCTACGACGATTGGTGCGCGCAGTATACCGATAAATACGACCTATACGCGCAGATTTTTCCGCCTTTCCACGCCCTGCGGGAATCGGCCAAGATGGTAGCCCTTGCCAAGTGGCTTAACAGCGAAAAGATTTCCGTTAACCTGGGAGATGTAAAACCGGAACATTGGAATCCCCCGGAGAAAATAATAGGTTTCTGGCGCAGCGGCGTGCTCGCATATAAGAACAGCGAAACCGGAAAATATTCTACCGCACCATACCACGGGGTCACGGGCGGCGTGACTTTTAAGCCTAAGAATGCCCAATGGACAGCCGTCGAATCGACAACGGTAAGTGAAACCGGCTTGTCGGAACAATTGAAATTGAGCAGCCAGCTGGGCGAAAAGGCGGTCGACGCCGCGCGCTCCGGTGATATTGAAAATGCCAGGTACCTGTCTGAATTAAGCGCCCAGGCCATGACCGGAGAGGTATTGCGGGGCGACCTGATAAAACTTAATGTGCCCCTGGCGGAACCCGTACAGCTTCCGGCTTCGCCCCAGGCCGTGCTGCTGCAAAAAGAAATGATCAAGCAGACTTACGATGAAATCAACGAATTGTCTCAAAACCCGGCCTCGAAGGCAAAGGCGGCCGAGAAATTGGGACAGATAGGTAATATTTACAATAACATGAGGAGCAATCCCGCATCGGCGTCGAATTACCTGTACAAACTGCAGGCAGGCAAAGTTTCCGAAGTGTCCGGGCCAAAAGTCGAGCCAGTGCCTTCAGTAGAACTCCTGAAAGATTTTTACGATACAATTCATAAGCGCACCGCCGGGACCAATGAGCTGGCGCAGGAAATACTAAGATCGCTTAAAACCAATAAGCCGCCAATGCCCGAAAACATTAACAAATATATCGACGACCTTGTCCCGGGTGACGTTATCCTGATTGCGTCAGTGCCGTTTGCCGACCGGGAAAAGGCGGGTATGAAGGATGTGCTGATCAGTAATGCTATAAAATTGCTGGACCGGTGGAGCACAAACTGTTGGAGTTCGCCCGCCTCACACGTCGCGTTATATTTAGGAGAACGAAACGGCAAGCGATGGTATGAGGACAATACCAGCGAGCACGGCCCGGTCATCAAAGAAGAACAGGAATTTTTGAAAGAGTATGGCGCGCGCAAAATGGATGTCGCAACGCTTGTTGGCGAACCGATATCTCCTGCGGAGGCCGAGGCTATTTTCAAAGCCGTCCATGAATTACGGGACGCCGGAATCACCTACGGCGTAGGCAGCGACAAGAGGATGGTCTGTTCGGAGGCTGCCCGGTGGCTGCTGATGAAGGCGGGCCGCGATATTCCCCGGACAGAAAGCGGCCCGGGTTATCCGAACCTGATCACCGCTTTCATACAAAAAAAAGATCTGGTTACCTACAGTCCGGCCGATTATTACGATAACCAGGGATATTTCCTGATCCGTCCGCTGGACATACAAAGAAAGTGAGGGACCTATGAAAACAACTCAATGGTTTTTACGTCTGGTGTTCGTTGGTTCGTTTTTTATCAGCGCAAATCCAGCCGTTTGGGCAGCGGATAGCTGGGTTGCCGATTCTAAAACAGGTTGTCAGATTGGCTGGGTGTCCGGCAGCTATAACATCACGGCAGCGAGTTGGTCCGGCTCTTCTGTAGACGGCAAGGCTGAAGGGAAAGGCACGTTGACGGTTACCCTCCGGAATAAAGACGCCAAAGAGTTACAGGGCCAGGGTGACGCCGAGATGAAGGCCGGCAAGTTGGACGGCAAGGCCAGTGTCAAATGGTCCGACAACAGTACCTATGACGGGGATTATAAAGCGGGTATTTGTGAGGGCAAAGGCGTATATAAGTGGCCCAATGGACAATTCTACGATGGCGAATGGAAGAGCGGCAAGCAGGATGGCAGAGGTGTATCTAAGCTGGCTACCGGCCAAGTTTACGACGGCGAATGGAAGGACGGCAAGCGATCCGGCAAAGGAGTTATGAAATGGCCGAACGGCGGGATCTATGAAGGCGACTGGGCAAATGACACTACGAACGGCCACGGCAGGTTAGAGATGTTTAAGAATGACATTTATGACGGCGATTGGAAAAACGGCAAGAGGGACGGAAAATGCGTGTACAAGTCACCTGACGGCACGACCTATGAAGGCGATGCAAAGAACGACAAATTAGTAGGCAAGGGCAAGATAACATATCCGAACGGATCTGTCTACGAGGGTGATGTTGACGGCGTAAGGCCGTCAGGCTACGGCGTCCTTAAGGATCCCAGCGGCAAAGTGCTTTATCAAGGGGAAAGGAACAATACGGCGAACAACTCAGCCGAGCAATTTTAATGAGCACATCATTTTTCCAAACCGCAGGCGCAGGAAAAATGATAGTGCGGGGTGATTCAAACCCACCGACAAAATCGGTGGTAATTCATAGATTGTGCCGAGCGCGTTCCACACTACAAAAGGGAGTATTAATATGAGAATAGTCCGGGGGTTTTTAATTTTGCTGTTAGTGAGCGCGTTTTTTATCGGCACAAACCCAACCGCCGGTGCAGCGGACTCGCCTTCAGACAAAGTCTCGCCTTTGGCGGATAGCTGGGTTGCCGATTCTAAAACAGGTTGTCAAATTGGTTGGGTGTCCGGCAGCTATAACGTCACGGCAGCAAGCTGGTCCGGATCTTCTGTGGACGGCAAGGCTGAAGGGAAAGGCGCGTTGACGGTTACCATCCGGAATAAAGACGGAAAAGAGCTGCAAGGCCAGGGTGACGCCGAGATGAAGGCCGGCAAGTTGGACGGCAAGGCCAGCCTAAAATGGTCCAGCGGCGATTCCTATGACGGGTATTACAAATCCGGCAGATGCGAAGGTAAGGGCGTATATAAGTTTCCGAACGGCGATACCTACGACGGTGACTGGAAGAACGGCAAAATGGAGGGGACAGGCATATATAAAAAGCCCGACGGCGGTTATTCCAAAGGGGAATGGAAAAGCAGTGTAATGGACGGAAAGGGTGAAATCCATTGGGCGAACGGCCAGATTAACATCGGCGATTTTAAGAACGGCTGGGCTGAAGGCAAGGGCATAATAAAATATTCTAACGGCAACACCTACGAAGGCGATATTGTCAAGGGCAATCCCGCAGGCAAAGGCGTCCTCAAGGACCCCAGCGGCAAAGTAATTTATGAAGGCGAAAGGGGAAATACGCCCGGCGGCACAGCCGAACAATATTAAGGAGTGTCATGAAAAAAATATTTACTTGTTTTCTTTTAATTTTATTGGGAGCCTTTGCGGCCCGCGCATTCGGTGAAAATATTTCCGACGAAGCGCAAAAGCACCTGAAGTGGGGCACGATGGCCCTGGAGTCGGCAAAAACACCGAAGGACATTCAAGACTCGATGGATGAATTCAATGAGGCGATAAAAATTGCTCCAGACTTCGCGGATGCTTATTACAGACTCGCCGTGGTCCAGGAGATGGTTAACAAAGATGACGACGCGATGAAGAATGTAAAAAAATACCTGGAGCTGGCGCCGGACGGCGCCACGGTCAAGGAGGCAAATAAACTCATCGACAAACTGGAGTATAAAATATACAAGAAGGAGAAATTAAAGAAAGAACTATCGGTCCCTGCTCTTATACCGGCCGGTGAGTTCATGATGGGTGACCCAAAGGGACAGTTAGATGAGAACGAACGCCCCCAACACAAGATTTTTCTCGACGCTTACTACATGGACAAATGCGAAGTGACTGTCGCCCAGTACCGCGGGTATTGCAGCGCAACCGGAAAGGCTATGCCGGATGCTCCGCCCTGGGGCTGGCGGGATGACCTGCCGATGTGTAATGTAACTTGGGATGACGCCGACGCTTATGCCCGGTATTACGGCAAGCGCCTGCCCACCGAGGCGGAATGGGAAAAAGCGGCGAGAGCCGGCTCAACTGCCAAGTACTGTTTCGGTGATTCCGAATCAGAGCTTTTAGAATATGCCTGGTGTGCGGCCAACTCTAACAATATGCTGCAACCGGTAGCTACAAAGAAGCCCAACGCTTTCGGACTATACGACATGCATGGCAACGCAGCGGAGTGGTGCAGTGACTGGTACGGCGCTAATTACTACAAGAACAGCCCGGCAAGCAACCCAACAGGCCCGGACAGAGGCCCATACCACGCTGTGCGCGGCGGCACCTACAATGACCAAGCTTTATACTGCGGTTCCGCGTTCCGGTGCAATTTTGACAATACTTTTGCAAAAGAAGGAATGCGGGGATTCTTTCTCGGATTCCGCTGCGTTTCATCGGTAAAATAAAGAGGGGTTATTCATATGAAAACAGTTCAGGGATTCTTAAGCTTGCTGCTGGTGGCCGCGTTTTTTATCGGGGCGGGTTCCGTTGCCATGGCAGAGCGGTCAGTTGGCAAGACGGCAGAGAGCTGGGCCACCGATCCGAAAACAGGCTGTCAGATTTGCTGGGTATCTGATTACTATACCATAGTGGCGGCAACATGGACAGGGCCGGTTGTAAACGGTAAGGCCGAGGGCAAAGGCAACCTTACAGTAACCACCAGAGGTAAAGACGGGAAGGAATCACAGTGGCAGGGTGAAGTTGAGATGAAGGCCGGCAAACTGGATGGCAAGGGCAGCATAAAATTGTCTGACGGCGATTCCTATGACGGGGATTATAAAGCCGGTGTCCGCGAAGGCAAGGGTTTATATAAGTTCCCGAACGGCAATACCTACGACGGCGACTGGAAGAACAACAAAATGGAAGGGATGGGCATATATAAAAAGCCCGACGGTGATTATTCCGAGGGAGAATGGAAAAACAACGTAATGGATGGAAAGGGTAAAGTCAGGTGGGCGGACGGCAAGGCCTATGACGGCGATGTGAAGAACGGCCATATGGAAGGCAAGGGTATACTAAAATACCCTAACGGCTCGGTCTACGAAGGCGGCATTCACCACGATGACCCCGCCGGATACGGCGTCCTTAAGGATCCCAGCGGTAAAGTGCTTTATCAAGGGGAAAGGAACAATACGGCGAACGATTCAGCCGAGCAATTTTAATGAGGCTTAGATTTTTTCAAGCCCAAGGGGCGTAGAAAAAATCTGTAGCCGAATTAACCCAGCACTAATTTTGTTGCAGCAAAATTAGTGCTGGGTAATGAGCCTGAGGCTTCACCGAATGCACATGTATACATGCGCAGCGAGGCGGCAGTCGAATCAATGAAGCTAAGCCCCACCGTATTCGGCGGGCCAAGTTTCATTGTTTGGAGCGAAGCGGAGGGAAAGGAGCGGCCGATGAGCGTAATCAAAATGAAAGCGTGCCTTATCATCTTTCTGATTGTACTGGGGAGTTTTGCAACCAGTGTCCTAGGCCAGGATATTTCCGATGAAGTGCGTAAGCACATGGATTGGGGCAAGATGGCCCTGGAGTCGGCAAAAACACCGGCGGACATTGAAGAATCGATGGACCAGTTTAAGCAGGCAATAAAGCTTGCGCCGGACTACGCCGACGCTTATTACCGGCTCGGCGTGGTTCAGGAGATGGTCAACAAAGATGACGAGGCGATGAAGAACCTGAAAAAATATCTTGAGCTTGCGCCGGACGGCGCTACCGTTAAAGAGGCAAAGCATCTCATCGATAAACTGGAGTATAAGGCGTATAGGAAGGAGAAAGCCATCAGGGAGCTGGGAGTTCTTATACCCGCCGGTGAGTTCATGATGGGCGGCAGCGAGGCCAATGAACTTCCCCAACATAAGGTTTTCCTTGACGCTTTCTATATAGACAAACTCGAAGTAACGGTCGCCCAATACCGCGCCTACTGCGACGCAACCGGAAAGGCTATGCCGGATGCTCCGCCCTGGGGTTGGCAGGATGACCTGCCGATGGGTAACGTAACCTGGGAAGATGCCAATGCCTATGCCCAATATTACGGCAAGCGCCTGCCTACCGAGGCGGAATGGGAAAAGGCCGCCCGGGCCGGTTCTAATACTAAATACTGTTTCGGTGATTCCGAATCGCAACTTTCCGAATATGCCTGGTACGCGGGTAACTCTGATAATATGGTGCATCCGGTAGGAACAAAGAAGCCCAATGTCTTCGGCCTTTACGACATGTATGGCAATGCCGCGGAGTGGTGCAGCGATTGGTATGGCCCGAGATACTACAAGGACAGCCCGGCAAATAACCCCAAGGGGCCGGCCAGTGGCCCGCACCATGCCGCGCGCGGCGGCAATTACGGCGAGCCATCCTTATACTGTGTTTATTCCGCGTTCCGATACAATTTTGATATTGCTTCTTTTAAGGGAGTAGTGCGAGGAAATTGGCTCGGATTCCGCTGTGCTTCTTCGGTGAAAGCGGATTAAAGTATTGGTGTTTTTACAGGAGAAAAAATGTTAGATCGACAAACGCGCCAACAATTATTGACCGCGCAAAAGAACGAGATCACCGAATATTATGTTTATAAGCGCTTAGCCGAAATCGTGAAGGTTAAGGAACAGGCGGAAATATTAAACCGGATATCGGCTGACGAACTGAAGCACTACGAATTTTTTAAGAGCCTTACCCAGGAAGAAGTCCTTCCCGGCCGGTTCAAGATATTTTTTTATGTGTTTATCTCTAAGGCGCTGGGGCTTAATTTCGGTCTGCGGCTGATGGAGAACGGCGAAGGCATGGCCCAGGATGTTTACGCCGGGCTAAAACAGGTGTCGCCGGAAATAGAGCGGATAACCGCCGACGAAGAAAAGCATGAGCGGGCTTTGCTTGACCTGATCGACGAGGACCGCCTGAAATATGTCAGTTCGGTCGTTCTGGGTTTAAACGACGCCTTAGTGGAATTGACCGCGACTTTAGCCGGATTTACTCTGGCGTTGCAAAATACCCGGCTTATCGGGATCGTCGGTCTTATCACCGGTATCGCCGCGGCGATGTCCATGGCGGCTTCCGAATATCTGGCTACCAAAGGCGAACAGACTAAGAAAAATCCCTTTAAGGCCAGTGTCTATACCGGTATTTCCTACATCACTACGGTTGTTCTGTTGGTCCTGCCGTATTTTATGCTCAAGAATGTCTTTGTCAGCTTAGGGCTGGCAATAGCCGGAAGCCTGCTGATTATCTTAGTCTTTACTTTTTACGTGTCCGTGGCCAAAGGCCTCAGTTTTAAAAAGAGATTTTTTGAGATGGCGATTTTAAGTTTAAGCATCGCCGCGATAACTTTTTTTATCGGTATGGCCATAAAGAAGATATTCGGAGTAAATATTTGACAATGAGGCTTCACCTAACACGAGCCGCAGGCGCGGTGGGCAAAGCGAGATGTTTCTGGAGTGAAAGATTTTATTGTATTAATGCTTGATTCTATGACATAATAAGGTAGAATGTTAGGAAATCTTTCAGCCGTCAAAGGCGCGCGACGATTTACCTTTGCGGCTTTTTTATTTTATAGGCTGATTTTTAATGAGACTCACTCATTTTCAAGCCATCGGCTTCGCCGAGAGGCGAGCCGAAGGCGCAGAAAATAAGTGTAGTCGAATCAATGAAATTTGGCCAGCCGAATACGGCGGGACTTAGTTTTATTGCCCCGAGCGAAGCGAAGGGGACTATAAGGTGGATGATTTATAAAGAACGAGTTTAGGAACTTAGATTTAGGCGATTTAAGGATAGGCGTGCCGATTATCCAGGGCGGGATGGGGGTACGGGTGTCATTGTCTTCATTAGCTTCGGCAGTTTCCAACGAAGGCGGGCTGGGAGTGATTGCCGCAGTCGGCCTTGGGGAAGAGGGCAGTGATGAAAAGCGCGATTACGAAACGCGTTCGCGCGAAGCGTTTATCGAGATTATCCGGGATACGCGCAAGCTTACGGCCAATCCCTTTGGCGTTAACATCATGTGCGCCCTGACTAACTATGATGACTTGGTAGATGCGGCCCAGCAGGAATCAGTGGATGTAATTATTTCCGGAGCCGGATTGCCGTTGCGCCTGCCGTCTTTGATCAAGAATAACCGGACTAAGCTCGTCCCCATTGTTTCTTCCGCGCGGGCAACACAGATTATTTGCGCTACCTGGCAGAGGAGGTATAAACGCCTTCCTGATGCCATTGTCGTCGAGGGGCCGCTTGCCGGAGGGCACCTGGGTTATAGCCGGGCCGAGCTCGCTGACGAGAAGAATGTTTTTTTGGATAATATCGTGCGGGAGGTGCTGGCGGTTACGCGTGGTTTTGAAAATAATAAATTGCGCATTCCGGTAATCGCGGCCGGCGGCATATTTGACGGCAAGGATATTGCCCGGGTGATCAGGCTGGGTGCCGCCGGCGTACAGATGGCGACCCGTTTCGTCTGCACTGATGAGTGCGATGTTTCCCCTAAATATAAGGATTTATACCTTTCTTGTTCGCCTGACGATATCGTGGTCATCGACAGCCCGGTGGGAATGCCGGGAAGGGTGATTCGTAATGAATTTGTGAAGAGGATTTCTAAGGGGGAGCGCATCGATTTTAGTTGTGAATACCAATGCCTGGCTACCTGCGACGCCAGGAAAGTAAATTATTGTATTGCTAAGGCGCTTATGTATGCTTATCGGGGTGAGCTGGACAAAGGGTTTGCGATGTGCGGAAGCAATGCTTACCGGATTAAGAAGATTGTCCCGGTAAAGGAACTTTTTGCCGAGTTGGTGGGAGAAGCGAGAGCTGCATTAGAAGAATAATAACTTTACCTTTTTATTTTACCGCAGAAAACCGCCGGTGGAGCCGGCGGATTGCCTGCCTGACAGGCAGGCATGCGGAAAAATAACACCCGCCTTGATGAGCCGTAAGGCCCACGGCTTCGCCGTGAGGCGAGCGAGGCAGGCTGCCGCAGTTTGGCGGAATTATATAGGTGTAAAGTTTGTTAATCGGGTACTTGAAGACAAGTGCCTTAAAGGAGGATGCATATGGGATTCCAGAATGATTATGACCGTCAGCCGCGAGAAATGCACAAAGCGGTTTGTTCAGAGTGCAAGAAAGAGTGCGAAGTTCCTTTTAAGCCTAAGGAAGACCGGCCGGTTTACTGCAAGGAATGCTTTTCAAAAAGAAAAGATAGCGGCCGTTAAGAGGGTATTAACCAACAAAAGGAATAACTCGGCTGCCGGGGGGCAGGAAACTATGCTATGCCCAAATAAGTTTTAATCCCCGCGGCTGTTTACTCCTTTAGCTTTATCTCTCGAACCGCAATTAAAGGCAATAAAACCCCTGATTGATATCTGGTCAGGGGTTTTATTTTTGCCGGAGCAGGCTGTGCAATTTTTTAGCTGATTCGAGAAATATAATTATTACCAGCGCAAGCATGATGAGGGTAAAGCCGGCGTTGAGGTTTCCCTGGACGGTATGTTTGGGCAGGTAATTACTCAGGATGTTTTCTACCCCGGCGACAAAGGTAGTTACAAACATAAAGATTGCCGGCAGTCCGGTAATCAATCCATAGCGCCGCTTTCGGGAATGTCTTATGATAAAGATGGTAGCGATAAACAGCGCCAGTGTCGCCAGTAATTGATTGGCTACGCCAAACATCGGCCAGATGGTCGAGATGTCGCCGTTATAAACGAGATACCCCCATAAAAAACTGATCACCGCGCTGCTCAAGATTATCCCCGTAAGTTTGTTGCCTCTTCCCAGCCGGGGGTTGGCGAACTTTATCATCTCCTGCAAAATATAGCGTGCCACGCGCGTTCCTGTATCTACGGTAGTCAGGATAAACAGCGCCTCGAACATTATGGCAAAGTGGTACCAGTAGCCCATCAGGTGTTTCATCCCTTTGATCGAGGATAGGATCACCGACATCCCGGCGGCCAGCGATACCGCACCGCCGGCTCTCCCTGTCAGCGCTTCGCCGGTCATCCGTTCGATTTCCGGCAGGTTAACGGCAGCCAGGCCTAATTTAGCGAAAACCGCAGGCGGCAGGTTGATCGCGAAATAATCGCCCGGTAGCATCACTGTGGCGGCAATCAAGGCCATAATCGAAACCACCGCTTCTACCAGCATCGCCCCATAACTGATAAAGCGTATATCCGATTCGTTATCGATCATCTTAGGTGTTGTTCCGGAACTTACCAGGCTGTGGAAACCGCTGATCGCTCCGCAGGCAATGGTGATGCAGACAAACGGCCAGACACGGCCGGGGATGATCGGCCCTCCGCCGTGGATAAAAGTAGTGAACATCGGCATGTGGATTTGGGGATTAACGATAAAGATGCCTAGAATCAGCATTAAAATCGTCCCGATTTTCATATAGGAACTTAAGTAGTCGCGCGGGCAGAGGAGAAGCCAGACCGGAAGCACCGATGCCGTAAAACCGTAAACCGGAAGAATAAGGGAAAGCGTCGGTTTAGAAAGAAGGAAAAAAACGCCCAACCGGGTTTTCGATAACGGTTCTCCGAAGATTATTCCGGCGACGACTATCACCACGCCGATAAGCGACGCTTCGAATATTTTTCCCGGCCTCAGTTTATACATATAAAGCGCCATGATCAACGCGGCGGGGATGGTTACGGCGATCGTAAACGTGGCCCATGAACTTTCATTCAGGGCGTTTACCACTACCAGTGCCAGTCCCGCCAGTGCCGTAATGATGATAAAAAGGATGGCAAATCCGGTAGCAATTCCAGCAGTAGAACTTATGTGCTTTGCGGCCAGGCGGGTCAGGGACCGGCCTTTCAGCCTTACCGAAGCAAAAAGAATCACCATATCATGAACCGCGCCGCCCAGCACCGCTCCGATGAGAATCCACAAAAAACCCGGCAGGAATCCAAATTGCGCCGCCAGGACCGGGCCGACCAGCGGCCCGGCGCCGGATATCGCCGCGAAATGATGGCCGAAGAGGACAAATTTATTAGTAGGATGATAATCTTTGCCGTCGCGCAGGGTATGCGCCGGGGTCGGCCGCCGGCTGTCCAGGACAAGGACTTTGGTAATAATGAACTTAGCGTAAAAGCGGTACGCCAGCGCAAATACCAGTAAGCTGATGATGACAAAGGTCAGGGCATGCATGGAATCATATTATACTAAAATTTGGCGGCTTAGTGAATGGGAAAAAATATTTTTTGCCAAGCCTGCCAGGAGATATCGCAAAAATCTCCTATGGATTTCTATACTGTTTTCCCGCAAAAATGCTAAAATAACCCAAGGATTGGGAGTATTAGGCGGCATTTGATTATCGATAATTGCGTGTAGCTACCCTAATTTGAGTGAAGAAAACCAACTGGGAAGGTTTTTCAAAAATAGTTGACGCATCCCCGGGTTTTTTCCAAGAAGAAATGTTTTTCCGCAAGCTTTCAACGGCAGATTATCAATTTAATTATGAAAAAGCCACGGGGGCGGGCACGGGAAGTTGAAAATTTTTATTCGCGTAATTAGCGTAATTCGTTGTTAAAAATTATCTTGTTTTTCTTAGTGTCTTGGCGGTAGGTATAGGTTTTCCCCATGATAAAACGTTTTTTCGTTATCGGTTTTCTGGGGATTGGTTTTTTCGGGGCGGCCGCCGTTTTTGGCAAGTCAACCTCGCCTGTGGTGAAGTCGGAGTTTATTTTTACCCGAAACCTTCCCGGTACGCCGTTCGCCCACGCTCCTACCATCGCGGAAACATCTGACGGTTTTGTCGTGGCCTGGTTCGGCGGAACTCGCGAAAAGAACCCCGATACAAAAATTTTTATCTCAAGGTTTGAACGAAGTCTAAACCGTTGGGCTATTCCCGCGACGGTTGCGGAAGGCAGCGATAAAGGCGGCCCGACGGCATGTTGGAACCCGGTGCTCTTCCCACAGAAAAACGGGCCGCTCTTTTTATTTTATAAAACCGGCAAGAATCCCGAAAGCTGGAAGGGGATGTTTAAGGTTTCTTTGGACGGCGGTAGAACTTGGGGCATGGCTAATTATTTGCCGGAGGGTATCCTGGGCCCTGTTAAAAATAAACCGATTGAATTAGACGACGGGACGATTCTCTGTCCTTCGAGCACTGAATCGTCCGACGGCTGGAAAATCTTTATTGAACGCGTCCGGCCGCGAAGCACCGGAGATTTCTTATTAAAAAATAAGTGGTCGATAAACGGCCCGTTGAATGACCGTTCGCTACCGGTAATCCAGCCCACACTTTTGAATTTTGGCCGGGGCAGGATATTACTGCTTTCGCGCAATAAACAACCGAAGGCATCACGGATTCAATCGATTATGGAATCTGTCTCTACGGATAATGGCCTCAGCTGGTCTCCATTGAAGCGGTCGGCCTTGCCGAATCCTAACAGCGGCATTGACGCGGTTACCTTGAAGGACGGCCGATGCATATTAGTATACAACCCAACGTGTACCAAACGAACTCCGCTGGCGGCGGCGATATCCACTGACCAAGGAAAAACCTGGGTTCAGTGTTTAGAGTTAGAAAATGGGCCGGGGGAGTATTCGTATCCCTCGGTCATCCAGGCCAATGATGGTATAATCCATATTGTTTACACCTGGCAAAGGCGAAAAATAAAACATGTTGTGCTCGACCCCGGGCTTATCCGGCCTCTCAGCGGTTATTAGAGGCTTGGAGCATATTCTCAGTATTAATTTTAATCTTAATCTGTTTCTTTTCTGTCATATTCGATATTACCATTGAGTAATCCGGGTTTACGCAGTGAAATGGTAAATCAGGTATCAGGTATGGAAGGCAAATGTTTTCAACGCCCCAACCACAGCTATTTCCTCAAGCCTTCCATTTCCAGGCTCGCCTGGATAAACGGCCCGATACCCTTAAGATCATCGGTTACCCGCAGCTCGCCGATATAATAAGCGTAAGAGCCATTGCGATAAGGTTTTCCTCCCAGGCCGGCAGTTTTACAAATCTGCGTAAGATGTGGTGAGCCGGCTGAATCAATTTTAATCAAATACCGGATTATACCAGCATAAGCTTTAGTTACTGCCGGGATATATTTTTTATCTAAAAAACCACGATTAATTCCCTTAGCGATCGCGTAAACAAACATCGAGGAAGCTGAGGCCTCAAGGTAATTACCACTCCTTTTACCCTGATTCAAAACCTGATACCACAATCCCGTTTCCGGATCCTGGACGGCGGTTACATCGCGGATTAACGCCCGGAATAACGCGATGATTTCTTCGCGCCGCGGGTGGTCAGACGGTAAATAGTCCAGAGTGTCGATGATGCCCATAACATACCACCCCACGCCCCGGCCCCAGAATTGGGAAGAGCAACCGGTTAAAGAATCAGCCCATTTTTGTTTTTTGCTTTCATCCCAGGCGTGATAAAAAAGCCCGGTTTTAGGATCGCGTGCGTGGCGGGCAACGAGGAGAATCTGGTCAGCCGCGATATCAAATCCTTCAGGTCGGTTAAAAATAGCGGCAAACTCTGCGTAAAACGGCGCAGCCATATAAATACCATCCAACCATATCTGATGAGGATAAATCTTTTTATGCCAGAAACCGCCTTCAGCCGTACGCGGCTGGGTTTCCAGTTGGTGTTCCAGTAAAAATACCGCTTTTTTATATTTCTCTTCCTTAGTCTTGGTGTATAAAGTCAATAAAAGTTTGCCTTGGTTGATCTGGTCTAAATTATAATCATCAGGGTTATAGGTATTAATTGTCCCATCCGCGTTGACAAAATAATCCATTATGTGTTTAACATAATTAAAATATCCGGGCCGTCCGGTTTTTTCGCCGGCCATATAAATCGATTTTAAAAATATCCCGGTTTCGTAATTCCATACCGTTCCCCTGTTTTTAGCGAAGGCAAGAGTATTGCCGAGGCATTTTATCTGGTAATCGGCAATACGTTGGTACCAGGGTATGGTGTTGGACGGCGATATTTCCTCTGCGTAAATACCCGGGCTGGGAAGAAATAAAATAACAACAAGAAAAAACCATGCCGGGATAGCGGGAAAGCGCGGAGTGAGGGGGATGGCGTTGTTTGTTTTAGAATATACTGACATTGCAGGCGGTGTTCTGATCCATCGTACCGCTATTGACATTGTAAAAGTTATCCCATTTGAGGCTTCCCGGGGTATACCCCCCTACGGCTACAGCCCAGCCTGGGGATGGCGGTACCTGCCTATCCTGAAAATAGTTGGCAAGGCTTGCGATGTGAGTAGGAAACTTGCCGTTATAATGAGGGCTGTTGATCGACCAGTAGGCGAAATAGTTGGAAAGGGCCACCCTGATTGCCGCCACGCTGCCTTCGCACTGGGCTTGTCTTGCTTCCCGGCGCAAGTTAACGAACCGGGGGACCGCGATTGCCGCTAAAATACCGATGATAACGATGACCATGATCAACTCAATGAGAGTAAAACCTTTGTTCTTTATGGTCCCAAGCATTTTGCTCACCCCATTTTTATTTTCATAGCTTCTACTGTGGAAATAAGGTTAAGGATAACCCTT
>Ga0302322_100002882_pt1 | contig 14644 bp, 10 predicted proteins | sample Fen_T0_2_FD_203757 | JGI IMG/M metagenome (GOLD analysis project Ga0302322, IMG submission 203757) | Peat permafrost microbial communities from Stordalen Mire near Abisko, Sweden - Fen_T0_2 | ecosystem: Environmental > Terrestrial > Soil > Wetlands > Permafrost | place: Sweden: Abisko... | reverse complement strand
TGCCAAGTGCGACCGGGAGAGTAGTAGCGCTCGAGTTCATCGGCTACGGATTCCGGCAGGCCGCCTCGGCGCTCGGCCTCCAGCTCTTGCAGGCGCTTTTGGTCTCCGAGCAAGGTAGGATCGTCCGAAGCTTCGGCCTCGTCCAGCACGGCCTTGGCGGTGCCAGGCAACGTATCGAGCGCCAAGCCGTAGAAGCACTGCGTGCCCTGACGCCGATCCCAAACGAAACCCGCTTCACGCAGGCGGCCGAGGTGCGTCGACACACGCGACTGCGCCATGCCCGTCACCCGCACCAAGTCTGACACGCACAGTTCGCGCTCGCGCAGCAGAGCGCACAACCGAATCCGGCTTTCATCGCCCAACAAGTTGAGCGTTTCGACGTAGTGCGCGAGGGACATCTATCCTGTTATCGAGATGTGCGGATGTAATGTCCGGTTCGGGTCGGGCTGTCAAGGCGCAGAAGAAAGTCTCAATAATTTCAATAGTTAGCAATGCGCCCGACGACTGCGATGCTACATTCTGTGCCGCCCGTGAGCCGAATCCAAGACGAGTGGTTGTGGGGTTGGGATCCGACGCCGGGGATCGTGTCGGTCTGGGCAGATGCCGAGGGGCGCGCGACGGTCTGGCGCCGAGATCCGGTATCGCACGAGCTGCAATGCGAACAGGAAATGTTTCGACCTTGGGTTCTGCTCTCCTCCCTCGTCGACTTGCAGCACCTGGCCTCGCGCTTGCGACCCGAAACTGACGGACCATTTCCGGGAGGCGTGACTTTTCAGGAGTTGGAGGGTTCTGGCGGATTGCGCTACCTCGTTCGCGCAGCCGACGGTCGCGCGTTGGCACGCGCCGTGTTGCAGGGCGCCAGGCGGCGACTGTCGCGCCCCCTCGCCCACTTACGCGAGCTGGGCGCCGATAGCGTGCTTTCGCTACCGCCCGAGGAGCAATACCTGGTCGCGACCGGACGCACGTACTTCAAGGCTCTGCCGTTCGACGCCGTTCGACGCTTGCAGTTCGATCTGGAAACCACCGGGTTAGACCCAGAAACTTCCAGAATATTCTTGGTTGCCCTGCGCGGCCCGGACGGCAAAGAAGAAACGCTCGAGGTTCCCGACGCGGGCGATAACGCAGAAGCCGAGCTCTTGATGCGGTTGTGCGCGCGGATCAGAGAGCTCGATCCGGACGTGATCGAAAATCACAATCTGCATGGTTTCGACCTGCCGTTTTTGGTGCAGCGTGCGCGGCGGTTGGGGGTCACCCTGCTACTGGCTCGCACGGGTGAGCCCGGGCTCCAGCAACGCCCCGCGTCACGCGGCGCAGTGCTCGGGCAGGGGGCCGAGCGGCAGCGCACGGATGCCATGCGCCGCTCGCGCTACACGATGGCCGGCCGTGAATTGATCGATTCGCTCGACGCCGTTCGCCGGCACGATTTTTCGGCACGCGACTTGCCAGGGCACGGCTTGAAAGCGGTCGCCCGTCACCTGGGACTCTCGGGCGAAGAGCGCGAGTACATCCCGGGGGCGAGCGTCTATCGGGTGTTTCTCGATGATCCGGAGCGCGTGCGGCGTTATGCCAAGGACGACGTTCGAGAGGCTGCCGGTGTGTCGCGACTCTTGGGCGGCGCTGCCTTCGCTCTGGCCAAGATGGCGCCGCGCCGCTACGAGCGACTGGCCGACGCCGGGGCCGCGACGGGGGTGCTCGATCCCCTGCTGGTGCGTGCTTATTTGCGATCGGGTGCGGCTTTGCCGGTGCACCAACCCGGTGACGGCACCGAACACAGCGGCGCGGCCCTGCACTTGTTCGCGTGCGGCGTCGCTCGGCGGATCGTGAAAGCCGATGTCGCCAGCCTGTATCCATCGTTGATGCGTCAGTACCAGATCGGCCCTCGACGCGATCGCTTGGGTGCTCTGCTGGCTTTGGTCGACCAACTCGTCGAGCAGAGACTGAGCGCCAAAGCTCGCGCGCGGGCCGCCGCGCCGGGCTCCGACGAGCGCTTCACTCAAGAAGCGATTTCAGCCGCAATGAAGCTAGTCGTCAATTCGGCGTACGGATATCTGGGCGCGGTAGGCCTGACGCGCTTTGCAGACGTACACGCCGCCAACGAGGTCACTCGCCGCGGGCGCGAGGTGCTCGGACTCTTGTGCCGAGAGCTTTCACTGCGCTCCGTGCAACTGCTCGAGGCAGACACGGACGGCGTTTATTTCGCCATGCCAGCCGAGCTGGGTGAAGCAGACGAGCGGCGCATCGTGTCGGAGGTCGCGGCGCTCCTGCCGCCGCTGGTGAAGCTCGAATTCGACGGGCGTTATTCTGCGATGCTCTCGCATGAACCCAAGAACTACGCACTAAAGCCATATTCCGGCCCGCTCGTGCTGCGCGGCGTCGCGTTTCGGTCGAGCCGCGCGGAGCCCTTTGGCGAAGCCTTTTTGCGCCGCGCGATCGAGTGCCTATTGGCGGGCGATTTGCTCGGAGTGCGCGAGGCCTATGTCAGAACCGCAGCGGCGATTGCAGAGCGGGCGCTCAGTACCTTCGAGCTGTCGGCCCGTGTACGACTGACCAAGACTCCCGCTCAATACCTGGCCACGCGCAAGCAACGCCGCGAGCTCAGCTACGAAGCATTGCTCGACAACGGCCGCGATGACTGGGCACCGGGAGAACGGATTCGCGTGTACCGCGCGACTCGCGGGCGCGCGGGACTCTTGCCCGATCCGGATACTGCCGATGACCGTGGTCTCGGCGCGGACCTGGACCCGCGCGATTACGACGTCGACTACTACTTACGCTTACTGCGTGAGACCTTCGCCGCGCGCCTCGCCCGCGGGCTGAACGCTGACGACTTTGCCGCGATTTGCGCCGCGCCCGAACAACCCTCGCTCTTCGAGCGCTCCCTCGCGAGCGCACGCCCAGTACTCACGGTGCTGGGCGATCCGCCGCTCTAGCGCAGGCATCCGGCCGCGCGTTCGCCACAATTGCTCCCCATTTTCTCCACCGAACCTCCCGCAGGCCTGCGCGGGTCGGCCGCATTCGCCGGCTAGAACGAAGGCCAGCCACAGGAGGCATGTGTGAAACGATTTTTGGCGATTGCGGTAATTTGGCTCGGCTGCACGGTGGCATGGCTGATCCTGGGCGGCACTCTGAACGTGCGCACCGACGCGCTTTCGGGCAGCTTGGGCAACGAGGTGAATGCACTCTGGGGACCCCCGGGACGGCAAGCGCCGCCGCTCGCCCAGTACCAAAAGACCGAGCTGACCGAGGAGGTGACGCTCGAACAGAAGCCAGAGGGTAACAGCAAGAAGATCGTTCAACACGAAACCAAAGTCGACGTCCCGCTGACGCTCGATTCGTCGAACGTGCACGCACGGCTGACGCTCGAGCAGCAGCGCAAAGGCTTGATCTGGTTTCCCACATACGGCATCGACTTTCGCGCCGAATACACCTTCGAAAACGACCGACTGGGCGCACACGATGTCACCGTGCGTTTTCCGCTACAGACGACCGGCAGCGCGCAAGACGGCGGGGCTCGGAGCCCGCTGACGAGCAGCGCAAGCTTCGACGGCTTCCTGGTGCAGGACAGCCAGGGGCAACCCGTGGACTATCGAATCCTAGCCGGAGAAGCCATATTCACGCGCCATTTTGCGGCCGGTGAGCGTCAGCAATTTCGCATTGCCTATCGCACGCGGGGCACGTCCAGCTTTCGCTACCTGGTGGCGGAAGGCACCGGACGGGTGCATGATCTCACCGTTCAAATCGAGACCAACTTCGCCAACGTGGATTTTCCAACCGACACGTTGAGCCCCACCTCCCGTACCCTCACGGCCAGCAGCTTCAGCGGGACCTGGCACTTCGACAGCTTGATCTCTACGAGTTCCATTGGCATCGAGTTGCCACAGTTGTTGAACCCGGGCCCGCTCGCCACCAAAGTCACCTGGTTCGCGCCGGTGTCGTTGCTGTTCTTTTTTTTCGTGGTCGCCGTGCTCGGTCAAGTGCGTGGTCGTGAGCTGCACCCGATGCATTACTTCCTGCTCAGCTGCGCGTTCTTCGCATTCCACCTACTGTTCGCTTATTTGGTCGACAGGCTGTCGATTGGAGCATCGTTCGCGATCGCCTCGGGAGTGTCCGTATTTTTGGTCGTCAGCTACGCGCGGTTGTTCGTTGGCTGGACCTTTGCCTTGCGCGAGATCGGCGTGGCGCAGCTGCTGTACTTAGTACTCTTCTCGTATACCTTCTTTTGGGAAGGCTTCACCGGGCTCGCCATCACGATCGGCGCGATCCTGACCCTGTTCTTCGTGATGCAAGTCACCGGTCGCAGCGATTGGCGCTCGAGTAGCCCTGCGCGCCGGGCCACTCCGGCGGAGTAGGCTCGTTCGGGGAACGCCACGAGTGGCGGGGTTCGCCAATGGCGCGGATTGGAATGCACCATTTGCCCCCATATGTCCGACAACGTAGGACGGCTGTGTACTCCGCAAAGCAACCGAGCACTCCACAGCAGCGCAAAAAATCCGACAACAAGCGGAGGCCACGCGCTAAACTCGCGCTATGAAGATATTTGGGGACCCCCGCAGCACCAACACACGCAAGGTCTTGACCACCCTCGCGGAGCTCGAAATGCCGCACGACTTCGTGCATGTGGATTTTGCACGGGGTGAGCACAAGCAGGAAGCACATCTGGCGCGTCAACCATTCGGGCAAATGCCGGCGCTCGAAGACGACGGTTTCGTGCTCTACGAAACCCACGCCATGTGCCGGTATCTCGATGCCCGCGCGGGCGGCGCTTTGATGCCCGGCGATATCCGAGCTCGAGCGCTCGTCGATCAGTGGATGAGCATCGAGAGCGCGAACTTCTCTTCCCACGCCATGAAGTTCGTCTATCACTATTTGCTGAAATTCGAGCAGAGCGCGGAGGTGCTGGGTCATGCGGCAGCGGGGCTCGACCGGGCTTTGGGCGTCCTGGCAAAGGAGCTTTCCGCAAAGCCCTACATTGCGGGCGAGGCTTTCACGCTGGCTGACATCTGTTATATGCCCTACTTCGAGTACTGCGTCCTGACGCCAGCTGAAGCCCATATTTCGAAGCACCCTCGTGTGCTTTCGTGGTGGTCCAGAGTCCGCGATAGGCCGTCATGGCGCAAAGTGGTCGGTCGCGATGCGCACGCATAGAGAGCCGCTCGGCTGGCCCACCAGCGCGAGGGTCTTCCACGATGATAGTCGTGTTTCAGGCTGACATAGCGGGTCGAGGGTATGATGACCAATGCGCAGTCGCTCAGGGAAACGTCACGTAGGCCACTGCGGGGTCCTCGTCATTGAACACTGACATCTTCTGATTGCCCATCGTGCGACCGACTCGCGCCGCCTGCATGGTGCCGACGGGCGTGGCGAGTAAGATCGCTCGACGCACGAAGAGCTCGCCCAGGGCGTCCATGTGTTCGGCCAGCGCCCGGTGCAGGTTCGGATCCGTAGAAATTGGGCTCTTACGCCAATCGAACAGAATGCCGTGGTGAGCGAAGTCGATGCCGACGAGCGAGGCACGGCATGCGTCGAGCGCAACGATGACATCGGCAACTGACTCGAAGGGCGCTTCGGAGCGCACCACGCGTACGTAGCCAGACGCGTAGTGGTGTTGGACCAGTAAGTGATTGCTGCGGTGGAGAGTCGGCATACCAGGTCGCGGCGTTGCTCGGTCAAACCTGGCCCGATGTTACATCCAACGCAAGCGGTGCGCAGTGCCGGTCAGCGGCGAAGCGGTAGAGGCCGAGGGGCCGCAGCTAAAGCGGCAGAAACCACGCCGAGCCCCGGCGAACACTCGACGCCGGCGGCAGTACCACGGGGGCGCGACGCCGATCGGCCCGAGAGTCAGCGCGGTTCGACCCGAGCTGCACGGGTGTCGCGCATCAACCAAACGTCCACCGGGGACGCCCGCGGCGAACACTACCGCTGAACGTCGAAGAACCAACCGACCTTCAGTGAGACCTCGGCTTGCAGCGGAAACGGTTTGTATTCGAACGCTCCGAGCGTCACCGTCTGCCGATTGAGCACGACGTGCGCACCTGCCCACGGGTCGACGCCAGCCGGGACGCGGAAGCCCTTCACCCGGAGTGGGTGCACCAGGCTGGCGACGAGCTGGTATTGCACCCGAAAATGCCGCCGCTGCGCGTGATCACCGCAACGCCCGGGCGTAGTCTAGTCGCATTCGCGGCCGCCGACGAAACGGCGCGTGCCGAAGGTCGACCGTGGGCGGCAGCGCGCTGGGCATTCCTCGTGGAACCGCTCGGACCCGAGCGCTGCCGCGTTCTCAGTCGCTTCCGCTCCGCGTGCTCCGAAAACCTCGTAACACGGCTGGCGCAGGGCCCAGCACTGCTGGAACCCATTGGGTTTGCGATGGACCGCCGAATGCTGCTCGGCATCCGCGAGCGCGCTCTCGCCGGCCCCGGTCATTGACCGCGTTACGGTGCTGCGCTTGGCGCCCCGCCCGAAAGCAAGTGCGCCACGAGGTTGTCCATCGTCTTACTGGTGTTCTCTTTGACGCCCAGCTTCAGGAACATCTCCAAGTGCTCGGCGGAACCACAGCGAATCGTGACGTGCATGCGAGTCCGGTCGCCGTCCTGCTCCAAGGACACCGTGCCCAGCGTGCCGAGCGCTTCGAACACGAGCGTCGAAGGCCGCTCGACGAGTTTGTAGACGCCGCAAAAAGGCTGACTGTGACCCGCGTTCTCGAAACGGAACGCGCCATCCGGACGCAGATCGATTGTACATCCGACGAGCGGGGTCCCGGTCGGATCCCACCACTGTGCGATCTGCTCGGGACGCGTCCAAGCGTCGAAGACCTTTTCGCGCGAGGCGGCTATCGTGCGCTGGAAGGTGAGCGTGAATTTCTCGGAGTCGATGCTGTCGTTCATGGCTATTTCGATGCTGTCGTTCATGGCTATTTCTTTGTCTTGTTGGGGCTTGTTTGGGTCTCGAGGAACGACTCGAGCTGATCGAAACGTCGTTCCCATTGTTCACGGAACCGCGCCAGCCACTGGTCGACGTCCTTGAGTGGGCCGCCGACCACGAGGCTGCGAGGCCGCCGCTGCGCGTCTTGCCCGCTGCGGATCAACCCCGCCTCTTCGAGAACACGCAGATGCTTGGAGATGGTCGGCTGTCGCATCCCGAAGGGCTTCGCCAGTTCTGAAACCGAAGCGTCTCCCTTCGCGAGTTGTACGAGGATTGCCCGCCGAGTCGGATCCGACAGGGCCGAAAAGACCAGGTTCATTCGTTCCGCTGACTGCATAGCCCGTTAGCTATATAGCCTAACGGCTATATAGGCAAGGGATTGTTTGCAATCTGCGGCACGCGGGATCGCCGTGCACCTCTGGGTCAGCGGATGCGTTCGCCTAAAATGTGAAGCCGGCCTTTCGCCCGCACAACGCGCCGCTCACCTCGTTCCCGTTCTGGATCACCGACAATGCACAGCCGGACACCGCGTAGTCGAGCGGCGGATCGTAAACGGTTCCAGAAATACTCAGGGAGTCGCTCGCGATGGCCAGGGCGGTCGTCGCCGTGGGTTGAACCGATAGGGTGCCGCCTTCCGTCACGAGGCCGGTCATGGTCAGACTAAAATTCTGGTTCGCCGTCGCGTCCGGCGCGGCGGAGTACAGGCAATCCTCGAAGTCGTAGCTGAGGGCCACGATCGATGCCCCCTGGATCGCGTTGACCGAAGCGTTGCCGAAGACGTGCACGGAGCCTCCGCGGGTCCCGTCGAAGGACACGCAAGGTGCCATTTTGTCCTGCGCCCCCACGGGCTGAGCCGCTACCGCGAAGTTGTAAGCGATCTTCATGGCGGTGCGCACGCCCCGCAGGGCAACGCCGTCTTGACAAGCTTGATCGCAAGGCGGAGCCGGCGCCGGGCGCGGACCCGCACCGCATCCACTCGAGACGACCAGCGCCAGCAGCACCCAAGGACCAGTCCGATGTCGTTCGAGATTCATGTTCAAAAACCTCCCTCGATCCCGAGGCTCGGAATCGTGATCGGGCCGATGGTCTGAGTCTGGCAGCCCTGAAGCGTGCAGGTCGTGGAAATCGCTTCCTTGCTCAACGTCGCGTTCATCCATTCCGCGATGAACGAGAGCCAAACGCGGCGACTGAGCTGCCAACGCTTCTCCAGCCGTAAATCGACGCGAAAAAATGGCGGCAGACGCGTCGAGCGAGGATCGGTCGGGTCCGCTGCCTTGGGCAAGCCGGTGTAGAACGTCACCCGGGTACCGGCGCGCCAGTTCCGCCCGAGATTGTAAGCAAGCGCTGCATTGGCAACGTGCGTCCGGTCGAACGTTGCGACGAACTGCTGATTGTCGAAAGTGCGGACCGAGCGCGATAGCGTGTACGACACGAAGCCACCGAGCCGACTCGTCAAGCGGCGTTTCAAGAACAGTTCGAGCCCGTAAGAGGAGCCGTTGGTGCGAGCCGCGAGCGCATTCGCGGCCCGGGTCCCGCCGCCTCCCCCTCCGCTGTTGTCCGGGCCAACGGTCCCGAGTGGCAAGAAGCTCATCGGGGGCTTACCACAGTCTCTCGCGCGGCCCGAGGTCGGCTGGCCACCGCGGTCCCCTCCCAATGAATCTTCGGGGAAACTACCGGGGGGACAACCGGCGATGGTCATTTGGGTCGAGCCCAACGGATCGCTCATGTTGAAAAAACCGTTGTGGAACACGGTCGCGGTCACGCTCGTCGCCTCGCCCAAATCATATTCGAGCCCGGCACTCTGCTGGACCGCGAGCTGCAGCCCCCCCCGCAGCCCGCCGGGCTGAAAACCCGGCAGAGGAACGACGAATGCCGGCGGTTGGTGCGCAAGCCCGAACGTGGACAAGAGGTTCAGTCGTTTCGTAACCACGAGCCGCGTCGCAAACCGCGGATCGACGCCGACCGCACCGTTGCCTTGCGAAGAATAGTAGTCGAGGCGAACGCCTGGCGTGATTTGCAAGCGGTCGCCCAAACGGAGTACGAGATCGGCGCGCACGCTGCTCGCCAGATCGGTTCTCGTCGGAAATAGTCCTGCGGCGCGCGCTTGAGCAGGCGAGAGATTGCTCGTATTGAACTGAACGTCATAAGCATCCAGCTGTGTATCGGAGCCCAGGCGCAAAAGCGCGTCCGGGCTCACGCGAACGTTCAATTCCGAGCGCGTCCCGAGCAAACGATCACGCACGAAGCGATCGTCGGGCAAGCGAGACAAATCCATGCCACCCGTGACGGCCAGCCGCAACTTTCCGTCCTCCGAGAGCTCGCGATCATAGCGCAAGTCGACGCGATGGAACTCGGTCCCAAACAGCGTCAGCGTCTGAGTGGGCGTGCGCTCGCCGAGGTAGTCGTAGGAGCCGAACGCGAACAGTCCAAGCGTATCCCGCGGGCTCAGTTGGTAGCTGGCGCGCGCTTGATAGTCCCAGTAGTCGAGTTCCGTCGTCGAGTTGAGCAGCGAGAGCAGCGCCGCAGTGTACGAATAGCGGACTGCGAGCAAGACGTCACCGCGGTGATCGTCGAAAGGGGTCTCGACCAGCGCGCCAGCGTCGAACAGCCGTAAGTTGTATTCGCCGTGAAGCTCGCTCGCCGGCTGAGCAGTCTCGCCCGAGACGATTCCACCGCTGAAGCGCCCGAATCGAGCCGGGTAGCCGCCAGGATAAAGGTCCACACGGTCGATCAATGCCGGATGAATCACCGACGGCCCGACGCCGATGTGAAACAAGAGCGGGACGCGGATACCGTCCAAGAAGTAACCGACATCCCCGGGTGGGGCGCCGCGAATGAAGAAGAACGGCAGACCGGAAATGATCGGCGTCACGCCCGGCATGATCTCGATCGCGCGAAACGGATCACCGAAGGTGCCGGGGATCTGCCGCACTTCGGCGCGCGATAGTGTCACGGTGCGGGAGGGCTCGACCTTTACGCCGCGCACCTGGATCTCCCGAATACGACGCGGTTCGTGCGCGGCGGGCTTCGGCTGCGCGCTTCGACTCTCGCTCGGCTCGCTCGAATGTTCATCGGGCAGGGGCAGCGCGGGCGGATGGAACTCCACGACCATCCGAATCCGCACGCGCACGGGTGCACCGGCGCGAGTCGCGGGCTCGAAACGCCAGTGGCGCGCGGCATCGACGGCGAGCCCCGTAAAGGGCTCGCTGGTCAGATTCGGAGTCACCGCGCTGACCGTACCGTCGCGCTCCACGACCAGGGTAAGGACGATCGATGCGGCGCCGCTCGCGCCGTCCGGGTACGGCACATCGAGGTCCGAAATGGGCCGCGGCGGAACGGTCACCGAACTGGGGGTGTCTTGCTTGGCAGCCTCCTGGGCAAGTGCAGGGCGCACCAGCAACGCGGCGTCGCCCAACAAGAAGCACCCGAACAGAGCCCCTCGAGCAACCGCGCGTCGTGCCGTCGCGGCCTCCGGTCTCGAGCCCCGCCTCGATGCCGGAGGGTCTGCCTTACGACGCACGATGGGTCATTTCTGTGATGAGCAGCTGCATGTCGAGAAGCAACACCTCGAGCACGGGGGGCCGGATTCTCGCAGTTTCAGTGAGCGGTCCGAGAGCGCCGCCGGCGATTCGAACGCACACGCCCCCTCGACGCGTGGTCCGAGGCTAGTAGGTGATGCAAGCTCCGAGCAATCAGGCAGCCACTGAGCTCTCCTTTTGCTCGTGCGAGCGGACGTGTGAGTCAAAAAAGTCCCCGTGTAGTTCGCGCAAGGGGCACCCGAAAGCCGCGCCGGCTCAAATCGCGACGGACGACCGCCACCATGTCCAGGTTGATCAGATCGGGACGAGGACGAGGCGTTCCCTCGGCGGCCGGCGGGAGGGCGCGACTTTGCCAACTCGGGCGGTCCAGGAATCGGTCAAATGGCCTGCGGGCCGGTCCGGCCGAGCTGAGCGGCGTATGGGGGCAATTCCCACGGAAGTGCCGACGGGCCTCGACTGAATCGTATCGACTAGCTTGGGCCGAATAGTCGGGCGGGAGCCGCAGGCGAAACCGCGGTTCCGCTCGAACAGCGCCAAGAGCCCTCCAACGCATTGCCATGGAGGCGGATTTCCGAGGCCCAACCGCGATTCCAACCGAGAACGCGGGACGGCAGCAGGTTTCGCTATATTGTGGCATGGGGGCTCAGCCTCGGGGCCCACGCACGATGAACGAAGACCAGCCCAACGAAGCCGTGCTCGAACCTGCTTCGGGTTCGCCCAGCGATGCGCCGAGTGAATTGAGCTCCGATCGACCGAAGCACCGCACCCTGCAGCCGCCCGACTGGAATGGCCGGGAGGGGCCGCACTCGGCTGCGACGCTCGCGCTGCAGCGCTACGAGCTCGACATGCCCGTGCCGCACCGCGTCGGGCCGCGCGCGGAGCTGGCTTCGCTGAGCGCGCGCCTCGCCGCGGCCAGCGCCGCGAACGACGGAGAGAGAGAGCGCGTCGCGGCAGCGTCACTTTCTCGCGCTTTGGCCGCGCGGGGCACCGAGCTCGAATTGGCGACCCGCTACGCGCGGCGCTCGCTTCTGATCGGTGACGATCCGGTGTTGCGTGAAGAGCTTGCCGGCTGGTTTGCGAGCCTGGGGGAACCGTCGCTGGCTGCCATTACCTTGCGCCCCTTGCTCAGCGGCAAGAGCGGTGCGGACGCTGCCGCGCTGCACCTGCGCTTGGCCGTGCTCCTCGGAAGAGCCGGTGATGCCGAAGGCCAGCGCGAGGCGCTCACTCAGGCCGCGGCCGAAAATCCAGCTGATTCTCAGGCTTTGGAGCTGCTCGGCGCGATCGGGGCTTGGGCACCACAGCTGATGCCTGGGCCCGCAGCCGCGCACGCTTATCTCGAAGCCGCGGAGCGGCGCGATCGCTTGGGCGAACGGTCGAGCGCTTTCGAGAACTTGCTCCGCGCTTACGAAATGGCACCCGAATTTGCGCCCGCCGCAGCCCGCTTGGCGCACGTGCTGACCTTGCGTAGCCGCGCGGGGGCCGCCGACGAAGTGTTCCGCGAACACGCCCGTGCACTCGGCGATCGAGCCCGACCCGTGCACCTCCAGCGCATGCGCTCGGCGATCAGCGACGGTGACTGGCCACGCGCCTTGGGCGCCGCGTTCGATGCCCATTGCGACGCTGAGCTCGACTCGAAGAGCGTGCTCTCAGCGATCGAGCGCAAAGACGGCGCCCCCCTCTCGCCCGAGCTCGGCTTCGACGAGTTGCTCGAACGCACGGGACTTCACGAGCTGTACGCCGCGCGCCTCGAGCTTGCTTGCGATTTGCATGTCGGCCGCGAACGCGCGCGCGTCGGTTTGGCCCTCGGCAGAGTGTACGCAGGAGCGCTGGGGCGGCCCGATCGAGCCGTGGAAGCCTGGATCGAGGCGCTGGTGGCCGACCCGGGCAACGCCGAGGCAAACAGCCTACTGCGACACCACGCCAGCACTTCGCGCGATCATGCTCCGCTGCTCGAAGCCCTGATTCGCATTGGCGAGACCAACGCAAGCCCCGAGCGCAACGCCAGCTTGCGAGAATTGGCGGCGCTCGCGGAAGAGCGATTGTCGGATCCGGCGCTAGCCAGTTGGGCCCTGAGTCGCCTTTTGGAGGGCGAGCCCGATGACGGCGTGCGGCAGGCCAAAGAGCGATTGGCACCGAGAGTGGCGGCGCAGAGTGAGGCATTGCAGGGCGCCGAGACGGAGCTCTCGCGAGCCACCGATGCCGATCGCCTCGAGCTCTTGGCGCGCGTGGCGGCATTGCTGCAAGGTCGGCCAGATCTGTCGGATCGCTCGATCGCCGTGCTCGGTGAGCTCTGTCGCTTAGCGCCGGCCGATCGAGGCTTTCAGAGTGCACTAGAACGCGTCTTGATTCGCAAGGGTCGCTTCACCGAGCTGGAATCAGAGCTCGGGCGGCGAAGCGAGCTCGCGGCTTCCGCCCCCGAGCGCGCTCGGCTCGCGGTGTTGCGCTCGAACCTGCGCCGCCGCCGCGGCGATGCCGCGGGGGCGTTGGCGGAGCTTGCGCCGCTGGTCGAAGAAGCCGGCTCGGCCGGCGCGGCTTGGAGCCTTTCGCTCTTGCTCGCGACGGGCACCGAGCAGCGGGCGCTGCACGCACGCGCGCTGCTGCGTGTGGCAGCGCAATTGGCGCCGCCGTTTCGCGCGATCCTGAGCAGCGTTGCGGCAGAAGAACTGCTGGACGGTGGAGATCTGGCCAGCGCGCGGACCGCCGCCGATCAGGCGTGCCACGCGGATCCCTCCCTGGCTCGGCCGGTAGCTGCTCGCGCCCGCGTCGGCCTCGTCACCGGAGATCGCTGGGGCGCGGAGGCGATGGAACGAGCGATGGGCGTCATCGTTCCGCGCGCAGAATTGTGCCGCGCGCTGGCTCGGACGTACGAGGTGCTCGGCGAACCGCTGCTGTCGATGGCCTTTACCCAACGGCTGATCGCGCTCCGTCCCGGAGATCTGGAAGCGGCCCGCGCCAGGCTCGACCGTGTCACCCGTGCGGGTGACGGATCTCGCCTAGCGGATGCGTTGGCCTGGCTCTTGTCGCAGCCCCAGCCGCTCGGCAGTCTGTCGGAGTCGATCGATGTTGCTTTGCGCGCGCTCGCGCAGTTGGATCCGAGTCGCGCCGGTGGCCTGGCTCGTCGCGCACTGGACGTCGTCGGTCCACGCTCACCTGCGCTGCGACACGGAGTGCTGGCGGTGGCCGACGCTACGGGTGAACGCGGCCTCGGGATCGCGGCCATCGAGCGCTTCTTGGCCGCGGGCGCCGCGGGCGACGAGCGGACCGACCTGCTCTTGAACTTGGCGCGCCGTCGCCGCGCGGCGGGCGACGCGGACGGTTCAGCTCGCGCGCTGCTGCGCGCGGTGCGTGAGGGCGCCAAAGCCTCACTCGTGCTGCACGAGCTCGACTCTGCGCCGCCGACCAAGAGTTCCGACGGCGAGCTTGCGATCTTGGAAGCGCGCGCGGAAGCCTTGAGTGGCTCGGTAGACGCGGATCACGCCGGCACGGCACTATCCTGGCGCGAAGTCGGCGCGGCGTATTTCGATTTCGCGGCCGACGTGCCGCGGGCCGTGCGCGCGTGGGAACGTGCCGCTGCGCTGAACCCGGAACGCGGGGTCGAGTGCTTTGCGAGTGATCTCGTCTCCTTTGCCGGGCCCGACGCGGCCGTGACGGCGCTGCTCGACTTGGCCGCGCGCCGCCCGAAGGCCAAGGAATCGGCGCGCGTGTTGGCAATCGCCTCCACGGTGGCGCTGTCCGCCGGTAAGCTGGATCAGGCGTTCCGAGTGGCCTGCCAAGCGCTCGAACAGGATCCTTCGCGCACGGACGTGCTGGCCGTTGCCGAGCGCTCCGCCAACGAGGAGCAGGTGCCGGCCCTGGAAAGGCTGTATCAGCGGCTCTCGGATGCCGCGCTCGGCCCGTACGGAGAGCGCGCGGTGCACTATCGAGCGGCTCGCCAGCTCGAAAGGCGCAACCTGACGGACTTGGCTTTGGCCCACGCGGTGCGCGCTTTCGAAGCGGTACCCTCCGAGGGCGTCGCCTTCGTCATCATGGCGCGCTTGGCCGAGCGCTCGGCGCAGAGCACGGAGGTGGTGCGTGCGATCGAGCGAGTGGCGCTCAAACACTCGACCCCCGAAGCTCGCGCCGGTTGGTTGCGTCGTGCGGCCCTGTTCGCAGGCTCGAGTGAAGAGGGCAAGCGGCAACGGGTCGAA
>Ga0302322_100002879_pt1 | contig 14647 bp, 12 predicted proteins | sample Fen_T0_2_FD_203757 | JGI IMG/M metagenome (GOLD analysis project Ga0302322, IMG submission 203757) | Peat permafrost microbial communities from Stordalen Mire near Abisko, Sweden - Fen_T0_2 | ecosystem: Environmental > Terrestrial > Soil > Wetlands > Permafrost | place: Sweden: Abisko... | reverse complement strand
CTGCTCAACGCGGGGGCGGCTGCCGATCCCGGCGACGATGATGAGCTGCCGCCACCGGCGCACCCGCGGGTCGAGCCGGCCTGGCACGAACCCGACCCGGATCCGGTCCCGGCACGCGATGACCAGCCGGCATTCGATGCGGTGCACGCGAGAGGCCCGAGCAGCGTCCTGGCCGTGCCCAGCCTGGACGCGCGCATCGACTTCATCGCCGAATTGGGTTTTGCCGATCCGCTGCTGGGGTCGCACCTGGCCATGGAACTGGAGCGGCTGGGTACGGCGCGCATCGTCGGCTGCGACGGCTATAACCAGGCGGTCGGCGCCTGGGAGGGGTTGGACCGCGACGCTGTTTACGAAGTGGCGCGCCTGGGCGTGCAGCTTTCCGACCGCGGTGGGCCGTTGCGGCAGGATGAACTCGAGCAGTTTCAGCAATGGGTGGCCGAGGTGGCCGAGCGCCTGGGCGCGGAAATCGCCTGGACCGGCATGCAAAGCCCGCTTACCCGCGCCGCCGAGCTCGATGCGTTTTGCGCCGAGGTCGATGTGCAGATCAGTGTCAACCTGGTGGCGCCGGTGGCGCTGCCCGAGACCAAGATCCGCGGCCTGGCCGAGGCCAACGGCTTCAAGCGCGACGGCGACAATGTCTATCGCCGGCGCGGCGAGGACGGCATGGAGTTGCTGGCGCTGCGCCTGAGCGCGCCGACCGCCGTGTCCCTGATCTATGACGTGCCGCGGGTGCCGCGCGATGCCGCCGCCTTCGGCATGATGATGCAGTGCGCCCGCATCATCGGCAAGGGCCTGGACGCCAAGCTGGTCGACGACAATGGCCGGCCGCTGGACGAGGCGATGCAGGCGCGCATCCAGTCCAGCCTGGCCGGCATCCACGCCCGCATGGACGCCGCCAGCATGCCGGCCGGCGGAGCGCTGGCGCTGCGCGTATTCGCTTGAGCCGCCCACAGGGTTTTCGATGAATCAGAATACCAATGACGGGCCCGCGGCGCAGGCCGCCGCCGAGCGCGCCGCATTCCTGCGCGGCGAGCTGGAGCGCCACAACTACGCCTATTACGTACTCGATGCGCCCAGCGTGCCGGACGCCGAGTACGACCGGCTGTTCCGCGAACTGCAGGGGCTCGAGGGGCAATACCCGGCCTTGCGGGTGCCCGAATCGCCGACCCAGCGGGTGGGCGGTGCACCCTCGGGTACCTTCGCGCCGGTCGAGCATCGCACGCCGATGCTGTCGCTCAACAATGCGTTCAGCGACGAGGAGTTGCAGGCTTTCGACAAGCGGGTGCGCGACGGACTGAAGGTGGAGGTGGTCGAATACGCCGCGGAGCTCAAGTTCGATGGCCTGGCGATGAGCCTGACCTACGAGAACGGCGTGCTGGTGCAGGCGGCCACCCGCGGCGACGGCGCCACCGGCGAGGACGTGACGGCCAATGTGCGGACCATCCGGGTGATCCCCCTGCGCCTGCATACCGACACTCCGCCGCGGCTGCTCGAGGTGCGCGGCGAAGTACTGCTGTTCAGGAAGGATTTCGAGGCGATCAACCAGCGCCACCGTGAAGCCGGCGAGAAGGAAATGGTCAATCCGCGCAACGGCGCCGCCGGCAGCCTGCGCCAGCTCGATCCGCGTATCACGGCGAAACGGCCGCTGCGCTTTTTCGCCTATGGCGTGGGCGCCGCCGAGGGAGTCGAACTGCCGGCCACCCACTGGGGTCTGCTCGACTGGTACGTGACCCTCGGCCTGCCGGTGTGCGACGAGCGCGTGCTGGCCCAGGGTTCTTCCGACCTGCTGGCGTTCTACCGGCGCATCGGCGAGGCGCGGCCGCAACTGCCCTACGACATCGACGGCGTGGTCTACAAGGTGAACCGCCTGGACCAGCAACAGGCGCTGGGCTACGTGTCGCGCGCGCCGCGCTTTGCCATCGCCCACAAATTCCCCGCGCAGGAAGAGATCACCGAGGTGCTGGACATCGAGGTGCAGGTCGGCCGCACCGGCGCCATCACCCCGGTTGCGCGCTTGAAACCCGTGTTCGTCGGTGGCGTCACCGTTACCAATGCGACCCTGCACAACGAGGACGAGGTGCGGCGCAAGGATGTCTGGCGCGGTGACCGCGTCACGGTGCGGCGCGCCGGCGACGTGATTCCCGAGGTGGTGATGGTGTCGGAACCCGGTCCGCGCCGCGAGGCGGACTATTTCCGCATGCCGACCCATTGCCCGGCGTGCAATTCCGACGTGGTGCGGGTCGAAGGCGAGGCGGCGGCGCGCTGCACCGGCGGGCTGTTTTGTCCTGCCCAGCGCAAGCAGGCGCTGCTCCATTTCGCCCAGCGCCGCGCCATGGATATCGAGGGCCTGGGCGAGAAGCTGGTCGACCAGCTGGTCGAAGGGGACGTGGTGCGCACGCCCGCCGACCTGTACAAGCTGGGACTCGCAAAACTGTCCGCGCTGGAGCGGATGGCTGAAAAATCGGCGCAGAATGTGCTCGAGGCGATCGAAAAGTCCAAGCACACCACGCTGGCGCGCTTCATCTACGGCCTGGGGATCCGCCAGGTGGGCGAGTCGACCGCCAAGGACCTGGCCCGGCACTTCGGCAGCCTGGATGCGCTGATGGACGCCGACGAGGCGCAACTGGCCCTGGTGCCCGACGTGGGCCCGGTGGTGGCGGCGGCGATCCTGCAGTTCTTTCGCCAGCCGCACAATCGCGAGGTGGTCGAACAGTTGCGCGCCGCCGGGGTAAGCTGGAAGGCGACCGAGCCGGCGGCAGCCGCCTCGAGCCGGATCGCCGGCAAGGTTTTCGTGCTTACCGGGACTTTGCCGACCCTGGACCGCGAGCAGGCCAAGGAAATGATCGAGGCGCAGGGCGGCAAGGTGTCCGGCTCGGTGTCGAAAAAGACCGATTTCGTGGTGGCCGGCGCCGATGCCGGCAGCAAATTGGTCAAGGCGCAGGAACTGGGTGTGAATGTGATTGATGAAGCAGGTTTGCTTCAACTTTTGGACAAGCCATGAAAAGAATCAGAAAAGCGGTCTTCCCGGTGGCCGGTCTGGGGACCCGCTTCCTTCCCGCCACCAAGGCCACACCCAAGGAGATGCTGCCCATCGTCGACAAGCCGCTGATCCAGTTCGCGGTCGAAGAGGCGATCGAGGCCGGCATCACCGAGATGATTTTCGTCACCGGCCGCACCAAGCGCGCGATCGAGGACCATTTCGACAAATCCTATGAATTGGAAAGCGAGCTGGCGGCGAAAAAGAAGGACGACCTGCTCAAGCTGCTGCACAGCGTGCTGCCGCCCCACGTGAACTGCATCTACATCCGCCAGGCCGAGCCGCTCGGCCTTGGGCATGCGGTGGGTTGCGCCGCCAGCGTGGTCGACGATGAACCTTTCGCGGTGATCCTGGCTGACGACCTGATCGACGGCAAGCCCGGCGCGCTCAAGCAGATGATAGAGGCCGCACACCGGCACGGCGGCAGCGTGCTGGGCGTGGAAGAGGTGCCGCGCGCGGAGACCCGCAAGTACGGTATTGTCAGTTCGACCAGGGTCGACGAGCGTACCGAAAAGCTCACTGCCATAGTCGAAAAGCCGGCGCCGGAAGTCGCCCCTTCGACCCTGGCGGTGGTGGGGCGCTACGTCCTCACGCCGAAGGTGTTCGAGCTGATAGCCTCGGTCAAGGCCGGCGCGGTGGGCGAGATCCAGCTCACCGACGCGATCAGCGCGCTGCTGGCGTACGAGCCGGTATTCGCGTACCGTTTCGAAGGTACGCGTTACGATTGCGGCTCCAAGCTGGGCTACCTGAAGGCCAGCGTGGACTACGGCCGCAAGCATCCGGAAGTCGGCGCCGAATTCGATGCATTTTTGAAACAACTCCGATAGGGAAGGGCTGCAATGACGCGTGACGAAGCGGCAAAGATCCTCGCCGAGGCCGATGTGCTGGTGAGCGAGGCGCAGTGTGCCGCTGCGACCGCCCGGGTGGCCGGCGAGCTCAAGGCGAAACTGGGCGGCGACATGCCCCTGGTGCTGGCGGTGATGGGCGGGGCGACGGTGTTCGCGGGGCAACTGCTGCCACTTCTCGACTTCCCGCTCGAGTTCGACTACATCCACGTTTCGCGCTATGGCGACAAGCTGTCGGGCGGCAAGTTGAACTGGAAGGTCGAGCCCAAGGAAAGCGTCAGCGGGCGTACCGTGCTGGTGCTGGACGACATCCTGGACGAAGGCGAGACCATGGCGGCGATCCGCGAGCGGGTGCTGGCACTGGGCGCGGCGCGCTTTTTCTCGGTGGTGTTCTGCGAAAAGCTGATCAGCAAGCCCAAGCCCCTGAAGCCGGATTTTCTCGGCATCACCGTGCCCGATCGCTACGTGTTCGGCTACGGCATGGACGTATCGGGCCTGTGGCGCAATCTGCCCGCGGTTTACGCGATGAAAGGCTCCTGACCAGCATGTACGCAATCATAGGCGGCACCGGCTTGTCCAAGCTGGAACACTTGACCGTGGCGCGCCGGCAGGTGATGCGCACGCCCTACGGCGAACCGTCGGGCGCTCTCATGTTCGGCACCCTGGCCGGGCATGAACTGGTATTCTTGGCGCGGCACGGTTATGGGCACACCATCCCGCCGCACCGGATCAATTACCGCGCCAATATCTGGGCCCTCAAGGAGGCGCGGGTCAAGGGCGTGCTGGCGGTGGCTTCGGTGGGCGGCATCCGGGCCGAATTCGGTCCGGGCGTGCTGGTCGCGCCGGACCAGATCATCGATTACACCTACGGTCGCCCGCACACCTTTTTCGAAGGGCCGGACGCGCCTGTGACCCACATCGATTTCACCTGGCCGTACTCGCCGGCCCTGCGCGAGCGCCTGGTGGCGCGGGCGCTTGCGGCGGGCGAAACGCTGCACGATGGCGGCGTGTACGGCGCAACCCAGGGGCCGCGTCTGGAAACGGCCGCTGAAATCGCGCGCATGGAGCGCGACGGTTGCGACCTGGTCGGCATGACCGGCATGCCGGAAGCGGCACTGGCCCGCGAATTGGACATGGACTACGCCTGCCTCTCCGTGGTGGTCAACCACGCGGCGGGCAAGGGCGAGAGCGCGCAGGCGATTTCGGTCGAGCATCTGGGCGAGGTGATGCGCCAGACCATGGGCCGGGTCGAACGCATCCTGGAGGGGTTTGTCGCACCATGATCCGCGCCATCCTCAAAATGGGCACGCCCAGCCTGTTCGAACCCTCCGTCGAGGTGGAGGAGTTCGACACCCCTGAGTTGCATGCCCTGATCACCGACCTGGAAGACACCATGCTGGAGGCCAATGGCGCGGGCATTGCCGCGCCGCAGATTGGGGTCAACCTGCAGGTGGTGATATTCGGCAGCGACGAGGTCAACCCGCGCTATCCGGACGCCCCGGTGGTGCCGCGCACCGTCCTGATCAACCCGGTGATTGAGCCGCTCGATGATGAGCGAGAAGAGGGCTGGGAAGGCTGCCTGTCGGTGCCCGGCATGCGCGGCGTGGTGCCACGTAATTTGCGGATCCGCTATACCGGCTTCGACCAGTACGGCGCGCCCATCGACCGCCAGGCCGAGGGCTTCCACGCCCGGGTCGTGCAGCACGAGTGTGACCATCTATGGGGCATCCTTTACCCGATGCGCATCGAGGACATGACGCAGTTCGGCTACACCTCGGTGCTGTTCCCCGAGCTGGACGACAACGACGAATAGGCCGCGCCGGCCAGGACTGCGCCGCGCCCACCAGGATTGCGTGGCGCAGGTCGATGGGGACGCATCGGGATATCGAGGCCGTGGCGCCGAAAAACGGGACGTTCAAGCCAGCGCTCAGGTGGTCAGGCGACGGAGACAAGCACAAGCACCAAGGAGACAGTCATGCGCTGGAAGCAAAGACCCGACGGTTCCAACTGGGGAGACTTCGGCCCTGACGACCAGCTTGGCCGCCTCAACCTGCTCACTCCCGAGCGGGTACGCCGCGCCGCGCTGGAGATCCAGGAGGGCCGCAGCTTCTGCCTGTCGATCCCGCTCGATTATCCCGGCGGCAACAAGCTCAATGTGCGCCGCTTCGCACCGGTGCTCAAGCCCACCTTCCGCGACGGCAAGCCGTATGTCAACTTCCCGATCGAGCGCCTCGACCAGCGCAACACCGACATCATCAGCGACGACGCGGTGCTGATGTTCCTGCAATACTCAACCCAACTCGACTCCTTTGCGCACGTCGGCGCCTGGTTCGATGCGGACGGCGATGGCGTCGACGAGAAGGTCTATTACAACGGCTATCGCGGCGATATCGACATCTGCGGCCCGAAACGCTACGACGCGCTGTCGGCCGGCGGCGCCGAGCATGACTGCGGCGAGCACGGCGGGGCGCGCGAACTGGGCATCGAGAACTTCGCCGTCCAGGGCATCCAGGGGCGTGGCGTGCTGGTCAATCTGCGCGCCCATTGCGGCGACGCGCGGGTCGGCGTCGGCTACGAGCAGTGGATGCGCATCCTGGAGGCCGACAAGGTCACGGTGGAAGAGGGCGACATACTCATGCTCTACACCGGCTTTACCGACCTGGTGCTGGGCATGAACAAGGAACCGGACATGGCGGTGCTGGACAATGCCTGCGCCTGCCTGGACGGCCGCGACGGGAAGTTGCTGCAATGGATCAGCGACAGCGGGGTGGCGGCGATTTTTGCCGACAACTACGCGGTGGAGCTCTACCCGGCCCGGCCGCAGGAAGGGCGCCGTCCCTCGCTGCCCCTGCATCATCATTGCCTGTTCAAGCTCGGCGTGCCGCTGGGCGAGATATTCTGGCTCAAGAACCTGGCCGAGTGGCTGCACGCGCACGGCCGGAATCGCTGTTTTCTGACCGCGCCGCCGCTGCGCCTGCCTGGAGCCGTGGGCTCGCCGGCGACGCCGATCGCCACGGTATAGCTGTCCGGCAGCGGATGGCCAATTGGGATGCCGCAAACAATAACCCCGCCTGAAAGGCGGGGTTATTGTTTGCGACGGGACTTGGGTACTTACTTGGCCGGCGTGACTGGGGCTGCCGGGGCCGCCGGCGCGGGGGTGGCGGTGGCTTTATGGCCGTGATGTTCGCCCTTGTGCGCCTTCTTGTAGGCCGCGTATTCCTCGCGCGTCACCTTGCCATCCTTGTTGGCATCGATGGCAGCGAAGTTCTTCGACACGCGCTTCATTCCGGCCGCATCGGCTTCGGCCTGGGTCAGCGCACCATCGCCGTTCTTGTCGGCGGCGGCGAACCGGGCGGCACGCTTTTGCTCCCGCTCAGTCGCTTTGGCCGATTTGGCTGGCGCAGGGGTGGAAGCCGGCGCAGTCGCGCCGGTGCCGGTGGCGGGTGCCGCGCCTTGGGCGAACCCGAAGGCGGGGATCAGGGCGGTGGCGGCAATCAGTGCAATGCTTTTGAGGACGTTCATTTCTATCTCCTGATGGAAAGGCCGCATGTCGGGCCCTATGCAGCAATTAACGCGGCCCCCTGGCACCCGGAACACCGGCCTTACACGCGCTTACAAAGGCCAGACAAATCGAGACATATAAGCCCGCCTGGCGCGGCGCGCCGGTGCCAAGCCCGGTAAAATTCGTCCCATGCCTACCATCGCAGCGAGCAAACCGAAGTCGGCCATCACCGTCTATGACGCGGGCTGTCGCGAGTGCCAGCGTCTGGCGACGTTCCTGGACCGGGTCAAGGAAGACAATCCGGCATACTTCTGCAAGCCGGTGCCGCCATTCGGGGCCGCTTCCGCGCCTCTGGTGATCGTCGGCCTGGCGCCCGGCATGCACGGCGCCAATCGCACCGGCCGGCCCTTCACCGGCGACTTTGCCGGTTACCTGCTCTACGACACACTGAAAAAATTCGGTTTCGCGCGCGGGACTTTTTCGCCGGATGGCGACGACGACCTGCAACTGCTGGGTTGCCGCATCAGCAATGCCGTCAAATGCCTGCCGCCCGACAACAAGCCCGAACCGGCCGAGGTCAAGCGCTGCAACCATTTCCTGGCGGCCGACCTGGCCCAGCGCGGTGCCAAGGTGGTGCTGGCGCTGGGCACGGTGGCGCACGGCGCGGCCCTGATGGCGCTGGGGATGAAGAAATCGGCCTATGACTTCTCCCATGGCGCGGCGCACGCCTTGCCCTCCGGCCTGCACCTGGTCGACAGCTACCACTGCAGCCGCTACAACACCAACACGCGGCGCCTGACCACCGAAATGTTCGAGGCAGTGTTTGCCCGCGCGCGGGCCCTGGTCGACGCATGAGCAAGGGCGTGAGCGACAAGCTGGGCGAGTACACGGTGCTGCCGACCGCGCAGCCGGCCACACCCGCCGCACTCGCCGATACGGCCCCTGCGCTTGCCAAGACGCCCGCCGCCGTGCTCGAGGAAGCGCCTGTCGTGGATACGGCGCCGGGATTCGACGTCCAGGAGTTCCTGAAGAACTGCCCCAGCCTGCCGGGCGTGTATCGCCACATCAACGCGGCCGGCGAGGTGCTCTACGTAGGCAAGGCGCGCGACCTGAAAAAGCGCGTGTCGTCCTATTTCCAGAAAACCCAGGCCTCGCCGCGCATCGCCCACATGGTCAGCCAGGTGGCGAAGGTCGAGGTGACGGTGACGCGCTCGGAGGCCGAGGCGCTGCTGCTGGAAAACAATCTGATCAAGAGCCTGGCGCCGCGCTACAACATCCTGTTCCGCGACGACAAGTCCTACCCCTACCTGATGATCACCGGACATGCCTACCCGCAGATCCGTTTTTACCGGGGCACGCTGGACAAGAAGCACCAGTACTTCGGGCCGTTTCCGAACGCCTGGGCGGTGCGCGAGAGCATCCAGATATTGCAAAAAGTGTTCCGCCTGCGCACCTGCGACGACACCGTGTTCGCCAACCGCTCGCGGCCCTGCCTGCTGCACCAGATCGAGCGCTGCAGCGCGCCCTGCGTGAAGGCGGTGAGCGCGGATGACTACGCCCGCGACGTGCGCGACGCGGCGCGCTTCCTGTCCGGCAAGTCGCAGGAGGTGCTGTCCGAATTGCAGGGGCAGATGGAAGCTGCCGCGGCGGCATTGCGCTTCGAAGAGGCAGCCATGGTGCGCGACCGGATCGGCTCGCTGTCGCGCGTGCTGCAGTCTCAGTCGGCAGAATCCGGCAACGACACCGACGTGGACATGATTGCCGCCCTGGTGCGCGAAGGCTATGCCTGCGTCAACCTGGCGATGGTGCGCGGCGGCCGGCACCTGGGCGACAAGCAGTTCTTCCCCCAGCACGTGGAAGATGCCAGCGCGGCCGACGTGCTCGCCGCCTTCATGGTGCAGCACTATCCGGGCCGTTTCATTCCACCCACCCTGGTGATCAACCAGGACCTGGAGGATGTGGAGGAGCTGGCCGACGCCTTGAGTAGCGATGCCGGCCGCAAGGTCGCGGTGGTGCGTTTTCCCCAGGAGCAGCGCCGCCTCTGGCTGCAGATGACCGAGAAGGGCGCCGAGCTGGCGCTGGAGCGTCTGCTGGCCGAGCGCGGCACCGCGCAAACCCGCACTCGCCTGCTCGCCGACCTGCTCGGGGTCGAACAGCCTGAAGGCGGGCTGGAGGCGCTGCGCATCGAGTGCTTCGACATCAGCCACACCATGGGCGAGGCGACCCAGGCCTCCTGCGTGGTCTACCACCATCACAAGATGCAGACCGGCGACTACCGGCGCTTCAACATCACCGGCATCACGCCCGGAGACGACTACGCGGCGATGCGCCAGGTGCTGACCCGGCGCTACGAGAAGGTGGCGGGCGGGGAGGGCATCGCGCCCGACCTGATCCTGATCGACGGTGGCAAGGGCCAGGTGGAGATCGCCCGCCAGGTACTTGCCGAGGTGGGCCTCTCTTCGCCTTTGCTGGTTGGCGTGGCCAAGGGCGAGGACCGCAAGCCGGGACTCGAAACCCTGGTGTTCGCCGATGCGCGGCCCGGCATCCATTTGCCCAAGGACAGCCCGGCCCTGCACCTGGTGCAGACCATCCGCGACGAGGCGCACCGCTTTGCCATCACCGGCCAGCGCGCCAAGCGCGACAAGGCGCGGGTGACTTCCTCGCTGGAGGACGTCGACGGCATCGGGCCGAAAAAGCGCAAAAGCCTGCTGGCGCGCTTTGGTGGCCTGCAGGGAGTGCGCAACGCCAACGTCGAAGACATCGCCAGTGTCGAAGGCATCAGCCGCGAACTGGCCGAGCGCATCTACGCGCAGTTGCATTGACCGCGCAACGCAAATAAGGCCGTAACCTCTTGCCTCTCAAACCCGCTGATTTTGACCGCCTGTTCGCTGATGGCGGCGCCCTGGCCGAAGCCATACCCGGCTACAAGTTCCGCGCCCAGCAACTGGAGATGTCGCACGCGATCCTGCGCGCGATCGAGACCACCACCGTGGCGGTAGCCGAGGCCGGCACCGGCACCGGCAAGACGGTAGCCTACCTGGTGCCGGCCCTGCTGGCCGGCGGCAAGGTGATCGTCTCCACCGGCACCAAGAACCTGCAGGACCAGTTGTTCCACCGCGACATTCCGGCGGTGCGGCGCGCGCTCAAGGTGCCGGTCACCGTGGCGCTGCTCAAGGGGCGCTCCAACTACCTGTGCCATTACCACCTGGACAAGACCCGCACCGCCGGGCGCCTGCCAACCCGGGAAGACACCCGCTACCTGCGCCTGATCAGCGAGCAGGCCAAGACCACCGCCTCGGGCGACCGCGCCGAGTTCACCGGCGTGCCGGAAAATGCCGGGGTCTGGACCCAGGTCACCTCCACGCGCGAGAACTGCCTGGGCGCCGACTGCCCGAACTACAAGGAATGCTACGTGATGGCCGCGCGCAAGGACGCGCAGCAGGCCGACGTGGTGGTGGTCAACCACCACCTGTTTTTCGCCGACGTGATGCTGCGCGGCGAAGGCATGGCCGAGTTGCTGCCCACCTGCAACACGGTGATCCTCGATGAGGCGCACCAGTTGCCCGAGACCGCGCGGATGTTCTTCGGCCAGACCCTGTCCAGCCACCAGATGATGGAACTGGCGCGCGACGCGATGAACGAGGGCCTGGCCGGCGCGCGCGAAGGGGCCGACTGGGCACTGCTGACGCGGACCTTCGAAACGGTGGTCCGCGATGCGCGCCTGGTGCTGCCGGAGTCGGCCCTGCGCATCGCCTACGCGCAGTTGCAAAAGCGCGAGGCCCTCAGCCTGGCGCTGGGCCGCGCGCTCGACAAGCTGCTCGACCTGGCGCGCGCCCTGGAAGCGAACGCGGCACGCTCCGAGGGCCTGCAATCGGTATGGCGGCGCGCGGTCGAATTACGGGACGCCCTGCAGGGATGGGTGGATGCCGGCAACCGGCCCGCCGGCGAAGAGCCACCCTGGCAGGACGACAATGCCGCGCCCGACGCCGAGGAGAATCCGGCGGTGCGCTGGGTCGAGGTGGTCGGCGTCGGATTTCAATTGCATGTGACGCCGATGTCGATCGCGCCGGTGTTCAGGCAACAGGTGGAGAGCGAGAAGCGCGCCTGGATTTTCACCTCCGCTACTCTGGCAGTGAAGAACGACTTCAAGCACTACCTGGGTGAGCTGGGTTTGGACCAGGTCGAGGGGGTGGTGGCGCAATCCTGGCCCAGTCCCTTCGACTATCCGGCGCAAAGCCTGCTCTACGTGCCGGCGTCCATGCCGGACCCGGCGTCCAGCGAATTTACCGCGCAGGTGGTCGATCGCGCCCTGCCGCTGATCGAGGCGGCCGGCGGCGGGGTGTTCATGCTGTTCACCACCCTCAAGGCGATGCGCCTGGCGCACGATCTGTTGTCCGATCAGTTGCCGCGCCGTGGGCTGGAAATGCCCCTGCTGCTGCAGGGCGACGGCTCGCGTACCGAGTTGCTGGACCGCTTTCGCCAACTCGGCAACGCGATCCTGGTGGCCAGCCAGTCGTTCTGGGAGGGGGTGGACGTCAAGGGCGAGGCCCTGCAACTGGTCGTGATCGACAAGCTGCCGTTCGCCCCGCCCGACGACCCGGTGCTGTCCGCGCGCATCGACGTGATGAAGCGCCAGGGCCGCAATGCCTTCATGGAATACCAGTTGCCGCATGCGGCGATCGCCCTCAAGCAGGGGGCGGGACGGCTGATCCGCGACGAATCCGACCGCGGCGTGCTGATGATCTGCGACAACCGCCTGGTCGACAAGCCCTACGGCCGCAAGCTCTGGCAGGCCCTGCCGCCAATGCGCCGTACCCGCGACGCGGCGGAGGCGATCGCGTTCTTCGCGGCCGGCCCGGATAGAATGGAGCAGCCGGCCGATGCTCTGGCGGACAGCGATGCTGATCCGCCTTCGCTCGCCGAATAAATACAATCACAGTTATGGAGCAGACATGAAGATTCTGATCACCGGCGGTGGCGGCTTTCTCGGCCAGCGGGTTGCGCGCGAAATGCTTGCGCATGGCGTCAAGACCGGCCCGGGTGGCGCGATGGTGCCGGTGTCGGCTATTACCCTGTTCGACATTGCCGAACCGCCCGCCGGCGTGGCCGTCAAGGACCCGCGCGTCGCCTTCGTCAAGGGCGAGGTCAGCGACAAGGCGGCGGTGGCGGCTGCTCTCGGCAAGGATACCGGCGGCGTGTTTCACCTTGCCGCCGTGGTGAGCGGCCAGGCGGAAGCCGATTTCGATATCGGCATGCGGGTCAACCTGGACGGTATCCGCAATGTGCTCGATGCCTGCCGCGCCGCCGGCAATGCGCCGCGCGTCCTGTTCTCCAGTTCCATCGCGGTATTCGGCGTGCCCCTGCCCGAGGTGGTCGACGACTCCACCACCCCCACCCCGCAGGCCTCCTACGGGGTGCAAAAGCTGGTCGGCGAGTGGCTGGTGGCCGACTACAGCCGCAAGGGCTTCATCGACGGCCGCGCGGTGCGCATTCCCACCGTCTCGGTGCGGCCCGGCAAGGCCAACGCGGCCGCCTCCAGCTTCGCCAGCGCGGTGATCCGCGAGCCGTTGAACGGCATTGCCTACGCCTGCCCGGTATCGGCAAACACCCTGATGTGGATGTGCTCGCCGCGCAGGGTGGTGGCTAACCTGATCCGCGCCTTCGAGTTGCCCGGCGCGGCCTGGGGCAGCATCCGTTCGGTCAACCTGCCGGGCATCACGGTGTCGGTCACCGAGATGGTCGCCTCGCTGAGAAAACTCGGCGGAGAGAAGGCGGCAGGCCTGGTCAGCATCGAAGTCGACCCCAGGATAGACGCGATCGTGCAAACCTGGGCCGCGCGTCTGGCGACCCCACGGGCCACCGCGATGGGCTTCACGGCGGATGCGAGCATGGACGAGATTGTTGGCCAGTACATGGCCGACGAGGGCATCAAGGTGTAGGCGCTTGTCCCGGCAATGAAAAAGGGCGCCCCCGGCGCCCTTTTCGTCATTCCAAGCCTGGCGCTACCAAAGCTTCCACCACGGGTCGTTGTTGACCGGGCCATTGCTGCGTACGATGGTGCTGTTCGGATAGTTTAGGTCCAGCACCCGTTTGGCGTCGGCGGCCAGTTCCGTCATTCCCATCGCGGTATAGCCCCGATTGAGGATGTACAAGGCCTCCTCCTGGGCGGACGAGCCGGGGTAGGTGGTGATGACCGACTGGGCGCGATTGACCGCCGCCAGGTAGGCGCCGCGCTTCATGTAGTAACGCGCCACATGCACCTCGTACTTTGCCAGGGCGCTGACCAGGTAGCCCAGGCGCAGGCGCGCGTCATCGGCGTACTTGCTCTCGGGGAAGCGGGTCACCAGTTCCTTGAAGGTGTCGAAGGACTCGCGCGCCGCCTTGTTGTCGCGCTCCGTGGGATCCTGGCGCGATACCTTGCCCAGCAAACCGATGTCTTCGTTGAAGTTCACCAGACCGCGCAGATAGTACGCATAGTCCAGGTTGGCGTGATTCGGGTACAGTTTGATGAAACGGTCGCAAGCAGCCAGCGCCGAGGCGTGGTCGCCGCTTTTCCAATAGGAGTAGGCGACGTCGATCTGAGCCTGCTGGGCGTAGCGGCCGAACGGGTACTTGGCCTCCAACACCTCGAGCAGCTTGATCGCCCGCTCCCAGGTGCCGCCATTCATTTCCTCCCTGGCCTCGGTATAGATGCGTTGTGCCGACCAGCCGTTGGTCTCGTCGTATTCCTTGTTGGTCGAATTGCTGCTACACGCGGCCAGCAGTCCGGCCACCACCAGCATCGACAACAGGCTGCGCAGGCAATGCAGGCTAAGATAGCGCTTCATGATAAAAACCGTTTCAAAATCAAGGCCGCATTATAGCGAAGACAGGGCGCCGGACGAACTGGGCGACGACGACGCATTCCCGCCGCCGGAGGAAGGCGGCGGCGCTGCGCCGGCAGTCCGGTTCAGCGCGGGCATGGACGATGCGGGCCTGCGGTTGGATCAGCTGCTGGCGCAAAAGTTGCCGCAATTCTCGCGCAACCGCCTGAAAGCCTGGATTCTCGCCGGCGCGGTCACCCTCGACGGCCGCGGCGCCGACCCGAAGCAGAAAATCCGCGGCGGCGAGGCGGTCAGCGTGCAACCGCTGCCAGGGCCGGAGGAGGGGGCCTATGCGGCCGAGGCGATCCCGCTGGATATCGTCTACGAGGATGACACCCTGCTGGTGATCAACAAGCCGGCCGGTCTGGTGACCCATCCGGCGGCCGGCAATTGGAGCGGC
>Ga0302322_100002875_pt1 | contig 14665 bp, 12 predicted proteins | sample Fen_T0_2_FD_203757 | JGI IMG/M metagenome (GOLD analysis project Ga0302322, IMG submission 203757) | Peat permafrost microbial communities from Stordalen Mire near Abisko, Sweden - Fen_T0_2 | ecosystem: Environmental > Terrestrial > Soil > Wetlands > Permafrost | place: Sweden: Abisko... | reverse complement strand
TACGAATACAAAAAATTTACACAAGGTGAAGGACTACCTTTCTCTAATGACGTGTTGGTGGATGTAGTTATCAGTTTTCCGTTTGGTTCACTCATCTCACCCAAAGATTTTGAAAATTTCAAAGGCGGATACCAAGGTAATGGCCATCAATATATGACGGGTTCAGCGAAGTTGGAAAAACTTAAGGAATGGAGCGAGTGGGATGATGTCAGTGTGATTCTTGCACCAGAGTTGAACTTGGTTTCATCGGATAAGAATAAAAATGAATTATTGTACGCCTGAGGATTTTTTTTATTGATAAAGAGGATTAACGGGGTAATTTTTTTATTTCCACCCAACCTCTTTTTTGTACCTTTCGGGATAGTTCTGCATGCCCGACATAATCCAACTCCTTCCTGACGCTATTGCTAACCAGATTGCCGCTGGTGAGGTGGTTCAGCGACCGGCTTCGGCAGTGAAAGAGCTGATCGAAAACGCTATCGATGCCGGGGCAACCTCCATCAAACTCATTATTAAAGAGTCAGGCAAGGCGCTTATTCAGGTGATCGATAACGGTCAAGGCATGAGCGAAACCGATGCCCGCATGAGTTTGGAACGTCACGCAACTTCCAAAATCCGTACGGCTGACGATTTATTTCGGCTTCGCACCATGGGCTTTCGAGGAGAGGCGCTCGCTTCCATTGCTGCTGTTTCGCAGATGGAAATGAAAACCCGGTTACCGAATGAAGATCTCGGCACCTTGCTTTTAGTGGAAGGATCAGAAGTGAAAAAACAAGAACCTGTTGCCAGTGAAAAAGGAACCAGCATCAGTGTCAAGAATTTGTTTTACAATATTCCTGCACGCAGAAATTTTCTAAAGTCGAATGGTGTGGAGATGAGCCACATCACCGAAGAATTTCAACGTTTGGCCCTTGCTCATCCTCACATCGCATTTGTATTAATTCAAAGTGATGAGTTATTGTTCGATTTACCTTCTGCTAAATTAAGCCAACGCATTGTTAACTTGTTTGGAAAAAATTATCAAAGTCAGCTCGCACCTGTTCAGGAAGAAACCTCTTTGCTAAAAATTACCGGATACATTGGTCGGCCTGAACTTGCCAAAAAGAAAAGAGGAGAGCAATTCATTTTTGTTAATAATCGCTTCATCCGCAATAATTATTTAGGCTATGCGATCAGCAGCGCTTATGAAGGTTTATTGCAAGAAGGAAGTTTTCCATTCTACGCATTGTTCATCGATATTGACCCTAAGCACGTTGATGTGAATGTGCATCCCACTAAAACGGAAATAAAATTTGATGATGAGCGAGCTGTGTATGGAGTGGTGTGGAGTGCGGTGAAGCAAGCGCTTGGAGCACACAACCTCTCGCCTGCGATTGATTTTGCTGCCGATGTGAACCTCATGGGTAAACTTAATAGTCAGCCGCTTTCACGGGAACAATATTATGATGAGCAATTCAGCAACTCCCTGCAACGATCAAACTTGCAAAACTGGGAGAAGATGTTTGAACAGGAAGCCCCTAACTCAAGATTATTCGACAAACAAATCACTGAACAAAAAACGACACTTCGCTTTGAGAGTTCTATCAACAAGCAAGAAGCTCCTATCACTGACGAAACTGAAAAAGGATTATTTCAATTTCAAAACAAATTCATTGTCCGAGCAACTCGTAATGGAATTATGTTCATTGATCAACAATCGGCTCACGAACGAATTTTATTTGAAAAATTCCTGACACAACTTAAAGGTGTGCCTGGCAACAGTCAACAAAGTTTGTTTCCTCAGACGCTCACGCTTACGGCACCTGATTTTGCACTGGCCATGGAAATGGAGCGAGAAATTGTTGCCCTTGGCTTTCGTCTTGAAGTGTTTGGGAAAAATACGTTGCTGATTTCAGGGATGCCAGCTGAAATTTCCGGAAATGAAAAAGAATTGTTTGAAGGGTTGATTGAGCAGTTTAAAAAGAATCAATCCGAATTGCATTTACCTATTCGTGAAAACCTTGCCCAGGCGCTGGCCAAACGTGTATCAATGAAAGCAGGACAAAAATTATCTTCTGAAGAGATGGACGCGTTGGTGGGCAGACTGTTCGCTTGTCCTAATCCAAATTATTCTCCAGAAGGAAACCCAACCTTTTTTATTTTTGACTCGTCTAAGATTGAAAGTTACTTTACCCGATAATTTATCATGTTCAATATCACCCCCACTGTCCGCACATTGATCATCATCAATGTTGTTGTTTTTCTGCTCCAGAATTTTGCTGATCAGTTTACGGTATATCTTTCACTATGGCCATTGGGTACACCCTATTTTGAGCCCTATCAATTTTTTACATACATGTTTGCTCACGGAAGCTTCGGACATATTTTCTTCAATATGCTGGCATTCGCCTCCTTTGCTCCCATACTTGAACAATACTGGGGTGAAAAGAAATTTTTGTTTTTCTATTTGGCTACCGGCATCGGTGCCGGAATAATTTATGGAGTAGTGAATTATTTTTTCTTTCCAGGGCATGCAGGTCCAATGCTGGGCGCATCAGGTGCACTCTATGGAATATTAATGGCATTTGGCTTGGTCTTTCCCGATCTGGAATTGATGTTACTTTTCCCCCCCATCCCGATTAAAGCAAAATACATGGTATTCGTCATGGGAGGAATAACGTTTTTCATGGACCGCTCAGGCACAGTCGCTCACCTTGCACATTTCGGAGGTGCTTTAGTCGCATTTATCATCATCACCTATTGGAAAAGTCAAAATCAAGGTAGGTATTAAGACTTATCCTTTTGGATAGAGGCGATGATCCAATGGAGACAATTCTTTAAATTAGTAGCCAAAAGAAATCTTGATAATACTGAAAATCCTAAATCCCGGTAAGTGTTAGAAGAATTTAAAAATGCTTTCAGTAAGCCCAACAATGGCCACATCCAGTTGATTATTATCAACGTGGTGATTTTTATCGTGTTGGGAATTTTGTATGTGTTCTCCAGAATAGGTGGATTTGAAAATGTGTTTATCGCCGTTCATGATCAATTCTCTATTCCACCAGTGTTCATAAATTTTCTTTCTCGTCCCTGGACAATCATGACGTATGCTTTTGCTCATAGCCTCAATGATATTTTTCATATCCTCTTCAACATGCTGGCGTTGTATTGGTTTGGTAAATTGTTCGTAGAGTATTTGGGAAGCGACAAGCTCGTTGCCCTTTACATCTTGGGTGCTCTTGCGGCCGCGTCATTTTATCTATTGATTTATAATACAGTTCCATTTTTCAAAGCACAGTCCGATTTTCCGGGAATGGTTGGCGCCTCAGGAGCGATTTACGCCATTATGGTTGGAGCTGCCACGCTGCTGCCTGACTACACCTTCTTCTTACTTTTCTTCGGGCCTGTACGGATAAAATACATTGCTGGCATTTATATTTTGATTTCCTTTTTAGGAACCACCGGCGCGAATGCTGGCGGTAATCTTGCTCACCTTGGTGGTGCCTTGATGGGATTCGTTTATATCAAGCAACTACAAGCTGGTGTAAATTGGGGCGGTTGGATTACAGTCGTTTTGGATTGGGTTAAGAATTTGTTCAGACCACAATCCAAAGTGAAAGTCACGTACAGAAAAACAGAATCAAAATCTAAATCAAAGACTTCAGGAGCATCCAAAGCATCGCAGGAAGAGATCGATGCTATCCTCGATAAAATTTCCGATCGTGGTTATGAAAGCCTCAGCAAAGACGAAAAGGAAAAACTTTTCAACGCCAGTAAAAAATAAATGCAACTTATCGATTTAAGCCACTCCATTGAGCATGGCATGGTCACGTACAAAGGATTGCCTGCTCCTTTGATCTGCGATTACCTCAGTCGAGAAGATTCAAAAAAAAATTATGCACATGGCACCGAGTTTCAAATAGGTAAGATTGAAATGGTGACCAACACCGGCACTTATCTTGATTGTCCATTTCATCGCTATGCTGATGGGAAAGACCTTTCACAAATTAATTTGGAAAAACTAGCCGAACTTGATGCCGTTTTAATTGATGCAGAAAATCATCAATCGATTGGAAAAAATTTCTTTGAAGGAAAAGATATTTCAGGCAAAGCTGTACTCGTATACACCAGCTGGAGCAAGCATTGGCGCACTGATTCGTATTTTGAAAACCATCCATTTCTCACGGCAGAGGCTGCCGAATATTTAGTTTCACAAAAAGTAAAACTCGTGGGCATCGACAGTTATAACATTGATGACACGAGAACCAACACCCGACCTGTTCATACCGCCTTGCTTAGGAGCGAAATCTTAATTGTAGAACACATGACAAATTTAAATTCGCTCAAAGGAAAGAAATTTATTTTCAATGCTGTGCCACCTAAGTTTGTAGGTGTTGGCACTTTTCCGGTGAGAGCGTTTGCTAAGATTATTTAATTAACGACATGTATCATGCCTTAAATAGGGATCTGAAGCCTGATTCTAACTCACCTGTTTATGTGATTCACAGTCTAAATTCTTTCCTCTATTTCTACTTACCTTGCTTAACGTTTCGTCGGGGATTTTCCCGTGCTGATACCGGGAAAACCCCCGTTGACAAGCATCCATTAAACTTTGCTTATTGCAGGAATTAAAATTTGTTTTTGAATTACCTTCCACACATAGAACGCATACATAGTTTTTAAACTTGGATAGTCGGCAGAATTTAATAATCAATGAGATGATTTTAATATACGGATTTTATTTGATTAAATATTCAAATGGGTACCACTAGAATTATAATATATCATTATTATTTTTCTCAAAGGTATTGCAACTTTGTGCATATGCTTACTGGCAGACGCGCTCGCGAATACCCCTAATTTAAAATAAGAAGATTCTTTTTATCCAAACTCTAAAAAATAAATTATTTCAAACCCAAAATATGTTCAAAACAATATCGAGACACGCTTTGGCAATTGCGCTAACTGTAATGGTGTTCTGCACCATGAAAGTTTCAGCACAAGAGCAGTTCTCTGTCGGGGCAAAGGTGGGCGCTAACCTTAATCAGTTTACGCAACCTGGTACAACGATAGGGTTCTCTGTAGGTGCATATGCCACATATCGGGTCTTGCCATATATTAGTGTAAAGGTAGAGCCGCAATACGCCCAAACAGGCGGCGCTCGGCAAAGCTATTACATTGACTATAGCACACTCGGTGGCAATGTTTCCGCTGTGGAGTTTATCAACCCCAGCGTAATCATGCACAATATTGAAGTACCCCTTTTAGTAGAACTTACTTTGCCTGAATTTGTAGATCAAAAGGTAATCCCCAAGCTTATCCTTGGCGGGTCATACGCATTGATGGCAAAGGCTACTGAAATGCACACAAGGAGATTCATTTTTAATGATGGATCTTCGGGAGGTCCGGCAACACCATCAGTGGATGCTGGATACCAACATGAAGATGTTACGGACAACTATACGCGAAATCAATTTAGCGCGATTGTAGGTCTGGGCGTTATGTTTAAGACAGATAAGCGTGACTTTCAATTTGATGTGCGCTATCGTCAAGGTTTTACGCAAGTAAACAAGATCCAATTTCCAGACGCGATCCAGAAATCCGCAACTTCAGTTCCTTATTTTCCCGCTGCTAATGGTGTAGGTGGTAACTTATACACCTCCACGTTAAGCATCAATTTCTCCATGACCATATTTAACTTTTAACACACCAAATAAACAAACATGAAAAAATTATTTTCCATTATTACGATGATCACGCTAATCGCAATCGTCATCGTAGCATGTAAGGATAACTTCAATGAAAGTGATTTCCTTAAACTTCAGTCCAATCTTAAGACACAGCAAGACACTTCTAAACTAAATCAGCAAATCAAGGCACTGAACGCCGCGGGCAAACTGTTGTCACTTACCATACAAGTAGTAGATGATCGCACACCTTTGGCTGGTGTTGATGTAACTATTTCAAATAATGTTACAAGCGGAACAATTAAAGTGACCACCGATGCCAATGGCAACGCCGTATTCCCAAATGTGACAGTTGGTGTTAATACAGTTATTCTAAGTAAAACGGGTTATGCTCCGGCAACAGCTGTACTTGATTTTGGTTCTGTTGCTGCGAATACTTACTATACAACTGTAACTGGAGCGAATGGAGTGACAAATGTTGTGCCTATACCGCAATCACGCTCTGCAATATTGCCATTATATACAAATGGCGGAGCGGGCAGTTTTGCAACCGTTACCGGTAAAGTTACAATCGAAAATGACTTGACTACACCAACCCTTGAAGTACCTCAGAACTTAACCATTCTTGCCAATTTAAATAACCTAGCTGTGAATACTGGCACAGTAACTGGCACAGGTCTAACTATTGTATCATATACATTTAATCAAGCCGGTTTGGGTACAGGCGCGGTTGATAAAACAACCGGAGTTTTCACCATGAAGGTTCCAGCAACTGCTGCTGGTTTAGCTATTAATTTTATTGTTCCAAATATCACCGGCACTAAGAAAATGGCCGTTAATGGAATCAACGGAGTACCTTTTGCAGTACCACAATACTTTGACGTACCCACTGTATGGGGCCCTACAGCAACCGGGTTATTAACAAATATTCCGGCAATTCCAGGTGCAATGGCAGTTTTTGCTAATCCCCCAGCTGCTGGTTCAGGATTAGATAAGGCATATATTTTCTCAGCTACCGGATATGCAAGAAATCTGCAATTCTCAACTCAGTCATTTACCAGCCAATCAACAACATTCACTACTGGCAACGCTACCTATCAATTTGATAGAGGTACCGGCAATTTCTCGTCTTCTCCGATAGTCACCTTAAGCGGAGGTGGTGCAACAACGCAGGGTGTATTAAAAACTACACTAAGTGGAGTATTTTCTAATTTCTCATCTATTGTTGCGGGCACTGGATATACTGGCAACATCACGTTGACTTTCCAATACACTAATGGCGCAGGAGCCATAGTAAAAATAGCGGATTACATTTTCGCCAATGTTACCGGAAGTCTGCCGTTGACAACTACGATAGATCCAACCAGCCCCAATTATAATCTTATTGGAACCACTGCTTATGGAACAACGACTTTCAATGGTGACAATACTGCCAATTTCACAACGGCTACAGATGTACAGTCATTTAGTGTAGTGTCAAGTGGGACAGGTGGAACAACCAGTGCAGGAGCAACCCCAGTTTTTTCTTCCCAAGTCGCTGGTATTTTTGTTACGAACCAGGGTGCTGGTTATACTTCTGCGCCTACCATTTCTGCTTTCACCGGAGGTGGCTCGCCAGCTGCGTTGCCAATCTTAAAAATTCTGGATTTTGGATTCCAATGGCCATTTACGTTTGATAACACAAAGATTACAAGCGCTTATTCAGTTCTGCCACAAAATATTCAACTGAATGTTGCAAGCTCCACTGCTTTCCCTATTTCAAATACTTTCTCTACCAGCATAACAGATCAGAATGGGGCGACCAATACATTGCTAGGCGCACTTGCGATCTCAGGTACAACCATTACTTTAAATGATCCTGCGGGTGGGGTGTTAGCATTGCGTACCACTTTGTACTCAGCATCGGCACCATCTGTTGTAATTACAGACATTACACCATCAGTAGCGAAAATGACTACTTTAACCATCTCAGGCCCGACAGCCTCACCTGCCGGTGCGATAACTGCAGTTGGTGGTATAACCGCAGGAGTTGGGTATAATACTATCTATGGTGTCACTATTCAGCCTACTGTTGCTGGTGCTCCGGGATCAGGTGCTACCGTTTTACTTACTGGATTTACCCATGGAGCTAGCGGTGCGCAAACTTGGGGTGGAGCGGCAACGATCACTAATCAAGGAAGTGGGTATCTTCAAAATTTGAATATGCCTGTAGGTGGTGCGGCGTTTGCTATTTCTCAGTCAAATCCATTAACCGTGCAAACTGGCCAAACTTATACCGTAAACATCGATTATGGTACTGGTACTCACCAAATCAAGGTTCAATAAGTTGTTTCAGTAAATAATTTTTTAAAAGAGGCTCAAAAATTTGAGCCTCTTTTTTTTGTACAACCTCCTAGTTCGATATTTCAATTTTGATTTATAATTTTATACAAAAGAAATGTGACCCTCGAAGACATCACCCAACAACTTTGGCAAGCATCGGAAAGCAGGCTTCTTTGCCGGTTGCTCCTTCAGGGTGAACCGTTAACACGTACTGTTTGTCCGTATGGAATTTGCACCACTTCAAAAAATCAAATTGTATTAGTGTGCTGGCAAACCATTGGCTTTACCAAAGCTGGTGGAAAAGAAGGGTACAGAAACCTTCTTCTCACCGATATCATAGAGATTGAAACCCTTGATCATCATTTTCAAAAGAGAGATGACTTCAATTCAGCTGACGGTCAATACAAAGATTGGGTTTATCACCTCTAAAATAGTTGCTCAACTAGTTTGTATATTCACATCCGCAAAACACGAACCCATAAATAAATAACATATGAAAAAGAAAATCCTTATTGGCGTTGGCGTTGTTCTTCTGGCTTTTGTTCTATTCGTAGTGTATCTCAATGTATTCCCTGCAAGTCCTCCTAAAACTGCCGCGATAAGCGACAAGGGACTTGATGTCAATGTTAAGTACAGTGCCCCCTTCAAAAAAGGTCGCTTGATTTTTGGTGAAGAAAAAGACAAAGCACTTCAGCCTTACGGAAAATACTGGAGGCTCGGCGCCAATGCTGCCACTGAAATCACATTCAGTAAAAACGTAACCTTTGCAGGCAAGCCCGTGAATGCAGGAAGTTACAGGATGTATGCCGTGCCAGGCCCAACTTCATTTCAGGTTTCGTTGAATAGTGAAACAGGAGTTTTCCTGGCGGTTCGTGAGCCCGATTATACCAAGGATGTTCTCAAAGTTGATGCTCCCGTTACTGAGGCTCCTGAAACAGAACAATTCACTATCAGTTTCGCGAGTGACTCCACCGGAGTGAACATGAGTTGCATGTGGGACAAAATACAATTCAGCGTTCCCATTAAGGCTCAGTAAATTTTTGTTCATGCGCTTTATGAAAAAATGGGTACTAATACCCATTGGTGTTCTTGTATTCCTCGGATTGACCTATTGGCTCATTGGTCGGATTCAATATCGGCTGAACGTGATGGATGTGGAAGAGTATGAACCTGTCTCCACTTTAAAGGTTCCGCAACACCTTCTCACGCATTCTAAGTTTCCATTTATTGATGTACACAACCATCAATGGACAATGCCCATTCAAAACCTCGGCAAGCTGGTAGCCGAAATGGATTCATTGAACATGGCCGTGATGGTAAACCTTAGCGGCTTCCGCGGAAAATATTTAGAGTGGTCGCTGGACAATGTCAACAATCATTTTCCCAAACGGTTTATTCTATTTCTAAATATCAATTTTGAAAAGTTAGATGATGCCGGTTGGCGGGATGAAACATTGAAGCTGATGGAAGAAGCCGTGAAGCAAGGTGTGAAAGGACTGAAGGTTTATAAACAATTAGGATTAACAGACACTGATAATAATGGAAAGCGAATTGCTATCGACGATCCACGACTTGATCCGATCTGGGCCAAGTGTGGTGAGCTTGGGATCCCCGTATTGATTCATTCAGGTGAGCCCAATTCATTCTGGAAACCGAAAGACAAGTACAACGAACGATGGCTAGAATTAAAACAGGAGCCAGGCCGCTATCGCTCACCAGATAAATATCCATCCTTCGATTCCATCATGAGTGAGCAACATCATATGTTTCGCAAACATCCGGAAACAAAATTCATCGATGCACATTTGGGTTGGTACGGCAATGACTTAGAAAAACTTGGAAAACTATTTGATGAGATGCCCAATGTGTATACCGAGTTAGGTGCAGTACTTGCCGAACTTGGCAGGCAGCCTAAAGCAGCTCGCGCATTTATGATCAAATACCAAGACCGTGTCATGATGGGAAAAGACACGTACAAGAAGGAAGAGTACTACACCTACTTTCGTGTGTTGGAAACGGACGATGAGTATTTTGATTACTATCGCAAGCGACACGCACATTGGAAAATGTATGGACTTTCTCTTCCCGATTCGGTATTGAAGAAAGTGTATTACAAAAATGCGCTGAAAGTAATTCCAGGAATTGACCAGAGTCTATTCCTGGAAAAATAGGCCAAAAGATTTCTTGTGGCTAATTCTCTTTCGCAAAAAGAGACCAAAATTTTGGTTTAAACAGCCATGCCAGAGCTTCTTTCATAGTATCGAATTGCCTTACTACAAATCGTTTCTTCAGGGCATCGTTGAGTAACTCCACATACAATCGATAAGAACTTTTTGCAAGTACATCAATTGGCGTAATCACTGCCACCCGATAATTTCCATGGGCAATCCCAAGGTAATCGATTGTTGATTTTACGGATGACTCAATGCCATCATGCAAAACACCCTTGTGATCTTTGGCATCTAAAATGATACGATTAACACTTGGGTAGTCCCGAAGTGTCTCTAGCGACTGGATTGTTCCTTCCTTATAAACATGGGAAGGTGTGAGGCCACGCCATGTAACCACGGCGAGCTTCAACCGCCCGACAATTTGAATCGTCAGGTGCTTAGTATTAAAAATTAACACGAGAAATTGGGTTTGTGCACGCTCGCTATCGGAAAAATCATGCCATTCAAAATAATTAGCGTGATGAACCCAAAAGTGAGAGAGAATTCAAAGGTGAACCAATTCGGGACAAAAAAATCCCAGCATGGGATAAAGAATTAAAACACCTTTTTATAAACTCGGTATCGCTTATAAACCTTTCCTCCTACATTCTCACATTCCGCCCTCATGCGTGAGTTAGTTTCTAAAATCAGATGACTATCCATAGTTTCAAGTCCACGTTTGGAAGCTGTCTCCATTAAAGACTTACCTAACATCACTGTCAAACCTTTGCCACGGTAATTTGACCTTACAGCCCCAAGAAGAAGGTCAAGTTGCGTCGTTCTTTTTGCAGAAGAAAGAATGTACAGAAAGCCAAACGGAAAAAGTTTTCCTTTCGCTTTTTGAATTCCTCTGCTCATGTCGGGCATAGAAACTACAAAGGCTACCACTTCATTATGGTGATCAACGATTACTTTGACAAAATCAGGATCAAGGATAGGTAGGTACTGCGCAGCAAATCGTTTCATCTCCTCCTCACTCATCGGCACAAACCCAAATAACGGGGCATAACATTCATTCACTAGACGAAACACCGGAACGATATAAGGTTTCAACTGCCGCTTGGATGAAAACTCAATCAACTTTATTTTTTTGTTTAAACAGGTTCGATCATAAATTTTATTATACACTTCAGGAAAATATTTTGCAATAGGCATCTGATACGACAAGCAATCCAATTCTTTGGAGTAACCTTCACCTTCCACTAGTTTTTGCAGATACATAGGATTTGTTGGTGTAGCGATGACAGGTAAATGATCAAAGCCTTCAATCTGTAATCCTTGTGGATCTTTATCCGAAAAACCGTAAGGCCCAATCATCTTAGTCATCCCTTTTGTCGTAGCCCATTTTTCAATTTCATTGATTAAGACATGAGCTACCTCGGCATCATTAATACAATCAAGCTGAAAGAAGCGTGCTGTTCGTTCATTGTGTTGATCGTTATATTTTTTATTGATGATGCCCATGATTCGCCCAACAGCTTGGCCATTACGATAAGCCATCAATCGGATTATTTCAGAATATTGAAGTGCACTATTCCGTTTAGGGTAGTGAAAGTTAAATTCATCAGAATAAATTGGAGGAACCCAATGCAGATCGTTTTTATAAATGGTTTGTGGAAAATAAATGTATTCGCGGAGTTGGGCTGCAGTAATGATTTCTCGCAGCGAGATCATGCAAGTGGTTTCTTGTAATTCGTAATTTGTTGTCCAATATATTGAATGGCTTTATCATACGTTTCAATGCCGTGGCCCACGTTTTCAAATACCACGACACCTTTCAACAATTGAATTCTATTTTCAGCATTAGTGACGGAGGTCTGATAGGGGAATAATAAATCCTTATCGCCCTCTAATAGAAACGTATCGACTTTTACTTGCTTTAATTCTTCGACCATATCGTACGGTTTTTGCGTATTGTCTTTGTAGCGAGTAAGGGCAAACATTTCGTAATCGATGATTAGCTCTTCAGCCTTAGGGGATAGTCGGTGATTGGGTTTACAGAATATTGCTTTTTCCAAAAAAGTTGAAACATTTTTTTTCGTCGGAAAAAATATAGGGAGCAGATTGTAGTACAGGTTTTTCCACGAAAGTGAAAATGATTGCACACATCCTGGATTTAGAAGGAAAGCGGCCTTTACTTTTGAAGGAGCTACAATACACAACTTCATGGCGATCAATCCGCCAAAAGATGCCCCGGCGATAAATGTTCTCTTAATATTCAGCTTAGTCAACACTTCAGAAGCCCACTCACCATAGTCCAGCGACTTGATATCTGGAGTGCTGCCATCGCTCAAGTTGGGCAATCCGTTGGTCTCTATTAAAAAAACTCTAAATTTTTGCCCGAGGTAATTGAGTCCATTATCAAAATCCCAAAAGAGAGAAGTGGTTCTTGCTCCCGGAAAGATCACTATTGACTCCAAATTTTCATCGTTCGTATTTAAACCCCAGACGTATGTCTTGCCAAGTGAAGTCTCTACTTGAAGTCTTTGATACCGTTTTCCATTCAGAGTTTCTAGTTTAGTTACCCAATCCTCAAACCAGGCCTTGTCTTGCTCAACATTTTTGAATTGTGAAGTCTTTGCTATTTTCATGCGGTATCAATATGCATTCAAACATAATAAAATTATGATCATTTGTTTTTTACGACTTCGCCAAGCTCAAAAAATAGAAAAGCCGGGACATAGTTCCCGGCTTTCCAGTTTAAAAAAACTTACGGTCAGCGCAGCAAAAAATCTAAACTGCTTTTACAACTCTCTGACCGAGTAAGAAGGCACACCGACACCGGCAAAAAATTATTACTTCCAACAACCACTACGAATGGAGTAAAACCAGTCGTGTCGGATATGCCATGCCTTTACGAAGTGTGAAGTTAGAAGTACCAGGTACGAAGGTTAATTCCTCTCGTACTTCATACCTCCAACCTCGTACCTCAATCCACATTGTCATGCAAAAATTTATTGTTTCCTAACAAGTTGTTATCATCATTCAAATTGTAGCGCGAAATAAACGGCTCAGAAGAATGCGGAACATCGTTATCAACTTTTACGCCTCTTCGCAAATAAGCGGGTAACGTCCACTTTTCGTTGAACTCTTCCTTCGTCATCTCCTGTTTCTTGTTGGCTTTCAATTTCTCTCTGCGCTCTTTCGCTTGCTGCTCCAGGCGCTCTTTTGTTTTACGTACTTCCATAAGACCTTCATCGTTTATGATTTGATCGGATGCTATTTCATTGCCAACTTTAAATTCATCGTCTTCAGCAAAAAGGGTTTCTTCTTTCTCTTCGCTGAAGTTTGAAGTCGTTGTCGGTTTCAATTCAAAAACATAAGAACGTTCTTCCAAAGCTTCTTCATGTTCCAACGGTTTGTCCTCTGGCTTATAAAGGATTGGCTTATCACTGGGACGTTGAACAATTGGTTTGTCCACCGGCTTCTGAACGGTTGGCTTTTCAGACTCTTGAAGAATCGGCCGATCACCATCGTCCTTCAACTTCAATTCAATTTCCATGCCGCGTTGGTTCACGGAGTTATCAGCCTGTCCAAACAAAGGAATTTGTGATTTATCCAGTTCAAGCGTTTTTTTCTCTGCCTTCTTGGTCATTTTTCCTTCGCTTACAAAGCCAGTAGCAATCACTGTCACTCGAATGCGATCACCTAAAGCTGAATCCACACCGTGACCAAAAATTACTTCGGCTTCATCACCGGCTTGTCCTTGAATATATTCTGTGATCGTGGTGAGTTCGTCCATTTGCAATTCTGCTTCTTCACCTGAGATGATCGAAAGCAAAATCTTCTTTGCTCCCATGATGTCGCGATTATCAAGAAGTGGAGAAGCGAGTGCTTGTTGGGCCGCTTTCACGGCACGATTGTCGCCACGCGTTTCTGATGAGCCCATCACGGCTGCACCTGCACCTAACATCACTGTTCTTACATCTTGAAAATCAACATTCACGTATCCGGCCAGTGTGATAATTTCTGCAATACCTTTTGCAGCTGTAGTCAATACGTTGTCGGCTTCACCGAAAGCCTGACCGATGGCGAGGTTGCCATAGATCTCACGCAACTTGTCATTGAGAATCACCAACACTGTGTCACAGCTAGCGCGGAATGCTTCAATACCCAACTCAGCCTGCGATAATTTTTTCTTGCCTTCGAAAGAAAATGGAACAGTAACAATCCCCACCGTGAGGATGTCCATGTCTTTAGCAATCTTAGCAATCACTGGTGCAGCGCCTGTGCCCGTGCCTCCACCCATACCTGCGGTAACAAAAATCATTTTCGTTCCGTTGAGCATCTCGCGAATTTGCTCCTTGCTTTCGAGCGCAGCTGCTCGACCAACTTCAGGATTGGCCCCGCAGCCCAGACCTTCTGTAAGTGTCGCTCCAAGCTGCAACTTGTTCGGTACCGGACTGCTGTTCAGTGCCTGCAAGTCGGTGTTGGCCACAACAAACTCGACATCCTTGATGCCTTGTT
>Ga0302322_100002872_pt1 | contig 14681 bp, 10 predicted proteins | sample Fen_T0_2_FD_203757 | JGI IMG/M metagenome (GOLD analysis project Ga0302322, IMG submission 203757) | Peat permafrost microbial communities from Stordalen Mire near Abisko, Sweden - Fen_T0_2 | ecosystem: Environmental > Terrestrial > Soil > Wetlands > Permafrost | place: Sweden: Abisko... | reverse complement strand
GGCACCGCGGGCGCCAGCAACGGCACCGCGGGCGCCAGCAACGGCACCGCGGGCGCCAGCAACGGCACCGCGGGCGCCGGCAACGGCACCGCGGGCGCGGTTGGAACGGGCGGCGGCGCGGGGAGCACGGGGACCGCGGGCGCAAGTGGCGCGGGAAATACCGGGACGCCCCTGCCAAGATTGGTCACGTCCTCGGCCGGCGCCTACTGGAAGGCCGATGGACGGCTAACCGAGGTGACAACGGGCACCCCCGACGTGACCGTGAACGACACTGCGGCCGCTCAGACGTGGGAGGGGTTTGGCGGTGCCTTCAACGAGCTTGGCTGGAAGTACCTGATGATGCTGAGCGATGCGGACCGAAACGCAGCACTCGAGCTGCTCTTCGGAGACGACGGCGCGCGCTTCAACCTGGGGCGCATTCCGATGGGAGCCAGTGACTACGCCATCGCCCGCTATACGCTGGACGAGACGGCCGGCGATACCACGATGGCCAATTTCTCGATCGCGCAGGACAAGATGTACCTCATCCCGTACGTCAAGGCGGCGATGGCGATCAGGCCCGACATCCATTTCTGGGCGAGCCCGTGGACCCCGCCGACCTGGATGAAGGACGGCCCATTCCAATCCGGAAACATGGTCTCGCCCTTCGATGGAGGGACCATGAAGAGCGACGATCCAACCCTGGCGGCGCATGCCCAGTACTTCGTGAAATTCGTACAGCAGTACGGCGCCGAGGGGATCAAGATCGAAGCCGTCGCCCCGCAGAACGAGCCTAACTTCGGTCAGAACTATCCATCATGCCTCTGGGACACTGCGACATTCACTAAGTTCGTCGGCCAGTTCCTAGGCCCGGCGATGAAAGCCGCCAGCCCCACCACCAACATCATGCTCGGCACGATGTCGAACGGGGACAAAGACCCTGCCATCGTAACCGCCGTTCTGGCGGACGCCACCGCCAAGAGTTTCATCAAGATGATCGGCCTGCAGTGGGGGATGTCAGCGACGGGCGCCATCGCCGGCGCGAAAGGCTCCGGGCTACCAATGTGGCAAACCGAACACAAGTGCGGCAACTACCCCTGGAAGCCGTCCGACTATCCCAACTTCAACTCGACTATGGCTCCCAACGACCTCGCCTACGGCGTAGAGAGCTGGAAACTCCTCACGCTCTGGATCAAAGCGGGAGTCACCGCGTACAGCGCTTGGAACATGGTGCTCGATACCATCGGCATCGGCAACGACACTACGCGCGTCTGGCCGCAGAACGCACTGCTCACGGTCGACACTGCTGGCAAGAAGCTGAACATTACTCCGACCTATTACGTCTTCCGCCACCTCTCGCAATACGTGGTGCCCGGGGCCAAGGTGGTTGCGACGACGGGCGGAGACGCACTCTCGTTCAAGAACCCCGACGGCAAGATCGTGACGGTGCTGTACAACTCCGGCGCAGCCAAGACCGCCATCGTCTCCGCCGCCGGCAAGATGTTCTCGTTCGCGATGCCCGGCGCCGGTTGGGCCACCGTCGCCTCGCAGTGAGCGGCGACGAAATCCCGGTCGCGTTCGGTTGAGAACTGAGGTTTCATGGTGGGCTCGCGAAGCAACGCGGGCTCACCTTGGAGCCGCCACAGTAGAACAGCTTTCAACTGTTTCGCGCGCCGATCCGTGATTGGCTTACTCTAGACGCAAGCGAGGAACCCCATGAAGTCGTCCCTGAGCCACGGGCTAACGTTCGAATTGAGCTATTTGGTACCGGAACTGAAGACCGTGCCTCACGTCTTTCCGGAGTCACGCTTGTTCAGCGCCATGCCGCACGTCTTCGCGACGGCGTATCTGGTGGGGCTGTTCGAGTGGGCATGCATGGAGGCGATTGATCCCCACCTCGAACCGGGAGAGCAGTCGGTTGGTGTCGATATCCGCGTCTCGCACACGGCAGCGACGCCGCCTGGCTTTGTCGTCAAGGTTCGGGTGCAGGTCGAGGCGGTGGATGGTCGAAGGTTGTCATTTCGGGTCAGCGCCCACGACGGAGTGGAGTCGATCGGCGAAGGCACGCATCAGCGCGTAGTGATTCTGCCCGAGCGGTTCTTGCAGAAGGTCGCGCAAAAGGCGGCGGCCGCCGAGCACTGAAGCTATGGCGTTCGGGCGCAACGCACCCCGACGCCATAGTCGCCGCGGTAGGTGGTCGCATAGTTGACCGACATGCGGTTATACGAGAGCATGTACGGCATGAGGCCGGTATGAAAGCCGCCGCCTGGGAGGATGCGGTCAGTGCCACCGGTCAGGTTGGCGCAATCCGTACAGGGATTGGCGAACTTGGCCGCGTACACGTCGAGGTCCCACTCCCAAACGCTGCCCGAGAGATCGAGCTGGCCGTAACGGCCCACGCCCAGTGTCGCAGTGCCGACTTTGGCGACGTTCGCAAGACTCGCGCAATTGCCCGCCGTGCCGGACGGGTAGTAGCAGTCGTACATTGCGTATTGGCTCGCCGTACCCGGAGCAGTCGAGCCCCACGGGTACATGCGTTCCTCGTCACCACCAGCCGCCGCGTATCTCCATTCGGCTTCACTCGGCAAAAAGCCGCCGTCCCAAATGCAGAAGGCGTGAGCCTCGTACCAATCGAGGCAGGTGATGGGCAGCGCTTCGTTGGCGCCAGCGCTGGCCGTCCACGTGCCATACGTGCCCGTGCTACATGCGAGATTTTTCGTCCAGGTGGCGACAGCGCTCGCGCCCGCGGGCAGATTGCCGTTCCAGCTGGCATCCCAGCCCGGCTCGAAGCTTCCCGCCTTGCCGCTGTCGGCCAGGCCCTTGCCGCCGTTCAAGTGGGCGTGCTTGCCACTACCAGCCGCGGGCGCAGCGCCTCCCGAAGCGAGGTAATTGACGAATTGCCGCAACCGGCCAACCGTCGTCTCGTATTTGTCGAGACGAAACGAGCTCACGGTTGCAGGATCGGCTTTGCCCGTCGCGCCGCTCCCAGTGTTGGAATACGTCCGATCGAACGTGCCGCCTGCAACTAGTAGGCTGGTGCAGCAGCTCTCATGGCCATCAGCACCACAGTTGTTCATGCCTGGCCCGCCCGGTGCGCAGCTTGGCGGATCACCCGGTGGGGCACCCGCTTGCGAAGAACCACCGCCGTTCGCGGCGCCCGCCACGCCGACGCCAATGGCACCTCCCTTACCTCCGCTGGCAGCGCCGCCCGCCGTGGAACTGCCGCCGGCATTCGTACTGCCGCCGACATGCGAGGCACCCGCGGTGCCGGGACTTCCAGCGCCGCCCAACGGACTTCCAGCGCCGCCCAACGGACTTCCGGCGCTACCAGGGCTTCCGGCAGCGGGGGTGCCCCCGCCCCCGCCGCCAGCGCCATTGTTCGTGCCGCCCGCCCCAGTGCCCGCCGAGCTACTGGAGCCGCAAGCAAGTAGACACATCCCAAGCGCGAACGGTGCCGCGAGCGTTGCATTCGACCGCACTCTTCTACTCATGCTGGTTTACCAAGTGGCAGCGTGGCGAGCGGCATGCGCGGGGACGTGCCGAGTCGTTGATTTCGCGACTATGGCACATCCGTCCGCTCGAGCTCGCGCCAAAAGTGCTGCACTCAACCCACCATTTTACAATCGAGATGCGGCTCGAATGCGTTGACGGACTCGACCAATCGACGCGGCCCACGGGGCACGTCTGCCAGTGGCCCGTCGGCGAATACGAACCGGACGCATCGAGTGAGGTCGCCTTTGCGCAACGGAGCGTCCACGGATGGGCGCTCGAGCGAAGCGAACGCGCCGGAGCGCGACCCCGGCTCGACAGGCGTTCGACTAAAGACGGGCTGGCAATATGCATACTCGAAGATTGCGCGGCTCACGGGACGACACAAACTCGTCGCCGAACGCAACGGAGCTGATGCAGCGATGATGCAAAACGCCTCTCGGACGCGGACCTTTTCCGGTGAGCTGCCCGAAAAAGCGGTCCCGCGAATATACATGACAATAAATCACTGATATCGATTTTGCGGCTAGAAAATCCAGACTCGAGATTTCCGGATCTGACACCCTAGGACCCCCGGGAGCCTGTTCGTGACGACAATTGAATCGAGGCGAGCGCAGCCGCTGCGGGTGCTGTTGGTGGTGGACTCGCCAGACGATGCAGAGATGTTCCGCCGCGAACTCGTCGAGCAAGGTTTCTTACCGGAAATCGAGCATGTTCAGAGCGGGGGCGAGCTGGAACGTGCCCTGGATCAAAAGCGTTGCTGGGACGTTGTGCTGTGCGACCACGTTCTGCCCTGCTTCGATTGCCTTTCCGCCCTTTCGATCGTGAAGAGTCGTGGCATCGAGCTGCCCTTCATCATCGTTTCGAGCACGATACCGGAAGCCGCCGCGATCAACGCCATGCGCCTCGGTGCTCATGACTGCCTATTGAAGTCGGGCTTGGCGCGCCTAGGAGTCGTAATCGAACGAGAGCTCCGTGAGTCTGCGACCCGCATCGAAAGGGCCAGAATGCGGGAGCTTTTACTCTCCGACCGTATGGTGTCAATCGGCACGTTGGCGTCAGGTGTAGCCCACGAGATCAACAACCCCCTCTCGTACGTGATCGGGAATATCGATTTTTCCTTGCAGCGTCTGACCATGCTTCGTGCCGCGGGAATCCTCGACAAGGAGAGTTTCGAAGGTCTGGAGCACACCTTGAAACAAGCTCGCGAAGGCTCCGATCGAATTCGGCAGACGACGCGCGACCTGAGGGTTCTTGCCGGTAACGACGAGAGTCCACCCGCGCCAATCGACGTAACCCGGGTCATGAATTCGTCGATCAACCTGGCATGGAACCAGATCCGACATCGGGCTCGCGTGGTTAGAGAGTTCGCGACCGTGCCTTCGGTGTTGGGCAACGAGGCGCGCTTGGGCCGGGTATTTTTGAACCTGCTCGTGAACGCCGCTCAGGCGCTTCGAGAACCGGACGTCGGGCGCCATGAAATCAAGGTCGCAATCTGCGCGGAAGGCGAGCGAGTGGCGGTACGAATTTCGGACACGGGCGGCGGTATTGCACCCGATGTCCTGGTGCGGCTGTTCGAACCTTTCTTCACGACCACGCCGAAGGGCGGCATGGCACTCGGCTTGGCCATTTGCCATAGCATCATCACCGCCGCGGGTGGGCAGATCACCGTGACCAGCGAGCTCGGCGTTGGTACGGAGTTCAAGGTCACATTGCCGACCACCGATGCCGCGGAGCTTCACTCCACTCCGGCGATTGCGAACCCGCCCGCGCACAACCGTCTGCGCCTCATGGTGATCGACGACGAACCCAACTTGCTCACGCTGGTGCGCCGCATGTTGATCGAGCACGAGGTCGTCGGCTTCAGAGACGCGCGCGAGGCGCTCAAAGTGTTGCAAGGGGGCGAGCGCTTCGATCTGATTTTCTGCGACCTGATGATGCCCGCAATGTCCGGCGCGGACTTCCACGCCGCGCTGGCCCACGCTTTGCCCGAACTAGTAGCGAGGGTAGTCTTCTTGACCGGGGGTGCGTTCGGCGGCAGCGCGCGCCTGTTCTTGGGCGCGGTACCCAACGTGCTGATCACGAAGCCTTTCGACGTGATCGCGCTGCGGAGTGCCATCTCCCGAGTATTGGCGGACGGGCTCGGCGCAATCTCGGTCACTGCGCGCTAGCGGAAGCTGCCTCGTGCTTGACTAACGATCTGGAGTTCCGGCCGTGCGGCGCCTGTCCACCACCTCGGGCGTGATGTACCATTTCGGGTCGCGCGGCCGACGTAGCCCGGACGCTGCGTTCAGCGCCGCATCTGCTTCCGATCACCGCTAGCAGTAGTGGATTTTTCTGGCAGAGCACGCGAGTGGCGCGTGTCGTGAATTGCGGCGCGGCGCGCGCGAACGGAAAATTATTGGCTGGAGATCCGACTCGCCCATTGGAGCTGTCGATGATACCCCGAAGGTAATTTGCGTTGCGGCTCGACGCGCGAATACGCGAAAACGAGGAGTCATGAACAATATTGCCACCTTCAGCTTCTGCTCAGTGAGCGCAACGCTCCTGCTGCTTGGCTGCGGGCAACCCTCCGACTCCAACGCCGGCCGCGCCGGCTCGAGCGCAGGAGCGAAGAGTAGTGGCGGCTCGAATGGCGGAATAGCGGGCGCGGGCACATCGAACGCCGGGTCATCGAACGCCGGGTCATCGAGCGCAGGGTCATCGAGCGCTGGCTCGGCCGGCGCAGGTAATTCCACCAGTTCGGGCGGCGCGAGTCACGGCGGCACGGGCAACAGCGGCACGGGCGCCGGGGGCCAGGTCTTGGGAGGTGGCGGCGGAACTTCCGGCTCCGGCGCCAACGGCGACGTGATCGTCACCATCAAAAACGGCGACTTTTGGCAGGACACGGCTAGCAACCGCATCGAGGCGCATGGCGCCGGCCTGATTCGAGTCGCCGACACTTGGTACTGGATCGGCGAAGACAAATCCGCGAACTCGGGCGGCTTCAAGGCCGTGAATTGTTACGCCTCGAAGGACCTCTCGCATTGGCAGTTCAGGCGCGCCATCATCACGAAACAAACCTCGACCGAGCTCGCCGCTGCCGATCGCATCATCGAGCGCCCGAAAGTCATCTATAACGACGCCACGAAGAAGTACGTGATGTGGCTGCATTGGGAAGGGGAAAGCTACGCCACCGCCGAAGCCGGCGTGTTCAGCAGCGACACGGTGGATGGCAACTACACGCAGATCCGCCACTTTCGCCCGAACGACCGCATGTCGCGTGACGACACCTTGTTCAAAGACGACGACGGCACGGCGTACTTCCTTTCGGCTTCGAACGAGAACAAGGATCTCTCGCTATATCAGCTGAGCGACGACTACACCGACATGAAGTCGCAGATCTCGACGCTCTGGCCGGGCAGCTACCGCGAGGCCCCCGCGATCATGAAAGCGAAGGGGCACTATTTCATCGTCAATTCTGCGGCCACCAACTGGGATCCGAACCAGCAAAAGTTCTCGACCGCGACCTCCATGCAAGGCCCCTGGAGCGCGCTCGCAAACGTCGGCGATGCCACGGGCTTCGATACCCAGACCGCGTTCATCATCCCGGTCCAGGGCAGCAAGACGACGACCTACATTTACGCGGGCGATCGTTGGCAAGATCCGGATTTGAAAGGCTCCAAGTACATCTGGTTACCGCTCAAGCTGTCCGGGGATACCAAGCTGGTGATGGATTTCTACGACAGCTGGCAACTCAACGTGACGACCGGCGAGTGGAGCGCGGGGGACGGCAGCAATAGCGGTTTCATAGCGCATGCCAACTGGTCGTTGGTCTCGGTGGACAGCCAGGAGACCGCGGCGGAAGACGGGCACGCGACCAACGCCTTCGACGACTCGACCTCCACGTTCTGGCACACGCAGTGGCAGGACGCCCAGCCCAAGCCCCCGCACGAGATCGTAATCGACCTGGGCGCCAACTACTCCCTCACCGGCATGCGCTATACGCCGCGCCAGGACGACAATCCGAACGGCATGGTCAAAGACTACGAATTTTACGTGAGCGGTGACAAGGCCAACTGGGGTACCGCGGTCAAGAGCGGCAGCTTCGGCACGGGCAAAGCCCCCACAACCGTCGTCTTTCCGGCCAAGGCCGGGCGCTTCATCCGCTTCGTCGGGTCGAGCGAGGCGAACGGCAAAGCCTATACCTGCGTAGCCGAACTCGACGTCGCGGGCACGGCTCTCTAAGGGTTCTCTAAGGGCCCGCGCGTCTCAGCGCTGCAAAAAGCGCACGTCGTCGAGCCAGACATCGTACGGTGTGTCCTCGGCGCGAATCAGGAACGCCAAGCTGTGCAGACGTTGCGCGTCCAGGGGAGGTTTTCCGATACCACGCTGACGCAGCTCGCTCCAGCGAATTTGGTAGGTGCGGAAGGAAGATTCCAACTCGACTTTGACCACGTGCGGATTGTGGCAATCGAGTTCACAGCTGCCACCTTCCGCGATCGGGATCACCGCTCTCTCGCGGGCCGCGACGTAGATGCGGCCTGGCCCCCGCGCTTGAAAAGACAGCCCGACGTAGCGCGAGGCGTCGTAGCACGCGGGACGGAAATCGACCTCCACGGTTGCACCCCAGTCGAGCAGTTGGCCGCCCTTTACGTGTTGGGCCAAGCGATTCGTACGCGTCGCGTCGGGTCGCGGCACGGGGATGAGCGCGGGGGCGGAGCGCGGCTCGTCAATTTCCCGTGCCCAACGCCAAAACCCGATTCGACCTTCGAACGGTCGGATGGCATCGTCGCCGTCCTCGAAGTCATCGATCATTGGTTCGCTTCCGCTCGCGATCGCTCCCAACGCGCAGGGGGCTTTCGCGGGGGGAGCAGACAATGGCGACGCCGACGGCGTGGAAGTGGGGAGCTCGCGAAGCGAACCGGCGCTCGCACGCTCGGCGGAAATCAGGGGGTCCGACGCAAACTTCGGCGCCAATACGAACAGCAACACCGCCGCCGCCAGCAGGCTCGACGACCACAAGAGCGCTCGACTGCGACGCGCTGGAGTCATGCGCGCGAGCCTCTCCCGGTAGCCTAGCTGCTCCAAAACACGATCACCAAGGTCCGCGGACGGCGACTCGCATCGCGCGGCGTCGAGCAAACTTTCGAACGATCGCTGCTCGCGGTCGTCATCGTTGCTCATCGAGCCAGCCTCGGTCTTGAGCCCAAACGGCGCACAGCGGCCTCGAGCGAGTGGCGCGCGCGCTTCAAGCGAGAAGCGACGGTACCTTCCGGAATGCCCAACACCTCGGCCACGTCAGCTCGAGTCAACTGCTCTAGCTCTGCCAAGACGAACACGGATCGCTCCATCTCGTCCAACGTTGCCAGAGCTTCGTCGAGCAAAGCAGTTGCCCGACGCCGATCGAGTGCTTCGTCCGGCAACAGCGCTTCACTCACGCGCGCGTCCGAATCGAGCCCGGTGCTGACCGAGCGGTGCCATTTCGATAGCTTGCGATCCGAGGCCACGCGCAGCGCAGTCGAGATCAGGAACGATCGCTGCGCTCGCTCCGGCACCTCTGCGAAGCGTTGTGCCAGTACCCAAAACACGTCTTGCGACGCGTCTTCGGCGTCCGCCGGCCCGAGACCCGTTCGACGAAGCACCCGCCAAACGAGCGTTAGGTGATTGCCGACCGCGTCACGCAACCGGGGGTCGGCCGCAGGGAGACGAAAGGCAGCCGGCGCAGACGATACTATACGTAAGCCGTCCGGCGGAGGCTTGCCGGCGAAGGCCTCGTGGCCGGGGCGAGCGAGACTGGGGATGTGACCGGGCACGTCGACTAGATGGCGCGGGCTCGGCGTTCCGATCGGGAAAACAACCGGGTCCCTAAATCAGCCCTCCGCTTGGTCCGCGCGGCAAAATCGTGATCAGCCGCGCCCGCTGTTCCCATCTCTCAATTAGAAACTGGCGAACCCCGGTGACTACCTGGCGAGCGTCGAGTTCGGCAACGAAGTGATGGGCGGTTCGGGTACGACCTGGGTCAAGCGCTTCGATGTCGAAGTGGCGCAGCTCACTGAGGGCTGCGCCGCGTGGCTGCCGAAACGGTCGTTGGCGTATCGGTCAAAAACCGACCGGGATTCGACCGCTCAAACAGGTCACGGTGTTGGGCGCGTTGGGCGACGAAGGAAGCGCGGCTTCCGGTCGCTCGACGCTGCCGCGCGCCAATCCTTCACCGGCGGCCCAGGTCGGTGTTTGGCCCGGTCTTAAACAATGCAGCCCGCTTTGATAGAAGCCTATCACGAACGTATGTCCGGCAACGCGAGCGCCGGTTGCGTCACCCAGAGCGGCGGCGAAATCTCGACCGGGAATGGCACCGAACGTTTCGCAGGTTCGAAACCAGAGCAGCGCGCCGGGCGCCAGGCGTTCACGAAAGGCGTTGAACGCCGAATGATGCGGGTGACCCGCACGCAACACGCCGCGGTCGAGCGGTTCGCGATCGATGAACACGCGCCCCCACTTGCCATGACCCCAAAATTGGAGCTCGGCGATTGGACGCGCGGGCTCGTGACTGGCAAGCCAAGCGAAGGCGTCGGCGAAACCCTGCGCGCCGTAAGCACCGTCGGTGCGTCCCAGCCCTCGATACAGCCGAGTTCCGTATTTCCAGCTCAGCCCCAGCGCTCTTGGCCCGCGCGAAAGTTGGGTCGCGTCGTAGATCACCAACCGTAGCGCGCTGCTCATGCGCGACTCAGGGGCAAGTCGCTTGCCAGGCCAGCGTCACGCCGGTTGCTTTCGTGTCCGAACTTCCGTTGTTCAGCCACATGACTTGCCCTGCGACGTCCGTGTTCGTCGCAGTCGTGCTGACGGCGCTCGTCGCGTCCAAGGGGAAAGACAAGTTCACCGTGGGCGTCGCGACGCTGATCGAATCGACGTAGACCACGGTCGGATTCGACCAAGTCGAGGCGGCCGTGCCGTTGATCTCGATACCAATGCGCTTCACGCTGGTTTTGACGATATTAGTAGACTCGGAATCCGGCTGCGCGCCGGCATTCCAAACGACGTTGGTCCAGGTGCCGCTCATGCTTTGGAGCGTTGGGTGCGCTGTCATGCCGAAGAAGTGATACGACCCATCCTGAATGTAACTGAAGAACTGGCCTCCCACGCCCGCTTGAACGTAGACGCGCATGGTAATCACCGCGCTGCTCAAATCCGCGAGGGACGTGAGCGAGATCACGAAATGGGCGGTGTCGGTGGCAGCGTCGATGGGAACCGAGAGCTTTGCGCAGCCAGTCGCGGTCGTTGTTCCGCCGCCTGCGCCGGCGGCTGCGCCCGCGCTACCACCCGTGCCGGCGGCTGTGCCTCCGCCGCCCGCTGTGCCTCCGCCGCCCGCCGTGCCGCTCCCCGCTGTGCCTCCACCGCCACCGGTGGCTGCGCTGCCTGCCGTGCCTGGGGTGCCTGCGGTGCCTGCGGTGCCTGCGCTCGTGCCGCCGCCACCTGTAGCGATCCCGCCCCCCGTGCCGCCGGTCTCTACCTCGCCTGCCACGTCCGACATCCCGCCCGCACCGGCGTCTTCTGCTGGCTTACCGGCAGAGCCACCCTGGCTTGCGCCGGCGTTGGTCGCCATGCCTGCCGTTCCGGAGTGGCCGCTCGATCCGAGCATGCCGCCACCGCCAGTGTCAGCGACGGGTCCACTGTCCCGGAGCGAGGCGTCGTAGACACTGCAGCTCACCGCTAGCACGATGGCACCTGTCGCCTTCGCCGCTGTCGTCGCTCGTCGTACCGTTCTGGAGATCACGCTATGTTCCTTGCGTGCGCTTTGCTGCGCTCGCGGAGGCTAAGACGGCTTAATCTAGCAGTAGCGGGTTCTGGGTGCATTCGTCCAAGTCGTGCGCCGGCGCTTCCGCATGCACCCCCCGCCGTGATCGGCGGCCGGGCACTCGAGAAGGCCGTCGCATCCATTCGGGCAGATCCTTATCCGGCGACGCCGAATTTTCCATCCAGCGAAGAATGCGCCTAACTCGTGATCATGGCAAGTGTCCGCGAAATGCTTTGGCAGGCGGGTGGGGGGGTAGGTAGGTAGATCTGCGCGCAGCGCGCGAACCATCGCAAGAAGAGGGGCCAGGCGATGCCGATCGGTGGCTCTGCCGCGCGCACCTTGAACGGGGCACGGTCGACAGCCGCTCGCTTGGCCTTCGCGGGGCCGCTGCGCGCGCTGCCCGCGAGCGCGGAAGCGGCACAGCGAGACGCGCTCGCCCGTTGCCAGCGTGGTGCGAGGCGCCCCGCGCGAGATGCGCAATCGGTTCAGTCGATCGCGAGGATGCTCGTGGGCTTGCGTGGACCCGCAGAAGAGTTGGAAGCATTGGAACATTCATCGCAGTGGAACACGGGCGGCGCGGCGCCCTGGCGGCGGTCCATGACGACGAGCGACGCATCCACGAAGAGATCGGAAGAGCTCGCTCTCTTCAAAAGCGAATGCTGCCCAATCGGGGCTCGAGTTGGCTCGGCGCTTTTGCGCCTCTCGCGCGATCTACAATCGATCTCTGACCTGCAGACAGCCGTACTGAAACGACAGTCGCAGGGAAATGCCGAATACCACCACATGCGAAGTAACAATTGCGCCTCACTCATGGGCGATTGTACGGAACCAGTTCCAGCTAGAATCCGCGTCGGAACGAGCGTATTCATTGGAGTCATGCATCCGAAAAGTGGGGCGTGGGCAGTCGTCCATGCTGGGCTGTGTCTGCTGCTTCTGTCATCGACTGCTCGGGCGAAAAGCTATAAGAGCGGCGAATTCATCAGTAAGACTCGCTTTGGGTTCGGTGCATTCGAGGCGCGTATCCGGTCCGCAAAGGGGCCCGGCGTGATCAGCACCTTCTTTCTCTGGCGACCAGACTCGGAAAAGGCCCCGGCGGTGCCGTGGCACGAGATCGATTTCGAGATGGGTCTGGACTCGGCCGACTACCAAACGCAAATCATGACTCCGGGCACGAGCCCGCCGATGTACCGCACGGAGCACGCCGTTCCACGCATCATGGCCGCACGCCCGTATCAGGCATACTACACCTATCGCATCGAGTGGACGCCCAGCTACGTCGCGTTCTTCGTAGACGGCACAGAGGTGCGTCGCGAGACGGACCCCGCGGTGTACGGGGCGCTGTTCAGCAAAGACTCCGCTGGCCATACGCCGAGCAACGAGCGGATGGAGCTGCGCACGGGCGCCTGGCCTGGTGACGCCAGCATCGCGGGATGGAGCGGGGCGTTCGACGGCAGTAACGTGCCGACAGCGCACTTCGTCGACTACGTGAAAGTCTGGGACTACACACCGAATCAGCTGAACAAGTTCGCGACCGTGCTCTTGGACGACCAGTTCAACTCACTCAATACGAACACTTGGTCCGCCGCGAATTGGAGCTTCGATTTCTCGGCCAGTGACTACATTTCGCAGAACATCGGCGTGAAGAACGGACGTCTCGTGGTAGCGCTGACGACCAGCGCAGGCCAAGGCATTTTGCCGGCGCCGCCCGCGGATGTGCCGCCGATCATCCCCGTGCCGTCGGTGCGCGACGGTTTCGTGCTCGAAGCCGAAAAGTACGACTCTTTTTCCGACACCACTAGCGGTAATTCGGGCGAACCGAGCTGCTCGTCGACGGACGTCGATGCGCAGCTCACCATGGATCCGAAAGGCGGAACTTGCTACGTCGGCTGGGCGGCCCCAGGTGAATGGCTACAGTATGACGTGCAGCTGCCGAAGGACGACGAGTACGTGGTCACGTTCCGGATCGCCTCGCAGGTAGCGACTACTTATCTGCATCTGGAATTGGACGGTGTCGACGTGAGTGGTCCCGTGTACGGTCCGGGCTTGGGTTGGCAAACGTTCGTCGACGCACTGGTGCCGGGGGTTTTCATCGGCGCGGGCGCTCACAGCTTGCGCTTGGTCTTCGACAGCGGAGACGTCAACGTGAACTACCTAGCCTTCGAACGCGTTTCGACCGCCACCGATCCGTGCGAGATGAGTTGCGACGATGGCAATCCCTGTACCACCGATAGTTGCGATCGGCTCACGGGCTGCCAGTTCCTGAACAATACGCTCGCTTGCGCCGACGACGGCAACTCGTGCACCAATGACGTGTGCGCGGCGGGCGCCTGTACCCATCCCAACAACTCTCTTGCCTGCAGCGACGACAACAACAGCTGTACCAACGACGTATGCAGCGCCGGTGTGTGCACGCACCCGTCGAACAACACGTGCAATACCAGCACCGTGCCCTGCGCTGGCCTGTGCACGAACCCGGTGATCTTCACCGGCAACAACTTCAATTCCGGAAATATCGGCAGCGGCGCAGGTTGCTATCAAACCACCGCCAGTCTGAAGGGCGGTGTGTGTGGCAACTTCGCCAGCGGCCGCAAGCTGACGGTCAACGGCGTACAGATGTCGTGCGCTGGCAATTGGCCGAGCCCGCTGCCGGCCAAGCGCAATGCTGGCTACTGCGTGCAAACGACGCCCGGCGCCTACGCTTGGGCGTACTTTGCGACGTGGTGATCGGGCATACCTCGAACAGGGCGCCTCTCGCCGCGGCGAAGGCCGTAACGTCCGCATACTCTATTTCGATTCGGCGAGGGCACGCGCCGTAAAGGCGCACCGGGGATAGCCCTGCTCCGCGGCCGCGTCGAGAATCCGCTCGGCGACTTGCCCGAGCGCCGCGTACTCCGCGTACGGTGGGGCGGAGGCTGCTACCTGAAGCTCGCGACTAACCGGCTCGAACAAGCTCAACGAAGAGACCAGCTTGAGGGCGTCGATCGACGAACCCATGATTCGCACCAAGGGCCACCCTTGTCGTAGCCTCTCGGCGACCGCGCTGCTGATCTCGAGCAAACGCGATCGCAATACGGAATCTTCGAGATACGCCTTGGCCTGTGCACGCCCGCTGATGCCGTAACGCCGTGATTCGCGAGACCGCCCCAACCCGACCAGCTGCGGGAAGATGTACCAAATCCAATGCGCGCGCTTTCCCGTCGTGCGGAGCTCGGCGAGTGCCGCGGCATAGCCGTTTGCGGCATCGGCCTGGGCCATATGGAACCGCTCGAGACCGTCCGAAGACATCGCGCTCGATCTTAGCACCGACGTGGCACGGGCCGAACTACGCACGGTTTTTGCTTTACGGGGCAGGATGCTCGAACCGCCCCGCATTTTCCTAATCTCACCCGCGAACCTCAGCGGGCGGCGGGGAGCGATGCTCTTCAACCCTTCCGCCAAG
>Ga0302322_100002869_pt1 | contig 14687 bp, 12 predicted proteins | sample Fen_T0_2_FD_203757 | JGI IMG/M metagenome (GOLD analysis project Ga0302322, IMG submission 203757) | Peat permafrost microbial communities from Stordalen Mire near Abisko, Sweden - Fen_T0_2 | ecosystem: Environmental > Terrestrial > Soil > Wetlands > Permafrost | place: Sweden: Abisko... | reverse complement strand
CGGGTCCATCCTCGGCGTCCTGGGGCCCAACGGCGCCGGCAAGACGACTGCTCTGCGCATCCTCACGACGCTGAGCACGCCGGACGCCGGCAGGGCGTGGGTCGCGGGGCACGACGTGGTCGCCGAGGCCGCCGCTGTGCGGCGCAAGATCGGCGTCACCGGCCAGGACGCGACCCTGGATGAGCTGCTGACGGGCCGCCAGAACCTGATGATGATCAGCCAGCTCAGTGGGCTCGGCCGCTCGGCCGCGAGGCGCCGGACCGTCGAACTGCTCGAGCTGTTCGAGCTCACGGACGCCGCGGACCGCATGGTGAAGGGCTACTCGGGAGGCATGCGCCGGCGCCTCGATCTCGCCGCCAGCCTCGTGATGCGTCCGCCGGTGCTGTTTCTCGACGAGCCGACGACGGGGCTCGACCCCACGAGCCGGCAGCGCGTGTGGGGCGTGATCCGCGGGCTCGTCGACGACGGCGCCACGGTCCTCCTCACGACCCAGTACCTCGACGAGGCGGACTCTCTGGCCGACGACATCGTCGTCATCGACCGTGGCCGGGTCATCGCGCGCGGCACCCCGCGCGAGCTCAAATCGGCCACTGATTCGCAGCTGCTCGAGGTGACGCTCGCCGCGCCGCATGCGGGAGCCTCGGAGGCGCTGCAACGCTTCAGCGTCGGCTCCGTGACGACCGCCGACGATGGCCGGCGCCTCTGGACGACGGCGCGCAACGAGCCTGGACTCGCGGTCGCGGCGCTCCGTGCCCTCGACGGCGCCGGCGCGCTGGTCGACGACATCACCGTGCACCGGCCGTCGCTCGACGACGTCTTCGCCGTGCTCACCGGCGCGCCCGTGCCGGCGCCCGAGAGTGCGGACGTGCCGGCATGAGCACCGCGATGCCGCTGAGCGCCGAGACCGGCGCTCCGAACCTCTTCGGACGCCTGCGCTCCTGGTGGGACGACGTCCGCGTGATGACGCGCCGCAACCTCATCCACGTGCGGCGCGACCCCATGCAGCTGTCCGACGTCACCATCCAGCCGGTCCTCTTCACGCTGCTCTTCTGCTACGTGTTCGGCGCCGCGATGGTGCTGCCCGGGGGGGCGAGCTACACGCAGTTCGCGCTCGCCGGCCTGCTGGTCATGAACCTCACGACCTCGGCGGTGGGGACCGCGATCGGCCTCAGCACGGACCTGAGCACCGGCGTCATCAGCCGCCTGCGCACCCTGCCGATGTCGCCCGCCGCGATCCTCGTGGGCCGGTCGATCTCCGACCTGCTCGCGGCGATGCTATGCAGCGTGTTCATCGCCGTCACCGGGCTGGCCATCGGCTGGCGCCCGGAGACTGCGCTGCCGTCGGTGCTCGCGGGCTTCGCCATCGCTTTGCTGTTCAGCTACGCGCTGTCGTGGCTGAGCGCGAGCGCCGGCATGGCCTTCTCCAACCCGGAGGCCTCACAGGGCATCGTCTTCATCTTCGTGTTTCCGCTGGCGTTCGTCTCCAACGTCTTCGTGCCCACGCAGGGCATGCCGTCGTGGCTGCAGACGATCGCGAACTGGAACCCGGTGAGCGCTGTGGCCTCGGCGTGCCGGCAGCTCTTCGGCAACCCCAATCCGTCTGCCTCGATCCCGGCCTGGCCGATGCAACACCCGGTGGAGGCCGCGATCATCTGGTCGCTGCTCATCCTCGCCGTCAGTGTGCCGCTCGCCGCCAGGCTGTACCGGCGCCGCACGAGCGACTGAGTGGAGGCGAGCCGGCGGTCCGTCGCGCGACCGCCGGCTCAGCCGGGAGGGCGCCGATCCACGGCGCCTCCAGGCCGGCTCCGCTGCCTCCGGGCCATCTCGAGGCCGGCGTGCCACCCGGGAGCGCGCCCACCGCGCGGCATCTCGATCGAGTCGGCATCCAGACCGCTCTGAGCGAGCAGCCAAGAGACGATCGAGTTCGAGTTCCACATATCCCCGGTCCTCAGCTCGTCGCGTCCCCACACAGGGGTGGGCACCTCCGGCGCCAAGCGCAGCAGCCGCCGGGCGACGGCCTCGTCCTTGGTCAGCTGCTGGGGACTGTCGACGGCCTCGCCGAGATCAGGGATGGTGCCGTCCCGCCAGCAGCGGATCTCGTAGCGGAAGGCGCGGAAGCGGCCGGCCCAGCGGCTCCCGACGGGGCCGCCGGCGACGACCCCTCGCGCCTGCGCGTCGGCGTCGGGCACGGGAGCGCTCTCTATCGTGTACCAGCCCTCCGGGACGTACACCAGGAGCGCCGAGTGATAGAGGTCGAGCGGGCGCCGGCGCTCGAGCAGCGAGACCGCAGCCTCGAAGACCTTGCCGTTGAGGCGCACCGAGTGACCTCCCGCGCCCAGGGGGAGCCAGTACAGGTCGACGGCGGCCCTGCGTGGCTGCGCCTTTGGGCCCGGAGTCTGCATCTGCCCTTTCGCGAGGTGAGGTTGCGGCGACTCGGTCAGCCGGCGACCACATTGTAGTCGGCGCCGAGGATCTCGAAGCGGGCGTAGGCGTACGCCTGGTCGCCGTCTTGCCAGAGCGCCTCCGCTTCCGCCGGGAGTCGCCGGCCGTCGAAGTCCCGCCAGGCGCGGACCGGGGTCGACCAGCGGAGCCGCTCGTAGGTCTTGCCGTCGGCGGTCCGGTAGCGATCGTCAGAGACGAAGTCGACCAGCGCGCCGGAGTCGTCGAAGGACAGGATCGCGGAGACCGTGTTGCCGGCATTGCCGAAGGTGGCCCGGACCGTCTGCGGATCCAACTCCTCCCAGGTGATGTGAGGGTCGATCAGCGTCGCCGGGGCGAGCAGGCACATGTCGTTCAGCAGCGTGACCGTCTCACTCTGGTTCATCTCCGGACCTGCCGCGTTGACGACCGTCAGCAGCGAGGCGAGCCTGACCTTGAAGGTCGCCGCCGGACCGACGTAGCGATGGAACGCCTCGAACGGTAGTCCGAACAGGGACGCCTTGACGAGGAAGAGGCGGGCCGCCGGCTCGACGAAGCTCTGCTGGTCGGCCCTCATCTTCATCCACCGCGAGTCCGCATCGTTGCGCAGCCCTCCCCGGAAGCGCAGGCGGTAGTTCCAGACGCGCGGCTTGCCGACCGAGCCGGCGAAGTGAAGGTAGCGCTGCACCACCGGCGGCAGCCCGGCAAGATCCGCCTCGGTCACCAGCTCCGCATGCTGCGGCCGGCCGCGCAGTCCCGCGGCCACATCACGCTCGTAGGCGGCGCGAAACCCTATGGCACGTCTCACTTCACCCTGAGGGCCTTGCTCCCGACCAGCACCTGGGCGTGCCCGCCCTGGTCGGTGGCGTAGACAGACCAGCGGTAGCTGCCCTTGGCGAGCTTGCAGGTCCACTTCTTGGTCAGCCACGAGCCGCACTGCACCAAGCCGAGCTTGATGGTGCTCTTGACCGTTGAGCCCTTCTTGATGACGATCGAGGCTGAGGCCTTGGCGCTGACGTCCTCGGCCACGCCGTACTTGAAGGTCACGGCCTTGCCCTTCTTGACGTTGAGATTGGCGGCTGCGTAGGTCATCGGGCCCAGGTCGAGCAGCTGGAAGCTTTGGATACGGTCCAGGTCGCGGTCCGCCGCGTACACGTTGCTCGTCGCCGGATCGACCGCGACGCCCAGGAGGTACGTGAACTGCTCGTTGGCGATGCCGGGGCTGCCCCACCTGGCAAGGAGCTTGCCGGTCGGACTCAGCTTGACGACCTGGCCGAGCCCGCTGTCGCCGGTGTAGACGTTGCCGGCCCCGTCGAGCGCTATCGACGCCGGGCTGCTGAGAAGACTGCCGGCGCTCCACGTCGCCGTGAGGGTGTATTCGGTGGCAGCTACGCTGGTGGGCGTGAAGCGAAGGATGTCGCTGCCGATGGAATCGGCCACGTAGACCACGCCGGCCGCATTGACCCCCACGGCCACCGGGTTGAGCAGCGCCGCGTTGGTGATCGGGCAGACGTAGGCGCCCGAGGCGTTGTACTTCAGGACACGGGCGTTGCTGCCGTCTGCAACGTAGACGTTACCGCCGCCATCGACGCCGGCTCCCTGCGGCAGATCGAACGTATCGGACGGCGCATTGGGACCGAGCGACATCCCTTGCCACGTGCCGGTCAAGCTGAACCAGGCGAGACCGTGCGTGTAATCGACGGCCCAAACATGCGTGCTGCTGACCGCGACGCCCTGAGGCTGATCGAGCCCGACGCTGCCGCCGCCCCAGTCGGGCTGTGACGCGACGCCGATCGTGCCCATCCACATGCCGTCGGTCATGAGTTCCTGGATGCGCCCGTTACCCGGGTCGGCGGCGTAGAGGTGGCCGTTGGGCCCGAACGTGATCTGGTTGAGCTTGTCGAACTCCCCGTCGCCCAAACCGGGGCCACCGAACTGCCCCACGTACTGGTACGTCTGGAGGTACGACGGCAGCGAGGTCGCGGCGGCCGGGTGGGCGCCGAAGGCGCCGGCCGCTCCCGCGACCAGGACGAGCGCGAGCGTGACGAGCACGGTGCGCATGATGGCGAGCACGGGCACGCCCGTGCGGAGCGGATGCTGGAGCATGGATCCCCCTAGGCTCAACGATGGCCGGCTGCGACGATACTAGCAGCACCCTCGGCGCGTGCGATAGGGCGACGAAACGGGGAGCACGCTTCGGGCGGGCGGCGGCCTCGGCCGGTCGGCGGCCCAACAGTGTCGTCGTTTCACCGCCGGGTGACGGAGGCAAGTGCCGGGAGAGGGACGCGCCCGCGTCCCAGATGGTCAGTAGCTCAAGCCGCCGGTCGGCGCGTCCGCCACGAGTCGGGCCCCGGCCGCGCAAGGAGGAGTTCCGATGGCAAAGTACCTGGTCGAGGCCAACTACGTCGGAGACGGCATCAAGGGATTGCTCAAGGAGGGAGGCACGGCGCGACGTGCCGTCGTCGAGGAGGCCGCCAAGACCGTCGGCGGGAGCGTCGAGGTCTTCTACTACGCCTTCGGCGAGACCGACCTCTACACCATCATCGACTTGCCCGACAACGCGACGACCGCACGATTCGCGTTGGCCATTGCCGCGTCGGGGACCGTGACACTCAAGACGACGGTGCTGCTCACGCCGGAAGAGCTCGATCAGACGGCGGCGCAGGCGCCCACGTACCGTCCACCGGGCCGGTAGGCCCTCTGCATGCGGGAACCATACCATGTCCGTTGACGACGCAGCCCAGGAGGTCACCTCAGCGACCAGCGCGGTGTGGACCAACCACATCCCCGCGCCAGGGACGCCCGAGGGATTCACGGTACGCACCACCTATCCGACGAATCCGGATGGGGTCGAGGTGATGCTCGAGCGCTGGCAGGCGGGCACGGAAGAGCCGCCCCACTCTCATCCGGGCGACGATATGACGGTGGTCGTGGAGGGAAGGGTCGTGCTCCAGTTCTATCGTCGGGAAGCGGGCACGCTGGTCCCCGATGGAGAGAAGGTCCTGCTCGACAAAGGCGACGTCGGCTACATCCGCGCCGGGCGGATCCACGACGCCAGGTACGTCGATGCCTGCCGGCTCGTGTACGTCCACAACGGGGCGTTCGCATTCCTTCCCGCGGATGCCGAGGTCGGCTGAGCAGGCCGCGCCCTCCCAGGAGGACGGATCGCCGCGCGCGTCGGTCGCGCCCGTGACCCCGATGCCCATATCCTGAACGCGCACGATCGCCCTCGATCAAGCCGAGCCCGGAGGACGCCGCGGAATGGGTGCTGGACCAGGACTGAGCCGCACGCCGGTGGTCGCCGTGATCGGGATGGCGACGGTGGACTATCTCTACGTCCTCGACGACTATCCCCGAGCGGACTCGGTGACCCCCGCGCTCGACCATCAGATAGCGATGGGGGGGCTGGGCGGCAGGGGTGCGATCGCCGCGAGGAGACTCGGGGGCGCGACCAGGCTTCTGGCGGCGTGCGGGACCGGGGTGCACGCCGAGGTCCTGAGGGCGGGCCTGGCGGCCGAGGGCGTCGAGTGCACCTGGCTCGCGTATGACCAGCCCTCGCAGCACTCGGCGGTCATCCTCGCGCGCGGAGACGCGACCCGGACGATCATCTGGCTGCCGCAACCCGCGGCAAGCGCGCGGATGATCGAGCGGCTGCCGGAATTTCTCGAAGGCGCCGACGTCGCGCTGCTGGACGCGACCGACGAGACCCTGGCGACGGCGGCGCTCGACGAATGCGAGAGGAGCGGCGTGACGTCCGTCCTCGACACCGGGTCCGGCCGGCCCTGGACGGCGAGTCTGCTGAGCCGGGTCGATCACGTGATAGCGCCCGAGAAGTTCGTGCTGAGGGAGACGGGCCACCCGGCAGAGCAGGCGGCCGTGGAGCTCTGGGGCGGCTCCTGCCGCGCCGTCTTCGGTGTGACCCAAGGGCCGAGGGGCGGCGTGTTCACTACGGGCAAGGAGCCCGAGTCTCTGCAGCGATGGGAGGCTGCTCCGGTCGCCGCCGTGGACTCCTGCGGAGCCGGCGACACCTTCCACGGCGCCTACGCCTGGGCGGTGGCGAAGGGTCTGTCGTCCGCCGAGTGCTTCGACACCGCGGCTTGGTCCGCGGCGCTCAAGGTCACCCAGGTCGGCAACCAGGGCATCCCGACGCTGGATCAGATCGAGAGCGCACGCGAGTCAGGCGGGGCCGGCAGGCGCGTGTGATCGCCGATGGCCGCCGGGTGCGGCGGCGCGCTCAGAGAGCTGTCTCCAGCCTCGCGCGCGACGCCGCCCGCCTGCGCCGCGCGAAGGCCGCCATCCGGCAGCGGTCGCTGCAGAACCTCCGCGCCTGGTTGGGAGTCTCGAACGCCGTGCCGCAGTGCGCGCAGGTCACCTCTCGAACCGCAAGCTCCTGCGCACGATAGCGGCGATCGCGCGCCGCACTCAGCGCGTGCAAGGCGCAGTAGTTCGTCGAGTTGTAGATAGAAAGGACCGTGTGGCAGTCGGACTGGGCGCAGACGCGCCCGCTCTCATGCGAACGCACCCGGCCGGCCTTGCTGGTCGAGGCCCAAGGATGGAGCGTACCGGTGAGTCTCAAGGTGCGGCGTCCGGCACGAGCGCTGCGGCGCCGGCTTCCGGGACCTCAGGCCGGGCAAGGATCGGCAAGGGGAGCAGAGGGTCAGAGACCATGGGAGTTCGCCTTCTTCGGTAGGGTCCGAAGCGGCGAGTCGGCGTGCGCGACCCCGTCGCAGGGGGCAGTTCTATAGACTTCAGACTATAGCAGCGTGCTGTCAATGTGCCTACACCACAGGTCGTGTGCTGGGGCCAGCGCTACAGCGCCGGCCCCCTGCAACCGAGCGCCCCATCGAGGGTGGCGTGAGTGGCGATCATCTGGTCCAGGCCGGTGTTGGCAAGGGCGCGGCGTACCCAGCCCTCGGAGCAGGCGTCCAGGTCGAGCACCACCTGCGTCGCTCCTTCGTCCAGCTCTCCGAAGAGACGCTCCTTGAAGGCGAGACTGCTGGTGATGTCGATCTCGCCGCTCACCTGGATGACGACGATGCCGTCTGCCGGCCGCGACGAACTGACGTGAAATCCTTCTATCCCCATCTCCCCGGTCCCTTGTCGGATTCTCCCTTTTTGAAGAGGGCACCCCGAGGTCTGAGGGTCGTGGCGCAGTGCCGTCGATGCGGACCCGGCCGACGGCCTACGGGATCGCTGGTCGTGGGCCTCTGGCTCAGTCGGTGGCCAGACCGCCTGTATCCATCTAGGATGGCGGGGTCCGCGCAGCTGCGTCAGTAGGGCGACGCAGCTGCTCGATCCGACTCGAGCGTGCGCGGATCGGAGGGGGCTCGATGGTGCGCGGTCCGGAGACACTTCAGGCGCTGATCGACGCGAATGACCAGGGCGTCTTCGCTCTTGACCTGAGTCTGCGCTACACGGCATTCAACCGCGCTCACGCCGCGGCGATGCACGAGCTCTACGGCGCCGAGATCTCGCTCGGCGGCTGCCTCAGCGACTACCAGACCGTCGACGCCGATCGCGAGGGCGCCCGGTCGTTCATCGAGAAGGCGTTCGCGGGTGAGCGAGCGGTGGCGATCACGCAGTCCGGCGAGGCGGACCGGCAGCGCTCGTACGAGATCGTGCACACGCCGCAGCTTGACGCCGCCGGCGAGGTCGTCGGCGTCCTGGTGCGTGCGTACGACGTCACCCGCAGCCGCCGGGCCGAGAGCGAGCTGCGCGAAAGTGAGGAGCGCTACACGCTGCTCTTCGGGAGCATGCTGGACGGGTTCGCCTACTGCCGCATGCTGTACGACGCCGAGGGCCGCCCCGACGACTTCGTGTACCTCGCGGTCAATCCGGCGTTCGAGCGGCTCACCGGCCTCAAGGACGCGGTGGGCAGACGGGTCACAGAGGTCATCCCGGACATCAAGCGGGAGACGCCGGAGCTCTTCGCGGCCTACGACCGCGTGGTCGAGACCGGCGAGCCGAGCGAGTTCGAGATCGACTTCACGCCGCTCGGGCTGTGGCTACGCATCTCTGTGACCCGCCCCGAAGCGGGTCACTTCGTGGCGGTGTTTGCAGACATCACCGCGAGAAAGCGGGCGGAGACCGCGGTGAGTGAGGGCGTGGCGTTGTATCGGTCCATCCTGAAGGCTTCCCCCGACGACATCACGGTCACCGATCTCGAGGGCCGGATCCTGCTCGTCTCGCCCACTGCATTGAGCATGCTCGGATGCGAACGGGAAGAGGACATGCTGGGGCGCTCGATGATGGAGTTCCTGGCGCCGGAGGACCGCGAACGCGCCCAGGCCAACGTCGGGCTCATGTTCGAGGGGGTCTTCCCGGGACCGGAGCAGTATTTCGCGGTCCGCGCCGACGCAACCAAGTTCCCGATCGAGATCAACGGCGAGTTCATCCGAGACGCCGACGGCCGGCCTGCGCGCATGGTCTTCGTCGTCAGGGACATCACGGAGCGCAAGCGCGCAGAGGACGAGATCCGTCGCCTCAACGCCGAGCTCGAGGAGCGCGTGGTCTCACGCACCGAGCAGCGGGACGCGGCGGCCCGGGAGCTCGAGTCCTTCGCTTACTCCGTGTCCCACGACGTGCGCACGCCGCTGCGCACGATCGACGGCTTCAGCGCCGCGGTCATGGAGGACGAGGTCGACAGGCTCAGCCCCGACGGCATCGCTGCGCTTCGGCGCGTGCGCAGCGCCGCCCAGACGCTGGCGCGTTTGCTCGACGACCTCATGGGGCTCTCTCACGTCTCGCGGCGCGAGCTCTCGCGGCAACACGTGGACATCACCCGTCTGGCGGAGGAGGTCGGCGAGGAGACCGCCGCCGACAATCCTGCGCGCGTGGTGAAGCTGCGGGTGGCCCCCGGACTCAACGCGTACGCAGACCCGGGCCTGGTCCGGCTGATCCTGCGCGAACTGCTCGGCAACGCGTGGAAGTTCACCGGGCCCATCCCGGAGGCGCACGTGGAGGTCGGCGCGCTGGATCGGGGCGGCGAGCGCGCCTTCTCCGTCCGGGACGACGGCGTCGGCTTCGACATGCGCTTCGCAGACCATCTCTTCGGTCCGTTCCAGCGGATGCACACAGCGGACGCCTTCGGGGGCGACGGCATCGGCCTTGCCACGGTGCAGCGCCTGGTGGCACGACACGGTGGGCGTGTGTGGGCCGAGAGCGAGGTCGGGGAGGGCGCGACGTTCTACTTCACGCTCTCGGAGCCGAGCCGCGTCCATAGCCTGACGCACGCGACGTAGGCGAGTTGGTCGGCTAGAGGCGCAGGAACGCCGTGCCGGCGGTGCGGCCCATGATCGTCGTGACGGTCACCTTGACGCTGCCCCTGGCGGTGCCGCTCGGCACTCTCACCTTGACGCGCGAGGCGGTCCAGCTGACGAAAGCGCTGGCGATCTGGCTGCCGAACCGGACGGTGGTGCCCCGCTTGAGGAAGTTCCTACCCGTCAGCGTGACGACGTCGCCGATCCGTCCCCGCGCCGGCGACACACCGGTCAGTACGGGCAGAGCTCCGTTCATGCGCACGCTCACGCTCCTGGTCTTCACGTCTGTCGTCGCCAGGTCCGGCTTGCCGTCACTATTGAGGTCGGCGAGGAGCAACTCCCCCGGCGTGCGCCCCGCGAGGAACGACGTCGGCTTGTAGAAGACTCCCTGGTTCGTGGAGCTGCCGGCGCTGAGCATGACGTAGATACGCGGCGGTCCCGGCGGTACCACCCAAGAGTCACCGTCCGAGGTGACCTGGCCCGGCCTGTGCCCCGAGGTGACCACGTCTCCGCGGTCGTCGCGGTTCAGGTCGGCCACGGCGAGCCCGCTGACCGACACGTCGCCGCTGAACAGCGTCCAGCTCGCCCCGATGAACAGACCCAGACCGTCGCCGAGAAACGTGAAGGTCCTGCCGTCACCCTCGTTGCTCTGCAGGACGGCGATGTCCGGCGTCGCGTCCCCGTTCACGTCGCCGAGCGCCAGACCGCTTGGCAGCGCGTCCTCGCCGCCGGTCTCGTAGGTGCCCATCGGGGTGAAGCCACCGGCGCCGTCTGCGAGCACGATCCCGAAGCCCGCGTACTCCTCCCACGAGTATCTCGTGTAGGCGAGGTCCATCGTCCCATCCTGGTTGAGATCCTCGCCGAGAAGGCTCGAGCAGTCGCTCCCGACGGGCAGGTCCAGCGGCGCCAGGAGACCGCCGGCGCCGTCGCCCTTCAGGATGCTGACCCCGTCTCCGCCCTGGTCCGCCGTCGCCACGTCGGCGACACCGTCACCGGTAAGGTCGCCGACGACGACGTCCGTCGGGGTCGGGCCGGTCGGGAAGGTGCCTGTGGCGACGAAGGCGCCCGCGCCGTCGCCCTGCACCACGGTGACCGTGCCGTCGAGGCTGGCGGTGACGATGTCCGGCGCGCCGTCGCCGTCGAAGTCCGCGACCGCGATGGCTCCTGGCCGGTGCTCCAGAACGACGCGGGTGGCCGGCGCGAAGCGGCCCGGCCCGGTCGCGAGGAGGACCGAGATCCCGTCGCCGGCGCTCACCACGATGTCGAGTCGGCCGTCGTCGTTCACGTCGGCCACGGCGATGTCGGCGGGCCGCCCGCCGACGTCATGGTGCACGGGCGGTGTGAAGGAGAAAGCGGCGGCGGGGCCGGCGCGCAGCGCGCACAGCGCCGCCGCGAGGCAGATCACGAACGCGAAGGAGATCCTGCATGTCTGCGTGTGCATCACGTCACCCTCCCGCTCCGTGAGCAGAGTATGTGGGGACGCCAAGCGAGCCGCCGTGGCCCCACGTGCTGCCAGCATAGCGCGCGATGGCTTCGAGCGGCCGTTCGAGGCGGTCGACCCGGACCGGCGCGGGCAGGACCGTCTGATACGCTCGTTCGATGATCTCGGGCGTCGGACTGGTCCTGGAGGGCGGCGGCATGCGCACCACCTACACGGGTGGTGCGCTTGACGCGTTCATGGACGCCGGCATCGACCTCGGCTACGTGATCGGCGTGTCCGCCGGGGCCAACGCCGGGTCTCACTACGTCGCCGGCCAGCGCGAACGCAGCCACCGCACGTTCGTCGACCTGGTGGCCGATCCGAGGTACGCCGGCTGGCGCAACGTGCTGCGCGAGCGGAGCTGGTTCGGCATGGACTTCATCTTCCGGACCCTGCCGGACGAGCTGGCGCCGTTCGACTACGAGGGCTTCAGGGCGTCCCCGCGGACGCTGGTCGCCGCCGTCACCGACTGCGCCACGGGCGCGGCGCGGTACTACCCGCAGCACGGCTGCGACCCCCGCTGGTACGTACAGACGCTCCTCCGTGCCAGCTGCAGTCTGCCAGTCGTCTCGCCGCCGGTCATGGTGCAGGGAAGACCATGCGTGGACGGCGGCCTGAGCGATTCCATCCCGATCCTGCGGTCCGTCGAGGACGGCAACCCGCGCAACGTGGTGGTGCTCACGCGCAACGCGGGGTACCGCAAGCCGCCGCCGCGGTACCGGGCCCTGAGCCGGGTACTGCTGGCGCGCTACCCGGCCGTCTACGCGGCGATGAGGCGGCGGCACGTGGTCTACAACGCGTCGCTCGACACCGCGGCGTCGATGGAACGGGCCGGCTCGGCCTTCGTCCTCCGGCCCGGCCGCCCGCTCGTGGTCGGCCGCATGGAGCGCGACCTCGCCAGGCTGGAGGCGCTGTACCGGCAGGGCCACGACGAGACCATGGCGAGGATGGCCGACCTCGAGGCCTGGCTGTACAGCTAGCCGGGACTCGTCCCTGGGCAGCCAGGCCTTCAGAGCCGGCGTCGATCCACGCCCGGCCAAGCCTGGTCGTGCGCCGCCGCGGCCTCGTCAGTCGCCGCGGGCCGCCGAGCGCCCTTCGAGCTCCTCGAGATAGGCCCGGTTCGTCGGGTCCCTCTGCCAGCGGTGGATGAAGAGCCAGCCCCAAAGGCGCTCCAGCGCGTTGCCGAAGCGCAGGCGCACGAGCGGCCTCAAGATATGGCTCACCGAGTAGAACCGCCGATAGCCGTCGATGACCTCGGTCTGCAGCTGACTGGCGGTCATGTTCTGCGGCGCGAAGATGACGTGCTGGCCGTCGTAGAACTGCCAGCGACGCTCAAAGACGCGAGCGTCGCCGTTCATCATCTCGTACTGCTTGGTGCCGAGCCCGGGCGTGAGGATGTTGAGCATCAGGCTGTCGATGCCATACCGCTTGGCAAAGGCGACGATGTCGCCGGCCGTACGTTCGGTGTCGTTGTCGGCGCCCACCACGAACATGCCGTGACACTTGATGCCGTGGCCGTGCAGGGCGGCGATCGCGCGCGTGATGTCCTCGACCGTCTGCGACTTCTCGTAGCTGTCCAGCGTCACCTGGTCGACCGATTCGAATCCGAGGGCCAGGCGATGGCAGCCGGAGCGCCGCATGAGCGTCAGCAGTTCTTCGTCGCGGGCCACGTCGGTACGCACCTGCGCCTGCCACTTCGGCGTGATGCCGCGGTCGATCATCATCTGGAGGAGCTTCTTGAGGCGCCGCTTGTCGGCGGCGAAGTTGTCGTCGTAGAAGAAGACCGCGCTCGGCTTCTTCGCCTCCAGCTCGGCGATGACGCTCTCGGGGCTGCGCATGCGGTACTTGCGCCCGAACATCATGGTCACGGTGCAGAAGGTGCAGTCGAACGGGCACCCCAGGCTGGTCATGATCGGTGTCTCATGGATGCGCTGCGAGCCGACGATCAGCGAGAGGTCGGGCATCGGAAGCGAGTCGAGATCGGCGCACCGCTCGCGCAGCTCGTTGTGCGCGGGGCGCCCGTCGCGCCAGAACGACAACCCGCGGATACTCTCGAGCTCGCGCTCGCCGCGGAGCGCCTCGAGCAGTTCCAGCATGAGGCCGTCACCACCTTCGCCGCGGGCGACGTAGTCGGCGTGCGGCAGGGCGTCGTCAGGCGCGAAGGTGGGGTGCGGGCCGCCGATGATCACGGGGAGTCCGGCGGCTCGCAGCTCGTCTGCCAGCGCGTAGGCGGCCGGCGCCGTCGACGTGGTCGTCGAGATGCCGATGAGGTCTGCCGAGGCGACGTCATCGCGGTCGATGGGCGCCGCCTGGGGGGCGTAGATGCGCACGTCGTGGCCGGCGGCCTTGAGCGCCGCACCGATGAGAGGCAGGCCGAGCCGCGGATAGAAGCCGTAGGAGAGGATGTTGATGCTGGGTGGGGCAGGTTCGATGAGGCGGATCTTGAGGCCTCTGCCGTGAGCCGACAGGCGCGTCGGAGCCGTCGGCACGGTCGACGTGCTCACAGCTGGGCCTGGGACAGATGGCAAGGGACAGAGCGCATGACGCGTATTCTACCCGCCTGCTCGCCTCTCGGAAATCGAATCCCGTCGGCGCGGTGAGCCAGGGGACGGCCATGTCGCTGTTGTTTTGTGATTGAATCACGCCTAGTATCGACAAAAGTGAGCAATCCGCGTCGCTGACCGAGCGGGGGCAGAGCGGCGGCGCGGGCCGAGCCAGGGGGAGGCCATGGACCATCGTCGTCATCTCGCCGTCGCTCTCGTCGCGTGCGCGGCCGCGCTGCTCGGCGCCGGCATCGCCGGCGCCGCGGGAGGCGCGGCCGCTCCGGACCCGTCCGCGGCCGGGCCGGCGGGCACGCCGGCCGTCGCGCCCGTCGCGTCGTACACGCCATCACCGCTCATCGAGGGCTTCTCGGCGGCCAACCCGTATCTCAGCGTCACCAACGACAACGACCGCTTCGTCCACGGCAAGGCGGACGTGGCCACGCGGCGCGTGCGCTTCGTCCCCGGCAAGCTGGGCGACTGCATGCGCGTCGACTTCTTCATGCGCGGTGGCCTCTGGAAGAACGTCATGGTCCAGGTGAACAAGCGCGTGCCACTCAATCTGACCGGCCAGGACAAGCTCCAGCTTACGATGAAGGGCGACTGGGCCGACACGGGCGGAGCCCAGTCAGTGACCATCGCCCTGACGATGCTCAACGGCGCCCTCTACTACCAGTCGCTGACGGTCCACAAGGCGTGGCACACCTACGACATGGCTCTCGACCCGGCCGGCTCGGCCTGGGGCACGGACGGACCCAACTGGGGCGCGCGCGACGCGTTCACGCTCGACAAGATCGCGACCATCACGTTCTTCGTCAGCCCGCCGAAGACCGGCGACTACAGCCTGTACTTCGACGACCTCGCGGTGAGCGGCGGCCCCGTGCAGCCCTACGTCGACACGGACGCGCCGGTGCCCGAGCAGTTCACCTCGATCCCCTACGCCATCGGCCAGGCCGTCGACGACATGGGCTGGCGCGACTGGGACAACCG
>Ga0302322_100002867_pt1 | contig 14688 bp, 11 predicted proteins | sample Fen_T0_2_FD_203757 | JGI IMG/M metagenome (GOLD analysis project Ga0302322, IMG submission 203757) | Peat permafrost microbial communities from Stordalen Mire near Abisko, Sweden - Fen_T0_2 | ecosystem: Environmental > Terrestrial > Soil > Wetlands > Permafrost | place: Sweden: Abisko... | reverse complement strand
GGCGCGTTCTGCGGCAAGGGGGAGGAATTCCATGTTCGGTCGTCTTTTTCCCAAAGAGTTCGATAACGCTTGTCGCGGGCATTGGCTGGCGTTGGTGATTCTCGGTTTGCTGTTGTTTCTCCGCCTAGCGCAGATGGGAATGGGCCTAGTCGATCCTGTTCTTGTCATTCGCGGGCCTGACGGCATTCTGTTCGACACGTTCAATGCCCCGGCGCAAGCAACGTTCACCTACATCTTCCGCCTGCTGTGTTTTCTCAATATCCTTATCTGCCTGATCGGCGTGTTGGCGCTCGTGCGCTATCGGGCGATGGTGCCGCTGATCTATCTCGTCGTCCTCCTCCTGTTCGCCGGAATGAAGGTCCTCGGACTGCTCTACCCGATACCGCGCGCTCCGGGGGCGCCGGGCGGTATGATCGTTCTCGCCATGCTGGCGGTGACGCTCTTGGGCGGCCTTCTGTCGGTGCTCGATATACCCAAGAAGCAGGCCAGCTAAACTTGCAGGAAGGGGGATCCGGATGATGGCGCCCAAGTTCGCGCGGTCTTCCCCTTGAGGCCGAACCCATTTTTGAAACACGCTCTGGTTTTCTGGTTGCTGGTTTCTAGTCAAGCACGGCGAGGCTTGGTTGTTCGCGAGAAACCAGAAACTAGAAACTCCGCCCTACTGCCCCATGCTATCCTCGGTTTGAGGGGCTTCCATGAAATTCGGCGTCATCACCTTTCCTGGATCGAATTGCGATCACGATGCCTACTGGACCGTCGAAAACATTGCCAAGCAGCCTGCGGTCGCACTCTGGCACGACTCGCATGACCTCGAAAACTGCGATGTGATCATTGTTCCCGGCGGCTTTGCCTTCGGTGATTACCTGCGCACTGGCGCGATCGCTAAGTTCTCGCCCGTCATGGAATCCGTGCGCAAGTTTGCCGCGGACGGCGGGCTGGTGCTGGGCATCTGCAACGGATTTCAGATTTTGTGCGAGTCGGGACTGCTCCCCGGGGCCCTCACCCGCAACGTCGGCCTGAAGTATGTCTGCAAGCCGGTTCATGTGCGGGTCGAGAACAACGAAACACACTTCACCAGCGCTTGCCAGAAGGGCGAGGTGCTCACCATCCCGATCGGACACATGGATGGCAACTATTTCTGTGACGATGCCACCCTCGCGGAACTCAAGGGCGACAACCGCATCGTCTTCCGCTACTCGAATCCGCAAGGCGAGATCACTTCGGACGCCAACCCGAACGGCTCGATGGAGAACATCGCCGGCATCTGCAATCCGGGCCGCAACGTGCTGGGGATGATGCCGCACCCCGAACGCTCCGCTGAACCAGAACTGGGATGCACCGACGGCTTTAAGATCTTTCAATCCCTGGTCGGGGCGATGGCGGCGAAGTAGCTGCGAGCTTCGAGCGAATCCCGTCGTCCGCTTTTCCTGCCACCTGTCACCTGCGACCTGCCACCTGCTTCAGTATGCCCACCTCAGCAACGTCGCCCCGGACGTGAACCCCGCCCCCACCGCAGCGATCAACAACAAATCTCCCTTCTTCAATCTGCCCTCGTCGAGCGCCGTCTGCATAGCGAGCGGAATCGTCCCCGCCGTGGTGTTGCCGAAACGGTCAATGTTGATGATGACTTTCTCCATCGGCATCCCCAACCGGTCGGCGGTGGCCGTAATAATCCGCAGGTTCGCCTGGTGAGAAATGAAGCAATCCACGTCCTTGCCCGTCAGCTTGTTCTTGGCTAGGATGCGTTCAGTCATTTCCGCCATCTTCTTGACCGCATACTTGAAGACATTCTTCCCATCCTGGTGGATGTAGTGCATTTTCTGATCGACGGTCTCGTGCGTAGCCGGATTCAGACTCCCCCCTCCCGGCATGTAGAGAAACTGTCCGCCCATGCCCTCGACTTGGGCAACGTGATCGATCACGCCGGCGTCCCCGTCCTGCTCCTGCGCCGGTTCGAGCAAAACTGCTCCCGCACCATCTCCAAAGATGATGCATACCGCCCGATCGGTGAAATCGGTCATCGACGAGTTCACGTCCGAACCGATCACCAGCACTTTCTTGTACTGCCCCGACTCCACGAACTTCACTCCAGCGTTGAACGCATACAGAAATCCCGAGCATCCGGCGGAAACATCAAAACCCCAAGTATTCTTGATGCCCAATTTATGCTGCACCAGGCAAGCCGTCGAGGGATACATCATGTCAGGCGTCACCGTGCCCACCACGATGAGATCGACCTCCTGCAAATCGAAGGGATGCGACGCCAGCAGGTTCTTCACCGCCGCGACCGCCAGGTCGCTGGCGCCCACGCCTTTGCCTACGATGTGCCGCTCGCGGATTCCGGTCCGCTCCATGATCCATTCGTCGGTGGTGTCGACCATCTTTTCAAGGTCGGCGTTGGTGAGAATGCGGGGTGGAACGTAGGTGCCGAGTGCGCTGATCTTGGCGCGCCGAAGCTGGCTCAATGAGGTCTCCTGAGGTATGAGTACACTAATTATTTTGAACGATGCAGAGAAGAATGTCTAACGCAGTCGCAGCGCCAGCATGCCAAACAACGGCAGTTCGAATTGCTCTCCCTGCCACGCTTTCAGGGAAAGAACGGCCCACAGGAACAGCATGCCGAGAGAAGCGACGATCCCGGTCAGTAGAAAAACCATGGCGGCCGCTACGTTGGAAAGAAAAAGTGCTATCCCCGTGAACACGAAGAACACTGCCCACAGCAGGATGCTCTGCCAGGCATGGAAACGCACGAAACTGCTGTGGCGAAACTTGGGCAGAAACAGTAGAACGACCGCTGGAACGAAGGTGAGATATCCGATCGCCGCCGCCATCCGTTCCGCAGGCGGAGGCGGATGCATGGCTCGGCCACACCCCGGGCAGAACGCGACCTCCGGCGGCATCAGGCTGCCACAGTCAGGACAGACCGCCGACACTTGCGCCGGATTAGACGATGCGCCGGCCATTGCTCTTCTTGCGGCACTCCTCGCAAATACCGTAGATCTGGAAAGTGTGCCGGGTGGTCACGAAATGGTGTTTACGGCCGATCTGCTGCTCGAGTTCTCCTACCTCGGGCGAGAAAAACTCCACCGACGCACCGCACTCGGTGCACACCATGTGATGGTGGCTGCGCCGGTTGTATTGATGCTCGTAGCGGGCAATACCGTCATGAAAGGCGACTGCGCTGGCCAGTCCGCTATCGGCCAGAAGCTTGAGCGTCCGGTAGACGGTGGTGAAACCGATATGGGCGTCCTTTTTCTTGACCAGTCGGTGCAGTTCGTCGGTTGAGAGATGATCGCGCGTTTCCAGAAACGTTTTCAGGATGGTGTTGCGCTGCTCGGTCTGTTTTAGCCCGACTTTCCGCAAGTGCCGCAGAAAAATTCCCTCCGCTTCGCGGATGTTCTCCCGCGAGATGCTCGGCGAATCGTCAATTCTCTTCTGCAACATGTCGTTAGGGGATACACCACACCCGGGATATCTGCCCTGCCCTGGGACGTTCGAATCATGATACTGGGGGACAGCCCATTGCGCCAACCCGGTTGTAACCGGCGAAGACCGCCCCTACAATCATGAATTAATGTCTGCCACTACTTCCCTGCCCGAAGTCCGCCGCGCCAAAAGCCCATTGGTCAAGGTTCTGTCTGTCGTGATTGCGCTGCTCCTGCTGGCGATCCTGACCGCTGCTGCGTGGCTGTACTTCATCGCCCGCTCCCCTTTGCCGCAACTGGAAGGTAGGGTCGCGGTGCCGGGAATCTCGGCAAAAGTGCGCGTGATCCGCGACGGCCACGGCGTCCCCACCATCGAAGCCACCACGCTGGAAGATTTGTTCTTCGCGCAGGGATACGTCACCGCCCAGGACCGCCTCTGGCAGATGGATGCCATGCGCCGCGCCGCAGCCGGAGAACTGGCGGAGATTCTGGGTGAAAGCCTGGTCAAGATGGACCGCGAGCAGCGTATCCTCGGCCTGCGGACGGCTGCTCAGAATGCCGAGCAACTCATGTCCCCGCGCGATCGCCGCTACTTCGAAGCTTATGCGCAGGGAGTCAATGCATTTCTCGAAACCCACCGCGACCGGCTCGCCCTCGAATTCCGCCTGCTGAAATACTCCCCTCGCCCCTGGACGGTGAACGATTCCCTGCTGGTCGGCGCCCGCATGGTGCAGGACCTGAACCATTACAGCTACGCTCGCGCGCTGACCCGCGAGAAAATCCTCGCCAGGTTAGGGCCCGAACTGACCGCCGATCTGTACGTGAACAGTTCATGGAGGGACCACCCGCCCCTTTCCAGCCGGCCGCGCATGGACCAGGAAAAACCCTCGGTCGCCGATGAGGACGAAGAAAATGAGGAGGACGAAGGCGAACCGGTGGGCCAGAGTCCCAGCCTCACCTCGCTGCTTTCTTCGCAACTCCCCATGCAAATGTCTTCCCAGCTCGCCGCACCGGACGCCGACCTGTTCCGGCCAGGATCCAACAACTGGGTTGTCTCCGGACAGCACACCGTCACCGGAAAGCCTCTGCTTTCGAACGATATGCACCTCGACCACCAGATGCCCAACCTGTGGTTCGAAGCGCACTTGAAGAGCGGCAACTTCGACGTCGCCGGCGTCACCTTGCCGGGCACGCCATTCGTGATTGTCGGCCACAACCAGCGTATCGGCTGGGGCTTCACCAACGTCGGCCCTACCGTCGAAGACGTTTTTGTTGAGCAGTTCAACGATCAGGGCCAATACAAAACGCCTTCCGGATGGCGGGATCCGCTGCATCGGCAGGAAATCATCCACGTCAAAGGCCAGCCCGACATTACGCTCGACGTTCTGACCACCCGTCACGGCCCGATCATCACCGACCTGGTTCCGGGAGAAACGCGCAAGATCGCACTCCGCTGGACGCTGTACGATAACCTGACCCTCCCCTTCTTCGACTTGAACTCCGCGGGGAACTGGGATGAGTTTCGGAAGGCCTTCTCGGATTTTGTCGCCCCCGGCCAGAACGTGATGTATGCCGACGTGGACGGCCACATCGGATACCAGGCCACGGGAAAGGTTCCCATCCGTGCGGCAGGCGATGGCAGTTTGCCGGTCAGCGGCAGCGACGACGCGCATGAATGGAAGGGCTTCGTTCCTTTCGACGAGATGCCGCGTGTCTACGATCCAGAATCCGGCGTTCTCGGGTCGGCGAACGGCCGCATTGCGCCCGACGGATATAAATACTCGCTGAGCACCGAGTGGGAAGCGCCCTGGCGTACCGACCGCATCTATCGCGTGCTGGAGTCCGGAAAGAAATTCGCTCCCGGAGACATGCTGGCGCTCCAGATGGACATTTCTTCCACCTATGACCGGTTCTGCGCCGAGAAGTTCGTGTATGCGCTCGATCACGGAAGCAACATTTCCGCGCGCGCCAGGAAGGCAGCCGACATTCTTCGCGATTGGGACGGCCGGATGTCATCCGACTCCGCGGCACCCACCATCGAGACCAGATCACGGCAGGAACTGGTGCGCTTGATCCTGGAACCGAAGCTTGGCCCGGCTGCCGAGGGCACGGCTGGCGCCATCAACTGGAAGAGCTATCGCTGGGGCATGTCCACCGTCTGGCTGGAAAACATTCTCACCAAACAGCCGCCGCGCTGGCTCCCCACCGGTTACTCCAATTATGAAAGCCTGCTCGCGGCGGCCGTCGAGAACGCACTGAAGCAGCCGGACGTGCCCTCCGACGTGGGCCAGTGGAAGTGGGGAAAAACTTATCCGGTAGAGATCGAACACCCCGTCCTGAAGCACCTGCCATTGGCAGGAAAATTCACCGGCCCCGGATTGCATCCGCTAAGCGGCAGCCCGTTTACGGTAAAAGCGGTGGGGCGCGAGTTTGGTCCGTCGGAACGCCTGACCTGGAATTTTGCCGACTTCGACAAAAGCACGCTCAACCTGGTCACAGGCGAGAGCGGCATCTTCCTGAGCCCGCATTATCAGGATCAGTGGACGGCGTGGTACGGAGGGTGGACGTTCGCTTTCCCCTTCTCCCCAGCCGCGGTGGAGAAGCACAGGAAGCATGAGATGACGCTCGAACCAAGTCGGTAGACGTTAGCCGTTCGCTCTTTGACGAGTCTTCGAGTATGTCTTTCCTGAGACCCGAGACCTAACACCCGACACCTGCTCTTAGAAATCAATCGTCTTTACATCCACCGCCTGGCCAATGATGTTGATCTGCGTCGCCTGCAGCTTGCCGGTCGTGGTGTCATACATCTGCAACTCTCCACCCTGGACCAGATACACCACATGGCGGTTGGCAATCGGCTGGATGCCGGTCACGTCGCCGTTCGCCGGCGGAACCACGACCGCTCCGGTCTGCGTGTTATAGATGGACAGGCAACCCCGGACTTCGTCGCCGGCATTGACCGGAATGATCTCGGTGCAGGTGCGCGCCCCCACAAACAACTGCCCGTCGGCGCCCAGGGCAATACGGTTGTGGTAGCCATCGGTGATTACGATGTTGCTCGAGTTTATTACCGTCATGCTGGGAAGGTCAAAAACGGTAAGCAGCCCGCAGGAAGCAGCCACGGTTGTCTGCCCCGTGCAAAGCGCGGCTGGCACGGGCGTTCCCGCCAGGTACATCGTGGTGCCGTTGACCATGGCAACGCTGGCCGCCGCCACGGGAACGGCCGCGCCCGGCGTGTTGGTGGTCAGGTCAAGAGTCTGCACGCTCGCCTCGACCCCGCCGATGGGAGTGCCCCCGCATTCGTGGCCGCAGTTCACCACGTAGGCAGTGTTGTCGTCGCTGGCGAAAAAGGCCGCAACCGGCCGGTAGAAACCGCCTACGAACGTAACCACAGGATCAACCGTCCCGATATTTGACGGCGTGATCACCGCCAGCGAGTCCGAATTATCGCTAAAAGCCAAAATGCGGCTGCCGCTGTTGCTGATGGAAAGATAGCGGACCGCGGGAACCGCCAACTGGGCAGTCACAGTACCGTTGCTTAAGCTGATCACCTCGACCTCGCCCTGCGGCTGCCCGACTCCCGGCGACGCACTCGGAACCGCAGCATAGGCCGTCTGACTGTCGGGCGACACCGCGATGCTCTCGGTAAAGCCCGGCAGGGTGACCGCGCCGGAAGTACTTTGCGCAGAGTTACTGACGAACGCCAGGGTGTTGCCCTGCGTGCTGAACGCCAGGGTGAAATTCAGGTTCGGGGTCTCCACCATCATCCCGGGAGTCGCCCCGGCGGAAATCGGGGCCACGAGCCCGCGCACGTCCTTTTCAGCATCGATGACCTGCAGGCTGGCGCTGATGCTGCCCGTATTCACGTCCTGCGACACCAGCGCGCGAAACTTGAGTTTAGTACCTGTACCGCCGCCAGTGTTGGAGCTGGATCCACAGCTCAAAAGCAGCAGACTCGTTGCGAGTAACAACAGCGACAGACTCAGGGCTCTTCTCAAACCTGGGACTCCAAGAGTATGCAGAATAGTGGCTTAGATGCAGAAACTTGGATTATAGCAAAGCTGGCGGCCTGCATTCCGATCGCGGCCCGAGCCTGACGCCCACTGCGGCGTTGGATACCCCCGCGTCCCTTCCTGTATTCTCAAGGAGATGGCTGGAAACCTTAAGGAACGGCTGAAAAAGTCGCCCGTGCTTTGCGACGGAGCCATGGGGACGCTTCTCTACTCCAAAGGCGTTTTTATCAACCGGTGCTATGACGAGCTGAACCTGTCGCAGCCGGAGCTGATTCGCGGCGTTCACCATGAGTACCTCCAGGCCGGGGCCGAGATCATCGAAACCAATACCTTCGGCGGCAATAGCTTCCGGCTGGCACGGCACAGCCTGGCCGACAAGGTCCGCGAAATCAACCTGGCCGGCGCACGGGTGGCGCGCGAGGCCGCCAAGAGCTTCGATGTCTGGGTGGCGGGATCGGTTGGGCCGCTGGGAATCCGCATCGAGCCGCTGGGCAAGACGTCGTTCGCGGAAGCACGCACTGCGTTTCGCGACCAGGTTGCCGCGCTGGTTGAAGGCGGCGTTGACCTGTTAATGCTGGAAACCTTCGGCTATGTCGAGGAATTGCATCAGGCCGTGCTCGCCTGCCGCGATGTGAATCCTAACCTGCCGATCGTCGCCCAGGTCACCATTGATGAAGACGGAAATTGCCTCGACGGCTCCGACCCCGAGTCCTTCGCGGCTCGTCTGACGGAGTGGAATGTTGACGTCCTCGGTATCAACTGTAGCGTCGGCCCGGTTGACATGCTGGACGCGATCGAGAGGGTCCGAGCTTCGACCACTCTTCCTTTAGCCGCCCAGCCCAATGCAGGCATTCCGCGTTCCGTGGAAGGACGCAATATCTATCTCTGCTCTCCCGAATACATGGCCAGCTACGCCCGAAAATTTGTGGCGGCCGGCGTTCGCCTGGTCGGCGGTTGTTGCGGGACCACTCCCGAACACATCCGGGCCATGAAGTCCGCCCTGCGGATGAGCGAGGCCAGGGAGAGGACCGCAGTTTCTCAGTCCGCCCATGCTCAGGCGGCGCTTTCGGCTCCAGCCGCCATTCCCATCGCGGATCGCTCTCGCCTGGGCAAGAAGATCGCCAGCGGCGAATTCATCACCATGGTCGAGATCGTCCCCCCCAAAGGCATTGATATCCGCAAAGAACTGGAAGGGGCCAGGTTTCTGAAATCCGTGGGCGTGGATGCCATCAACATCCCGGACAGCCCGCGCGCCTCGGCCCGCATGAGCAACCAGGCATTGTCTCTCCTGATTCAACAGGAGGTCGGCATTGAGGCCATCCTGCATTACACCTGCCGGGACCGCAACGTGCTCGGCATCCAGTCGGACTTGCTGGGCGCGGCGGCGACCGGAATCCGCAACCTGATCTGCATCACCGGCGACCCCCCGAAGATGGGCAACTATCCCGACGCCACCGCGGTGTTTGATGTGGACGCGATCGGCCTGGTGAACATCGTCCGCAACCTGAACCGGGGACTGGACCTGGGTGGCAATCCGATTGGCCAGGGGACGGGCTTTGTGATTGGCGTTGGGGCGAACCCCGGCCTTCCCAGCCTGGATGAAGAAATCCGCCGCTTTGAATACAAGGTGGAGGCCGGAGCAGAATACGTGGTCACCCAACCCGTTTTCGACCTCAGCTTGCTGGAGAACTTCCTCAAGCATGTTGAGCACTGCCGGATTCCGGTGGTGGCGGGCATCTGGCCTCTGGTCAGCGCCCGCAATGCCGAGTTCATGAAAAACGAATTGCGGGTGTCCGTTCCCGATTCAATCCTCGAAAGGATGATCAAGACCAGCAGTCCGGAAGCAGCGCGGGAGGAAGGCGTGGCCATTGCCCGCGAGATGCTGACGGCAGTTCGGCAGATGACACAAGGTGCTCAGATCAGTGCTCCCCAAGGACGGTACCGCTCGGCGGTGGACGTTTTGGAGGCCCTCGGCTCATCGCGCACCACTCCTGCTTAGTTCGGCAACAGTCTCGCGTTTTTTTTCAGATAAACAGAAATTCACTGGACAATTCCACACGGATTCGGCATTACAATAGATGCAGGAGCATCGAACAGATTGGCGAAGTTTGAAGAATGCCTCGAGCGTCTTGAGAAGATCGTCCAGGATCTGGAAAAAGGCGATGTTCCCCTGGAAAAGTCTCTGACGCTGTTTGAAGAGGGCATGCAACTCTCCGCTTCCTGTCGCAAGCAACTGGAGGAAGCGGAAGGCAAAGTAGAGATTCTGTTGAAACAGAACGGCAAGCTCCAAACTGAACCCTTCGAACCCACGGCCGAGAAGGCGCTGCGCAAGTAGCCTTACCGTCGGGTTCGGATTCGTCAACGCCTGCAGCGGCGATCCCGAGCCGTAGCAGCCGCGACCACCGCCCACGCGGTGCAGTTCGGAGGATGTATGCAGCCGTTAAATGTAGTCCTCTACCAGGGCGATGCTGGAACTGCCCTGACCCTGGTTTCCAGCCTTTCCCCGCACGTTCGTGCCGTTCACATGGCGCGCAGTCGCGACGAGATCCGTCCCACTATTGCCCGGCATCGCGCTGAAGTGCTCGTGCTTGATCTGGAAACTTCCTGTCTGAGTGAAGTGGAGCGTTTGCACCATGAGTTCCCCAGGCTTTCCATCGTCTGCACTCACCGGCTCGCCGACGATGAACTCTGGGCCGAAGCCCTGCAGCAAGGCGCCTCCGACATGTGTGAACCACGCCGGACCGATCAGGTGGTCGCCTCCGTTCTTCGCGAGCGCGCGCAACATGCCGCCGCCTGATTCGAGAATTCGCAAGCATGAAGAGGACGCCCGCGGGCGTCCTTTTCATTTCCTGGAAGCCCGCTTGTTATACTGCGATGCCATGCTGAAACAGGTTCTGGAGCAGGGGCGGGCATCCGCTGACATTGCGCTCGAACGGCTTTTGCCGCCCGGCACGCAGCATCCCGAGTCCATCCACCGGGCCATGCGGCACAGTGTGTTCGCCGGCGGCAAGCGCCTGCGTCCCATCCTCTGCATGGAAGCAGGGCGCATGATCTCCGGAACCTCGTCGGCAGGAACCCTCCCCGCCGGCATCGAGGACGTTGGCGCCGCCCTGGAAATGCTGCACACCTACTCCCTGATTCATGACGATCTGCCTGCCCTCGACAACGACGATTTGCGCCGCGGGCGTCCGACGTGCCACAAAGCCTTCGGCGAAGCGATCGCTATCCTCGCCGGCGATGCGCTCCAGACCCAGGCCTATGAAGTCCTCGCGCAGTTGCGCTGTCCCGCCGAGGCGCGCGTGGACATCATCCGTGAAATTGCTCACGCCACCGGCACCATTGACGGAATGATCGGGGGGCAGGTCGTGGACCTCGAGGCCGAGCACAAGAAGCCCGACCTTGCCACGCTCGAGTACATCCATCGCTCCAAGACGGCGGCCCTCATCACGGCCAGCGTGGTCGGCGGCGGAATGTATGCCGGGGCGACCGTCGAGCAGATCGCGCGGCTGCGCGGATATGGCCAGTCGATTGGATTGGCTTTCCAGATCGTAGATGACGTCCTCGACCTCACCCAGACCTCCGAGCAACTGGGAAAGACAGCGGGAAAAGATACCGCCGCCGAAAAGACTACCTATCCATCGCTCTTCGGAATCGACGAATCGCTCCGCAAAGCCGACGCCCTCGTAGCTCAGGCCTGCGCGGAACTTAACGAATTCGGCTCCGCTGCGTCCACTCTGAAGGACCTCGCTCATTTTCTGGTCGAGCGCAAGAAATAGTTGCGGACTCTCTTATCCAGCTCTGGGTTCGCCCTTGCCGCCGTGGCTTTGTTCGCCGGTCTGGGCGTCGCGCAGAAAGCTCACCGACGCCCCCGGTCTGACTCTTCCCTGGTTTCAGATGGACACACCGTCCGGCACTACCGGCCCTTGAATCCCCGGCAGTCCAGCGTTAGAGTATCTAAGCTCTCGCGCTGTCTCCCACCTCCTTCTTTCCTCACCCGTAACCCGTGAACTTGCTGCACTGTGTGTGCAACTAAAGGCGGTTGGAGGATGAGGGCCCCTATATGTGGTGTTTTATCTCTTGACCCGTCCCTCCTTTCGCCTTTAAAGTTGGTCCAAAGCCGTGATGCCCACCCCTGCTTGCCGGGACGGCATCACACTGTGCGGCCAGCGAGGAACCTCGGTAGTTAACAGCGGAACGTTAACCTCCGGGCAATCCCCGAGTTTGCAGCGCACCCCAGCCAGCGCACGCGCCTGTGTGGCACGGGCATTCTTGCCCGGGTCGGTTGTTTTGCCCATGGGCCATCGCGGACAAGACGTCCGCATAGAAGTGAAGGAGTGACCTTGCTCAAACTCAAAAGGCTGCAAATCCTGGGATTCAAGTCGTTCTGCGATCGCACGGAATTGAAGTTTCACGGTGAAGGCATTGCCGCGATCGTGGGCCCCAATGGCTGCGGGAAATCGAACATTGCCGACGCCATTTCCTGGGTGCTGGGTGAGCAGTCGGCCAAGTCGTTGCGCGGCTCGCGCATGGAAGACGTGATCTTCGCCGGCACGAACGCCCGCAACCCCACTGGCATGGCGGAAGTGTCGCTGACTTTGATCGACCCCGAGGAGTACGCCGGTCCGGACGCGAACGCTCCCACCGAGATTGATATTCAGGACGACCTTCCCGAGGAAGGCGATTGGGACGAGGCCGAGGTACGCGCCAAGGCAGCAGCGGATACCGATCAAGCAGTGGAAGAAGCTCAGCCCGGAAAGACTGACGAAGTGCAGGCCGCCGGGAACGAAGCAGCCTCAGAATCCTCCGCGACCGCTGGACCTCAAGTCGTATTGAAAATCCGCCGCCGCAAGTTTGATCAGCAACGGTTTCATACCGGAGAGATCGTGGTCACGCGCCGCCTGTTCCGCACTGGCGACAGCGAGTACTTGCTCAACGGCAAGCTCTGCCGCCTGCGCGACATCCAGGAACTGTTCATGGGGACCGGCCTCGGGCCGGAAACCTACGCCCTGATCGAGCAGGGACGCATCGGGCAAATCCTGAGCAGCCGCCCCACCGATCGCCGCGCGGTGATTGAAGAAGCCGCGGGGATCACGAAATTCAAGACCAAGAAACGCCTTGCCGAAGCGCGCCTGGAAGACGCGAAGCTCAACCTGAACCGCGTCAATGACATCTTCGAAGAAGTCACGCGGCAAATGAACTCGTTGAAGCGCCAGGCCAGCAAAGCCGAACGATACGCAAAGCTGCGCGAAGAGATGCGCGCAAAGCTGCGCGTCGTGCTGGCCAGCAAGTTCACCCAGATGGACCAGGAAGGACTGGCGCTCGATTCGCAGATCAATCAGCTCGGCGAAGAAATCCGCCACCAGACGGACGGCGTGCAGCAGTTCGAGACCGAGCACTCCGAGCGGACGCAGCGCGGATACGCCATCGATTCCGAGATGCGGCAGAACCGCGACCGCCTGAACCAGATTGCAATCGAGGCAGAGCGCGCCCAGGCGCGGCGCCGCACCAACGAAGAACGCTGCGCCGAATTGACGGTGCGCACCGCGTCTTCCGAAGCGGAGCTGGCGCAGGCGCGGCATCGTATGACGGCGCTCGAAGAAGAACGCGACGGCCATCGTCAGGTGCTCGATTCGGCCGCGGCAGACTTGGCCGCGGCACAGCAGGAACTCGCTCTCAGCCAGCAGGAAACGGCCGCGGCGGCCGCGGATCTTGCCGCCCTGGAGCAGGACCAGGAATCGTGCCGCGTTTCGGTTCTGGAAGCTGTCGGCGCTGCTTCCAACCTCCGCAATCAACTTACCCAGTCGCAGGAGCGACTGGCGGGCATGGATCGCGAAGAGCAGCGACTGCGCGCCGAGATCTCCACCGCCGCCGCTCAATCCGAGGTCTTTGGCGGACAGCGCGGCCAGATTGCGCTGGAGTTCGAAACCGTTTCCCAGCGGCTCAACGGCCTGACCGGAGAAATCACCGATTTGCGCCGCACCATCGAAAACAAGCGGCACGAAGAGAGCGAAACCAAGAGGCATCTCGATTCGATTCGCTCGGAATATGCCACGGCCCTGGGCAAGAAAGGGTCGCTCGAAGCGGTGATCGCCGAGCATGGCTATTCCACCGAATCGGTTCGTCGGCTGTTTCAATCAGGCGCCCTGCAAGGTGGATTCGCTCCCGTCGGCGTGCTGGCCGATTTCCTCGAAGTGGATCCCCGCTATGAACGCGTCGTTGAAGACTTCCTGCGCGACGAACTGAACTACATCGTGGTGAAGTCATGGGACTCTGCCGACGAGGGTCTTCGCATGCTGCGCTCCGACGTGGACGGCCGCGCCACCTTCCTGGTTCATCCGGAAGACTCCCAGGCCAAGTTCTCGTTCGTGGTGGACGAGAGTGTCCATCACGCGCCGAACGCTTCCGTCCTCCCGCTCAAGAATTCCATTCGCGTGCTGAATGGCTTCGGCAAGTCTCTGGAAGTGATTCTGCCCAAGCTGCGCGATGGTTACATCGTGGCGGACCCCATCGTGGCGCGTGACCTTGCGCTCAGCAGTCCCGATTCTTTCTTCCTCTCGCAAACTGGCGAGTGCTTCCACAACGTGACGGTCACCGGCGGCAAGCAGCGCAGCGAGGGCCCGCTCTCCATGAAGCGCGATCTGCGCGACGTGCTGCGCCTGCTGGAAGATCTGGAGCGCGCCTTGCGCGAGAAGGAAATTCTGGCGGTCACCCTCGGACGCGAAATCAAAGACCTCAGTTCCCTGCTCGAACGCCTCGAAGGCGAGAAGCGCGAAGCCGATAAGCAGGCGATGACCTCCGGCCATCTGTTGCAGCAGTTGGAAGGCGAGATGTCGCGCGTGCGCGAGCGGCTCGATGTCAGCGATCGCGAGTTGCAGCGACTTGCCCGCGAACGCCAGGAACTGGAGAGCCTGATCACCGCTCGCCAGGCTGAACTCTCGTCCGTCGAAGAAAGACGCACACAATTCGCTCAGCAAACAGCTGCCGGACAGGGACGCCTGACCACTTTACGCGGCCTGCGCGACGCCGCCGCGGAAGCCACGTCTCAGCGCACCGCCCGGGCTGCTGCTCTTGAGGAGCGCCACCGCTCGGCAGCCGGACTGCTCCAGCGCATCGAAGCCCTGGTCTCCGAAATGCGCGAGCGGGTTCGTGCATTGCAGACGCAGATGGAATCGGCCAGCCTGGAAATCGAGCAGCGGCTGAACGAGAACCTGCAGCTCGCCGAACAGTTGGTGGAATTCGAATTTGAACGC
>Ga0302322_100002865_pt1 | contig 14691 bp, 14 predicted proteins | sample Fen_T0_2_FD_203757 | JGI IMG/M metagenome (GOLD analysis project Ga0302322, IMG submission 203757) | Peat permafrost microbial communities from Stordalen Mire near Abisko, Sweden - Fen_T0_2 | ecosystem: Environmental > Terrestrial > Soil > Wetlands > Permafrost | place: Sweden: Abisko... | reverse complement strand
GCTCTTGACGTGCGAGCGTACGGTGTGCTCGGAGATGTAGAGGCGGGCGGCGATCTCGTCGGTGCCGAGATGCTCGTCGAGCAGCAGCAGCACCTCGACCTCCCGGGCGGAGAGCTTCTCGGCGACCTCGTCCGGGATGCCACCCATCCTGCCGCCCTCGCGAACCCTGTCGAGCAGCCGCCGGGCGATCGAGCCCGAGAGCGCAGCCTCGCCGTGGGCGACACCGCGGAGGAAGAGGGCGATGCGCTCCGGCGGCTCGCTCTTGAGGAGGTAGCCGGCAGCTCCGGCCCGAATCGCCTCGAGCAGGTTCTCGTCCGTGCCGGAGGCCGTCAGCACGACGACCTCGCTCTCGGGAGACGCCTCCCGGATGTGCGGCAGGGCGCTGAGCCCGTCCATGCCTGGCATGGTCAGGTCGAGGAGGACGAGCCGCGGGCGGAGCCTCGCCGCTTCGACGATCGCCTCCTCGCCGTCGGACGCCTGCCCCACGACCTCGAAGCCGTGTTGCTCCAGGAGGGAGGCCAGTGCTTCGCGCGTGAGTGGGTGATCGTCAGCGATCAGGATGCTTTCCATCTTCCCCTCATCGGCAGCAAGCCTCCTGCCGATTAGAGGGATGTGAAAAGTCGTCCATCGGAGAGGTATCGGTCGTGGCTCATCGGCGAGCTTCTCCTCGTCTGCGTGCTCGCGGTGGGCACCGTGGCGCTCTTCGCCACGGGTCGCCTCGACGGCTACGCGCTCCCGAACGCGCGCATCGCGCTCGACACCGCGGTGGGGGTGACAGCCACGATGGTCGCCGTCCTCGCTGCGACCCGGTTCCTGGTCGAAGGGCGCGCCATGGACCTTCTCCTCACCGGAGGATTCCTTGCGATCGGAGTCGGGACCTTCGCCTTCGCGGTTGCGCCGGTTCTCTCCCCGGCGGCGCTCGGCCTCGGCCCGGGCGAGACCTGGGCCGCGATCGGCGCGAGCCTCTTCGGAGCGGCGCTCATCGCGTTCGCGCCCTTCGTCTCGCGCCGGACGGGCAGCCGCCGGCGCGCGCTCGCCGTCCTCGTCGTGCTCGTGGCGCTCTCGCTCGTGGCCATCTGGCTCGACGTCCGCTACCTGGGGCTCGACCACGACGCGGCAGCTTCCGTCGGGATCCGTTCGCCCGCCGTCATCGGTGCGTACGGCCTGCTCGCCGTCCTCTCGCTGATCGCGGTCGTAGGCTTCGGGTTGCGCTATCGCCGCCACGGGCGCGACCTCGATAGCTGGCTCACGCTCGCCCTCACCCTGGTCGTGTTCGCGGATCTCCACTACGTGCTCGCACCTCTGCGCTCCAGCGAGTACGTGCTTCCGAGCGACCTCCTCCGCCTCCTCGCCTTCGCCGTGCTCCTCGCAGGCGTGTGGCGAGCGATCGGTCAGGCCGAGTTCGGCCGCGCAGTCGCCGAGGAGCGCGCGCGGGTCGCGCGCGAGATCCATGACGGCCTCGCGCAGTACCTCTTCGCGCTCTCCGCTCAGATCAGCATGCTCGAGTCGGGGGCCGACCTCGAGACGATCCTGCCGCGGCTCAAGTTCGCCTCGACGGCGGCCCAGCAGGAGGCGCAGTTCGCGGTGCTGGCACTCTCCTCGGCGTCGGGCTCGGCGCCGTTCGACGCGGCGCTCCGGCGCTACGTCGATTTCCTCGTCGCCGACGGCGCGCTCGACGTCGAGATGGAGGTCGACCCGGAGGTGACGCTCGGGCCGGACGAGGAGATCGAGGTCTTCCGGATCGTGCAGGAGGGCCTAGCCAACGTGCGCAAGCACGCAGGCGCCCGGAGCGCCGTCGTCTCGATCCTTCAGCGCGGCGGCCGCCGGGTCGTCACCGTCTCCGACGACGGTGCCGGGATCGCGAGCGAAGACCCCGGCGCCGGCCAGGGCCTGAAGAACATGCGCTCACGGGCGGCGTCGATCGAGGGGGTGCTGTCGCTGAAGTCGTCGCCGGGGAAGGGCACATCGATCGAAGTCGTGCTGCGGCCGGTGTGACGGATCGACCCGGGCGTTGCCGGCCGAGAGCGGACATGCCGGCGCCGTTCGGCGGACGGCTCGGGATGGGTCGGACGTGACGCGTCGCGTACGGACTGGAGAGAGCCCCGTTGCCGGGGCTCTCTCCGTAGCAGGCCTGTAAGCCGGATCCTGTCGTGGGTGACCATCTCTCTGGGCCGGCAGTTACCTGGCGGCTCGAGCGGCGTACCCGGTTCCTCGGCGGGCCGCGTCAACGGAACCTGCTTCGCCTTGCACCGGACGGGGTTTGGCTAGCCGCCGTGTCACCACGGCGCTGGTGGGCTCTTACCCCACCGTTTCACCCTTACCGGAGCCGAAGCCCCGGCGGTCTCCTTTCTGTGCCACTGTCCATCGGCTTTCGCCGTCTGGGATTTCCCCAGCGTCCTGCCCTGCGGTGTCCGGACTTTCCTCGAGCGCACTGCCGAAGCAGTGCGCCCGCGGTCACCCGGCCTGCGGAGTTGAGGGTAGCGCGGGTCGACGGTGCGGTGCCAGTGCGCCGGCAGAAGGACGTAACCCGGGCGATCGGCTGAAGCCGGTCACCGTGCCCCACGGTCACCCCGTGCTAGGCGCTCTGGGCGACGGACGGCAGCGCGAGCTCGGGCACCTCGTGGCCCTCGGCCAGGATCGAGCGACACTCGGGGCAGGCGATCGCGAGGCCGTGCGCGCCGCGAACGTGCATGACGAACTCGCTGCACACCGGGCAGGCGAGGCTGGCTCCGCGAGCGAGCGCAACGAGTTCCTGGTCGAGCGTCCTGGCGAGAGGAGTTACGGTCATCGCAGGCTCCGGAACACCCCCACGACCTTGCCCATGACCTGCACGTGATCGGCGTAGATCGGCTCGAGCGCGCTGTTCTCGGGCTGCAGCCGGATGCGGCCGCTCTCGCGGTAGAACGTCTTCACGGTCGCCTCGTTTGCGCCCTCGTCGTCGCCGACGAGCGCCACGACGACGTCGCCGTTCGACGCGTCCTCCTGCTTGCGGACGACGAGCGTGTCGCCGTCGAGGATGCCGGCCTCGATCATCGAGTCACCGCGCACCGTGAGCAGGAAGTCGGCACTACGCCCGAGTGGCTCCGGCACGGCGATCCGGTCCTCGACGTTCTCCTCGGCGAGGAGCGGCGAGCCGGCTGCGATCTGGCCGAGGAGGGGCAGCCGCGGCATCTCCTCGACCGGCTGGGGCGCCGGCGCGGCGACGGTACGGTGGCCGATCAGGTCGAGGGCGCGTGGCTTGGAGGGATCGCGCTTGAGCAGGCCCGCGCGCTCCAGGTTCGCAAGGTGGGCATGGACGGTCGACGGAGAAGCGAGGCCGACCGCCTCGCCGATCTCGCGGACGGTGGGCGGGTAGCCGTGGCCGTCCGTGTACTCGACGAGAAACTGCCAGATCTCCTGTTGCCGTGCCGTCAGCATGATGCCTCCGAGGTGGGGTGTCCGAACACGTGTTCGTGATGAAGAGTACGGATCCTTCCGGACAGCGTCAAGGAGTTGCGGCTGACACCGCAACTCCTTGACGGCTAGATAGTGCGAAGAGGTGCTGGCTGCACCCGCGCGGCGCAGCGTCCGCGTCAAAGCGGCGTACCGGACGCCCCATCTAACGCACTTGGGCCTCCGATTTCTTGGAGGCCCAAATGCTTATGCGCTGGAGAGGACTTGAACCTCCACGGGGTTGCCCCCACAAGGCCCTCAACCTTGCGCGTCTACCAATTCCGCCACCAGCGCGCGGCGCGATTGTAACCGCTCTACGCGAGCACCCGGTACAGGACCACGGTGTTCACGAAGAACAGCACCGCGACGACCGCGGTCAAGCGCGTGAGGTTGCGCTCGACGATATGGGTGCCTCCCTGTGACTGCGGCGTGAATCCCATGCCTCCGAAGCCGGCCTCGCGGCCGGAATGCATCAGCACGAGCGTCACGAGCGCAGCCGAGATCAGCACCTGGGTGACTGCAAAGAACGGAACCATCGGTGCGGGATCGTACCAGCGCTACCCTGCGCCTCATGGACGCCCCGGGCGATGCGCGCGCGAAGATCCAGCATCTCCTCGTGACCGGGGACAACCGGCTCAAGCAGGGCGTGTCGCTCGGCAAGGTGCGCGAGAGCTACGAGGTGGCGCTCGAGGCGGCACGCGCCGCGGGCCTCGAGGACACGGTCGGCCCGCTCGTCGAGCTCAGGCTCGCCGATCTCGAGAAGCTGCAGCACGAAGCAGAAGCTCCTCCACCCGCTCCGCCTGCCGCCTGACGTCGTGCGTCTCCGTGGCGCGCCGGGCCTCGAGGTTCGGTCGCGGGAGCAGCGCTGCCTCGTCGAGACCGGCGCGCACCGCGTCGTCGTCGTCCGGGTCGACGAGGACGCCGGCGCCAGGCGGCACGAACTCGGGCGGCCCTCCGACGCGCGTCGCGACGACGGACCGCCCGGAGGCGAGGCCCTCGAGTGTCGAGAGCCCGAACGGCTCGGCGAGGCTCGGCTGGCAGACGACATCGGCCGCGGCGATCCAGGCTGCCACCCGCTCGTGCGGGACGGCCCCGGCGAGGTGGATTCGTGGGCGCCCGGCCAGGGCCGGCCGGAGCGGCCCGTCGCCGACGAAGGCGAGCCCGCCCTCGCCTCTCTGCTCGAACGCCCGTGCCAGGCGTAGCACGTTCTTGCGCTCGCTGAGCGAGCCGAGGCAGAGGAATCCCGTCCCGGCGGGCGACCAGCCCAGCTCGTCGCGGGCCGCGAGGGCGTCCCGGGGGGCGAAGCGATCGAGGTCGACACCGCAGTCGATGACGGAACTCTTCGCGAGAGCCTCCGGCACCACCTCGACGAGACGGGCGAGGAGCCATGCGGAGACCGCGACGACGGCATGGGCCCGCCGTACCGTGAGCTGCGTCGCCCTGCGAACCGTCCGGCTGCGGCGCGCGTTCTCGACGTCCTGCCCGTGGGCGGTGACGACGAGCGGCGCGCGACCCGCGAGCGCGGCCAGGAGCCCGGCCGGCACGAGAAAGTGCGCGTAGACGACGTCGGGACGACAGCGATGCGCGGTCTGCAGCACGTCGAGCGCCAGCCTGGCGTGGCGGTCGCGCCCTCCTCGCCGGTCGACGACCGCTCGCTCGATCTCGTGGCCGCGCGCCTCGAGCGCGTGCTCCAGCGTGGCGACGAAGGAACCGAGATCTGGCGTGTCGTGGCCCGGATACATCTGGGAGACGAGCAGGATCCGCACGCCGGGAGCCTATGCCGAACGCTCAGGCGACGCGGCCGACGGCCGAGCGGCGGAGGCCCGACTCTGCCGCGCGCGGGTCCATCCACGCGACGACGAGGTCGATCACGAGGTTGGCGACGATGATCACGATCCCGATCACGAGGACGACGCCGAGGATCATCGGCAGGTCGAAGCCGACGTCGCCGTTCAACGCCGACAGCGTCGTGAGCCCGAGGCCCGGGAGGCGGTAGACCGACTCGACGTAGAGCGCGATCCCGAGCGCGAGGCCGATGTCCATGCCGACGAGCGTCAGCACGGGGCTCATCGCGTTGCGCAGGGCGTGGTGGCGGACGATGCGGGAGCGCGACATGCCCTTGGCCGCCGCCGTGCGGATGTAGGGCTCGTCCATGACCTCGATCATCCGGACGCGCACGAGCCGTGTGTAGATGGCGAGGAAGAAGAGCGCGAATGTGATCCACGGCAGGACGAGATGAGACGCCCACGCGGTCGGCCCTGCGCAGCCGAGATCCTGCGAGAGCGCGAGGTAGTCGAGCTTCGCCGGCGCCCCGGCGGTGCCGAAGAAGGAGCAGTAGCCGTGGGCCGGCGCCAGCCCCCACTGGTTGCCGGGGAACTGCTGCAGTAGCAGGGCGACGACGAGCGGATGCGTGCAGATTCCGATCAGAGAGACGGCCAGGATCGTGCGGTCGGTCATCGAGCGGGGCCTGGACGCGGCGATCGCACCGAGCGGTATCGAGATGAGCAGCGCGAGCAACGCTCCGCCGAGCACGAGCGACCCGGTCACCATCGCGGCCCGGACGACAGCGGGCGCGACCGCCTTGCCGACCCGGCCGCCGTCCGGCGTCAGCGAGGTGCCCTGGTAGGCGATACCCAGGTCGCCGTGGAGCGCCCGCCAGAGGTAGCGGCCGTACTGCTCGTAGAGGGGCGTGTGCACGCCCAGGGCTTTCTCCGCCTTCGCGATCTGATCCGGCGAAGCCTTCTGCATGTCGACGAGAAAGCCGGCCGGGTCGGCGGGGATGGCCCGGTAGAGCGTGAACGTCAGCAACGTCAGGAGGAGGAGCAGCACGATCGAGGCACCGAGGCGGCGGAGCGCGTAGCCGAGCGTCGTCACCGCACGCCCCGCGGATCGAAGGCCTCGCGCAAGCCCTCGCCGAACAGCGTCAGCGCCAGCACCGTGACGAAGATCGTCAGGCTCGGGATGATCGTCAGCCACGGTGAGAACGTGGTCGGGTTGTACGGCAGCGGCGACAGCACCGTTCCCCAGGTGGCTGCGAGCATCGAGCCCCAGCTCGTCGTCGGCAGCTTGATCCCGACGCCGAGGAACGTGATGCCCGCCTCGAGCATGATGTTCGTCGCCACCGCGAGCGTCGACCACACCGCGAGCGCCGGAATCACGTGCGGGAAGAGATGTGTCCGCATGATCTTCGAGTCGCTCGAACCGATCATCTCCGCCGCCTCGACGAACTCGCGGGCACGCAGCGACAGGATCAGCGACCGCACGATCCGGGCGGGATAAAACCAGGTGAAGAGGCCGATCAGGAGGATGAGCGAGAGCACGCCCCTGTTGAGGGTGCCGCCGACGGTGACGTCGTCAAGGTTCTTCGAGACCGTGCTGCCGAGCACGATCGCGAGGAGCAGTACCGGGAACGCCATCACGAGATCGGTGAAGCGCGACACGACCGAGTCGACCCAGCCGCCGAAGAACGCCGCCAGCGTCCCGAGGGTCGTCCCGATCAGGAGCGCGAGCAGCGTTGCGCCGACGGCGACCGTGAGCGACACCCGTCCGCCGTAGAGGAGGCGGAGCAGCTCGTCACGGCCCAGGGTGCCGTCGGCCCCGAGGACGAACAGCGTCCTGGGGGTGCCGGCGGGCGGCGGCGACTGGGTGTACGTGTTCGGGTCGATGTCCGGCACCTGGGAGGTGTTGGGGACGGACGACCACGGGCCGACCGGCTTCAGGGAGACGTCGACCGCATAGGGAAAGAGGTCGTTCGGGCCGTGGCCGAGGGCCTTTCCGAGCAGTGGCGCGCCGGGGAGGACGGCGAGCAGGAGGAAGACGAGGAAGCCGCCCGAGACGAGCGCGGCCCGGTCGTGTCGCAGCCGCCGCCAGGCGAGTCGCGACGGGCTCTGTGCCCGCGTCTCGAGGCCGTCCTGAGCCGTGGCTGTCGGTGCGGCCGCGCTCACCTGCCGTCGTGGGTTCCCCAGAGCTCCCGCAGCGCGTCGCAGATCTCGCCGACGGTGCAGCGGGCCTGGAGAGCGTCGCGGAGTGGCGGCAGCAGGTTGGCGGTGCCGGCCGCGGTCGCGCGCACCGCCGCGAGGGCTGCCGCGGCGGCGTCCGGGTTGCGCTCGGCCCGCACCCGCGCGGTGCGCGCGCGCTGGCGCCGCTCGCCGGCCGGGTCGACGCGATGGAGCTCGACGCGAGTCTCGGATTCCTGGCTGAACTCGTTGACGCCGACGACGATGCGCCCGCCCGTCTCGACGGCGGTCTGGTAGCGGTAGGCCGACTCCTCGATCTCGCTCTGGATGAACCCGGCTTCGACCGCCGCCACGGCGCCGCCGAGCTCGTCGACGCGCTCGATCAGCTCCCGGGCTTGCTGTTCGAGCTCCGCCGTGAGCGCCTCGATGTAGTAGCTGCCGCCGAGCGGGTCGGCGGCGTCCGTCGTCCCGGCCTCGTGCATCAGTACCTGTTGCGTGCGGAGCGCGATTGTGGCGGCGTGCTCGCTGGGCAGCGCCAGCGCCTCGTCGAAGCTGTTCGTGTGGAGCGACTGCGCGCCGCCACAGACGGCCGAGAGTGCCTGCACGGCAACTCTGACGATGTTGTTCTCCGGTTGTTGGGCGGTGAGGGTCGAGCCGCCGGTCTGGGCGTGGAAGCGGAGCGCCTGGGCCTTCGCGGTCGTGGCGCCGAAGCGATCGCGCATGATCTGCGCCCACAGCGTCCGCGCCGCCCGGAACTTCGCGACCTCCTGGAAGAAGTCGTTGTGGGCGTTGAAGAAGAACGAGAGGCGCGCGCCGAACGCGTCCGGAGAGAGCCCTGCGGCCACCGCCGCCTCGCAGTAGGCGATCCCGTTCGCGAGGGTGAAGGCCAGCTCCTGCGCAGCCGTCGAGCCCGCCTCGCGGATGTGGTAGCCGGAGATCGAGATCGTGTTCCAGCGGGGGATCCGCTGCTCGCAGTACGCAAACAGGTCGGTCGTCAGCCGCATCGAGGGGCGCGGCGGAAAGATGTAGTTCCCGCGGGCGATGTACTCCTTGAGGATGTCGTTCTGGACCGTCCCCCGCAGCGCCGTCCCGGGCACGCCCTGCTGCTCGGCCACCAGCTCGTACAGCAGGAGCAGGAGCGCGGCGGGGGCGTTGATCGTCATCGATGTCGACACCTCGTCGAGCGGGATCCCGTCGAGCAGCAGCTCCATGTCCGCGATCGAGTCGATCGCGACCCCGGTCCGTCCGACCTCACCCTCGGCGACCGGGTCGTCGGAGTCGTAGCCGAGCTGGGTCGGGAGGTCGAACGCGATCGACAACCCCGTCTGGCCGCGCGCGAGCAGGTAGCGGTAGCGCTCGTTCGACTCCTCCGCCGAGGCGAACCCGGCGTACTGGCGGATCGTCCACGGCCGCCCCCGGTACATGTCCGGATAGGGGCCTCGCGTGAACGGGAACACGCCCGGCGGCTCGCGCTCTTCCGGCGGCGCGTCGGCCGCGCGATAGAGCGGCTTCACCTCGATGCCGGAGTCGAGCAGGCGTCGATCGGGCGGGACGGCCATCCCTCGATCCTACGTCGTGCCCGGCGGGTCGGACGCCCGACCCGCCGGACGCGGCGTGCGACTACGAGCTCTCCTGCAGCGTGTCCACGAGCACGGCGTCGAGCTGCCGGTAGTGCGCGACGACGCGGGTCGCCGGGCCGGCAATGCGTGGGACGGACGCGCAGATCACCTCGACCTCGGCCTTGCCGGGTGGGCTCGCGACCGTCACGGCGGCCTGCAGGCCGACGCTCGCGTTCGAGGCCCCGGTGCCGGTGACGGCCTGCTGGAGGATCACCCACGTCTGGTCGAGGTTCGTCGTCGTGCCGGCGACGCGGATCGAGCACGGCACGAAGGTCGACCCGAGTGCGGTGAAGTTCAGGTTCGCGACGTTGACCTTCGCGTGGACGAGATACCGGCCGGCGGGCAGGACCAACGAGGCGACACGGACGCTCGTCGTACCGAGCGCTACGTCGGCCGGGTTGGAGAAGGCGAAGCCGCGGGTGGGGCCGCCGAGGGCGAGGGCGGACTCCCCGGCGCCGCAGTCGCCCGGGTCGGCGACCGCGCGTAGGGCGCCGGTCGTGTCTGCGTAACACGTGTTGACGACGCCGGACGAATCGGGGATCGTCGCCAGGGCGACGCCTGCGGCCCCGAGCACGGTGCCGACGACGGCGAGGACGAGCACACGCCTCGAGCGGGTGAGTCGCATGGTGAGGCCTCCGCGTTGGGGATCGTGACGTCCGACACGATGAACGAGCCCGCCACGAAGGTCAATGCCCCGTTAGAGCACCCCGCCTGACCGCTCGATCGCGTCGAGGGCGATCCCCTTGCCCGACTCGATGTGCGTCCTGATCGCCTGCTGCGCGGCCGGCAGATCGCCGGCCGCGAAGGCGTCGACGATCGCCCGGTGCTCGCGCGCCAGGTACTCGCCGCCCTCGAGCATGCCGCCCCGGATCACCTGCATCATGAGGTTGACGGACAGCTCCCGGTACACGTGCGAGAGCATGTGATTGCCCGCGAGGTCGATCTGCAACTCGTGGAAGGCCGCGTTCGCCGCGTCCCACTCCTCCTGCGAGATCGCAGCCTCCGACTCCTCCATCAACGTGCGGAAGCGTCGGAGCCGCGCCCGGTCGACGGCGCCGACCGTGCGCTCGGCAGCGTGCAGCTCGAGCGCGAGGCGGACGTCGTACCCGTCGCTCACGGTCGCCGGCGTCACGGGGGTGACGTAGTAGCCCCGCCGCGCCTTCACCGAGAGCAGCCCTTCCGACACGAGCCGGGTGAGCGCGTGATGAACCGGGCTGCGCGAGACACCGAGCTCGGTCGCGAGCTCGTGCAGGCTCAGCTTGGCGCCGGGGCCGGGGTCGCGCCGGAGGACGCGTCGGCGCAGGGTCTCGTAGACCTGTTCGTTGAGGTTCGTCCGCGGGAGCACCGTCGCCATGGGTCAGATGTAACATGACAGCCCCCGCGGTCTGCAACCCCCGGGTACGCTGCGGCCGATGAAGGTCGCTGTCCGCCTGTTCGCCGGCCTGCGTGAGCTGGCCGGGATCCGCGCCACCGAGATCGAGTTGCCCGCCGGCTCGACCGCTGCCGACGTCTGGCCCGCGCTCGCGCTCGGGACGGAGCCTCCGGGGCTGCTGATCGCCGTCAACAGGAGCTACGCGGCGCGTGACAGCGCGCTCGAGGATGGAGACGAGGTGGCGCTGATCCCACCCGTCTCGGGAGGTGCCTTTCGGCTCTCGGAGGAGCCGCTCTCGCTCGACGACGCGGTGCGAGAGGTCGCCTCCGACGAGGCCGGCGCCATCGCCACCTTCACCGGGACGACCCGGGCCCACTCCCGCGGGCGCGAGGTCGTCCGGCTCGAATACGAGGCGTACGAGGGCATGGCCGAGGCAGAGATGGAGCGCATCGCGGCGGAGCTTCGCGAGCGGCACCCGCTGATCGCGGTCGCGATCCATCACCGCGTCGGCGTCGTCGGGATCGGCGAGCCGAGCGTCGTGATCGCCGTCTCCTCGGCACATCGCGCCGCCGCCCTCGCCGCCTGTGCGGAGGCGATCGACACGCTCAAGGCGACGGTGCCGCTGTGGAAGAAGGAGATCTACGTCGGCGGCGAGGAATGGGTCGGGAGCGAGGCCCAGTACCAGAAGGAGCTCGGCGACCCCTCGTTGGCGGAGCCCGACCCGCAGGGGCGGTGAGTGGTCGCACTCAGCGCATGGATGCAGTGCCCGTGCAGTTGCCGGCCGCTGCGGGTGGAGAGGCACGACGCCCGGCGGGCGACTCGACGCGATACGTCAGCACGAGGCAGCCCTTGCGCAACGTGAACCGCGCGGGGTCGCGGCGGGCCGAGCGGTCGTAGTACGAGCCCTTCCGCGTGACGATGTACTCGACGCCGTTCGCAACCACGAACGCCTGCAGGTTGCCGCGCCGGGGGAGCGCCAACAAGGTGTTCTGGAACCGCATCCCGGCGAGCGGCGACGTCGTGTGCACCGTCTCGAGATCGACCGCGATCAGGGTCGACCCGTGCCAGGCCCCGAGAACCGGCACGTAGTCCGGATTGAGGGACCCGGCCGCGGGGCGCCGGCCGTGGGCGAGAGCTCTGAGAACCACTCCGGTGCCGAGCGATCCGGGCAGAACCTCGTTCCACGTGATCAGCGCGCCGCCCGCAGCGAGCCCGAGTGCGACGACGGCGAGAGCGACGCGAAGGCGTGCCGGCTGCCACGTCCCCGTGAGCGCCCACGCCACCGCGATGGACCCGGCCGCAGCGAGCAGCAGGGTGTAGCGGGACAGCCAGTGGTCGGGCTGGATCACGAAGAAGAGGGCAAGCGGGAAGAGGAAGAACCAGAACACCTGCCGCTGCCGCTGCAACGCGTGGACGGCGAAGACGACGACGAGGATCGCTCCGAGGTAGCTCCACACGGGCCCCAGCCCACCGACCTCTTCGGCATAGCTGTAACCGGCTCTCGTCCAGAAGTGGAGGTCGCTGTACCACGAGAGCAGCGGCTGGAGGATGACCGCGTGGCGGGCAAGCTCGGGCGGGGGGCCGCCCAGGCGATTCGTGCCCTCGAAGATCGTCGCGCCCGGGATCGTCACGTTCATGGGGTAGAAGGGGTTGCCCGTCGTCACCCAGGAGCGCACGTACCACGAGATCCCGAGCGCGGCGATCGGGAGCGCGAACAGTGCCTCGGCGCGAGCGCCCGTGCGCCACGTCGGCCTCCTGCGCGAGACCGCTCTCGCGACGAGCGGCAGGGCGAGCACGACGCCGAACTCGATCCCCGTCGGCTTCGTCCCGACGCCGAGTGCCGCTGCGACACCGGCGCAGGCGAGCAGCCCCCATCGGGCCCGGCCCGCCGTCTCGAGGTGTCGGAGGACGAGATAGAAGGCGGCGAGCGCCGCGCTCGTGAAGATCACGTCCACGTACGCGGTGTTCGACTGGGTGAGCACCACCGGTGTGAGGACGAACAGCGAGGCGGCGATCACGGCTCCGTGAGAGGGCAGCGCCGCGGCTCGTGCGATTCCGGCGACCGCCAGGGCGCCCACCAGCGCGGCCGCGATCTGCACGAGGTCGACGTACTCCGCGCGCCCGCCGAGCAGAGCTGCCCAGGTGAAGAGGAGCTCCCCGTTCTGCGGGTAGTAGGCACAACAGGTGTTCAGCGGGCTCGTCGAGATCCGGCCGGCCTGTAACCAGTCGACGACGGTGGGCAGGTGGTAGGAGAGCGCGTCGTAGCCGTAGGGGGGAACGAGGAGTGCCAGCAGAGCTCGCCAGGCGAGCGAGACGGAGGCGAGCGCCGCGAACACCGCTGCCGGCGGGTGTGCCCGTGAGCTCACGACGAGGCGTCGGGCGAGTGCGCGCGCCCGCGGTCGCGGCCCCCTCGCCGGGCGCACAGCGGCCACGACTGCCACGCTGACGGCCGCGTTGACCACGAGCACCGTAACGAGGTCGAGTCGTCTCAACACGACACCCGCGAACAGGAGCGTGAGGATGATCTGGGTCGCCGCGAGAATCGGCGCGGCGACGAGAAGATCGAGGGCGTCGGTGAGGCCCATCGCGCGGCCGGCGACCCTCGCCACCTCGAGGACGATCGCCGTCGCGACGAGCAGGATGAGCGCCCCGAGGAGTGCGTGAGTCACGGGCTCGGCTCAGTTGTCGGAGTCATCGGCCCTCGGCTTCGACCGCAGCGGACGATGGGCGATCCGCGCGATCGTGATCAGGTCGAGCGCCATTCGCGTCGGCGAACGAACGAGCGTCACCCTCGAGTCGCGGTTGTCGACCCACTCCACGGGAACCTCGGCCACCCGCAGCCCGAGACGCCGGGCGTTGACGCACAACTCGGCATCGAAGGCGAACCCGTCTATCCGCTGGAGCTCGAACAACGCCCTCGTCGTCTCCACGCGAAAGAGCTTGAAGCCGCACTGAGTGTCGCGATACGGCAACCCCGTGAGCCCGCGCAGAAGCTGGTTGAAGCACTTGCCCATGAGCTCGCGGTGCTGCGGCTGGTGCGTGAGGATCTGCGAAGAAGGGAGACCGCGCGAGCCGATCGCGAGGTCGTTTCCCTCTCCCAGCGCTGCCATGAGAGGGGCGATGTCCGACAGAGGGGTCGAGAGGTCGACGTCCGTCACGAGCGCGTAGCGGGAGGTGACCGAGAGAACACCGTCGTGGACGGCCGCGCCTTTGCCGCGGTTCCGTGCGAAGCGAATCACGCGCAGGCGTGGATCGTGTCTCTCTCGTTCCACGAGGAGATCGTGCGTCTCGTCGGTCGACCCGTCGTCGACGACGACGACCTCGACGAGATCGAGCCCCGCCCCCCGGGGCCACCGATCGGCCTCTGACTCGAGGGTCGCGAACAGGATGGGTAGCCGGCGTACCTCGTTGTAGACCGGCACCACGATGGCGAGCGTCTCCCTCCCGGCCCGGCACGTCGTGGGCTGAAGGACGCGCTTCGCGTGCCCGGTGACTCCGGACGCTGCACCCGTGGGGATGACTCGCGCCATAACCGAAGCGAGCCTCCTCCCAGAGGGGTCGCAGTCGGACAGTTCGACTACCACCATCGTGAGCGGCGCGCAGGGCTGTCTCATCGGTGACGCCCCCGAGCACCGTTGCTCGGAACTACGGATCCAGACGTGACATCAGGCGACGCCTCGGCTCTCCCCTGTTGCGCTCCGGTGGTCTCCGTGAGCGCGCTGGAGCGGGGGGGTGCACCCCAGCTAACGTGGGTGACACCGTGTGCCTCACCACGCTCTTCCCCTCTTCGCCGACCGCGCGACCGTGTGCGCGGCGGAGCTTCGGGTACAGCGCCAAGGAGATCGACCCCGGGCGCGAGGAATCGACCGGGCAAGGCCCGTGAGCGGCCTCTTCCCGCCGCTGCCGCCGGAGGAGCCTCCGCCGCGGCCGCGCAGGCATGGAGTCGGGCGCCTGCTCGCGCCGATCTTCGTCGCCGGGACCGTCCTGCTCAAGCTCGCGGGCTCGCTCAAGTTCCTCGGCATCTTCCTCGCCGTCGGCGGCTATGCGCTGATCTGGGGCTGGCGGTTCGGCGTCGGCTTCGTCCTGCTCATCCTCGTGCACGAGCTCGGTCACTACGTGGAGGCGCGCCGGCAGGGGCTGCATCCGCAGCTTCCCGTCTTCATCCCCTTCCTCGGCGCGTACGTGGCGCTCAAGGACAAGCCCTTCGACCCGTGGGGGAACGCGCTCGTGTCGGCCGCCGGCCCGTTCGCGGGCGGGGTCGCGGCGCTCGCCTGCCTCGTCTACGGCCAGGCGACCGGCTCGGGCCTGCTGA
>Ga0302322_100002864_pt1 | contig 14695 bp, 12 predicted proteins | sample Fen_T0_2_FD_203757 | JGI IMG/M metagenome (GOLD analysis project Ga0302322, IMG submission 203757) | Peat permafrost microbial communities from Stordalen Mire near Abisko, Sweden - Fen_T0_2 | ecosystem: Environmental > Terrestrial > Soil > Wetlands > Permafrost | place: Sweden: Abisko... | reverse complement strand
GAATTTGCTGTATCCCGATTTCATCTTCCACCACCAACACTTTCACGGGATATCTCCTCGGGAGAAACTACCACACAGGTCCGGCAATGGGAAGGAAAGGTTAAAGGAACCGCCGGACCTTAACGCGATGGCTGTTCGAACGAGGCCATCAAAGGGAAAATCGGGATAGTTCTGCGGGTCTCCGGGAGATTTCAGCCCAGAAAAGGCGTCATGTTAAGCATAGAAAGGTTTACTATGTGCAAAGTACACTATACATTATGTAATGTATACTTTACTCCAGGAGAGAATCGTCAAGGGCTCAGTTCTCAAATTCCCTTGCGGGGGTTGTGATGCATAAACAACTGATCCCGAGTTCTCTTTCGGTGATTTTGCTGATTGCCGGGTATTCGACAACGGACTCCATGAAGTCCAAAGATTCGATGGCGAAGGCCAGAACCCGGGGCATGCTCAAGAAGGGAGAGGTCCACGACATGGGCGGACTGAAGTCCATGGTCAAAACGGAAATGTGATGGGTGGCTGTGGAGGCCGCGATAGCCGCCACAGCCTTCTCATGAAAAATCGACGAGATGAGGGGGATAGAGGATTGACTCGGGGGGCGATGTCGGCGACATTTCCTGCATGACACTAACAGTGGACCCTGCGGTCAAAGCGGAACATCTCGGTTGGATCGAAGAAGCGCTTCGATCCACCGGCGTACCGGGAAAAGTCGAGATCTTCGACAACTTTCTGGAAATCACCCCTCCGGTTTGGGGCGATCCTGTGGCTCACGAGATCCTTCGCCCTGTGGTGGAGAACATCCTGCAAAGCATCACCAAGGAAATCCTGAAAAAGGCAGGCAGGAAGCCCTCACGGCCGCGGCTGTTTGGCCGTTCCCCTTCGTAAAAAGACAGACTCCGCGCCGTTGATCTGGTGGAGGGTAGCCCTCACCTGCCAGCAAAGCGGATGGTACGCATGGCGTTGAGAACGGCCAGGAGGGAGACTCCCACGTCGGCGATGACGGCTTCCCACATGTTGGCGGCTCCTACCGTCCCCAGAACAACGAAGACGCCCTTCACCACCAGGGCGAACCCGATATTCTGGAGGACGACGTTCCTCGTGAAACGGGCGATGCGGAGGGCCTGGGGTACCCGGGCGATGTGATCGTCCATCACCACCACGTCGGCAGCCTCGATGGCCGCGTCGGATCCAAGTCCTCCCATGGCGAAGCCCACGTCGGCCCGGACCAGGACGGGGGCATCGTTCATACCGTCTCCTACAAAGACCACCCGTTTGCCTCGGTGGGTCGTTTTCATCAGCTGTTCGAGGTTCCTCACTTTGTCTTCCGGGAGCTGCTCGGCGAAGTAGCCATCCAGACCCAACTGCCCGGCTACCCGGGCGGCCACAGACCGGTTGTCACCCGTGAGCATGATCACTCGTCGGACGCCCCGGGCCCGGAGTTCGGCGATGGTCCGGACCGCCTCGTCCTTGACTTGATCCGACACGACGAGGTAACCGGCGTACGCGTTGTCGATGGCGATATGGACGACGGTTCCTTCGCCAGGGCGATTCTCGCATGAGACGTTCTGCCGGTGCATGAGCCGGTCGCTGCCGACGACGACGGTGTGGTCGCCCAGCCGGGCGATCACACCGTGACCTTTGATCTCTGAAACGTCGTCGGCCGTAGCTTTGTTTCCGCACGCCTCCCGAATCGAACGGGCGATGGGGTGGGCCGAGTGGCTTTCGGCCGCTGAGGCCCATCCGAGTAGCTGATCCCCTGTGAAGCCGGCCCGGGGAACTACTTCGGTCACGGCGAAGACGCCCTTGGTCAGGGTGCCTGTTTTGTCAAACACCACAGTGTCGACTTGGTTCAGGGCATCAAGGAAGTTGGCCCCCTTGACCAGGAGATTGTTTCGAGAAGCTCCGCCGATGCCGCCGAAGTAGCCCAGAGGGATGGAGAGGACCAGGGCACACGGGCAGGAGATGACCAAGATGACCAGGGCCCGGTAGATCCATTCCTGGAACGTCGCCCCAGCTACCACCAACGGAGGCAGAATCGCTATCATGGCCGCGATCACCACGATGGCCGGGGTGTAGAGCGCCGCGAACTTGGTGATGAATTTCTCGGTGGGCGCCTTGTGGGTCGATGCGTTCTCGACCAGGTCGAGGATCCGGGCCGCCGAAGATTGTCCAAAGGGCTTGGTAACCCGGATGAGCAGCCGCCCGTGGTCGTTGACGAAACCCGACAGGACCACCGACCCCGGCGAAACAGCCCGGGGTACCGACTCGCCGGTCAGGGAAGCGGTATCGACAAACGATTCCCCTTCGATGACCTGTCCGTCCAGCGGGACTCGTTCGCCGGGGAGAACTTCGACGAGACTTTCGACTTCGACCGCCTCGGGGTTTCTGTTCTCCCGGACCCCAGCGGTCACCACCCGGGCAAACTCCGGCCTCAGGTTCATGAGGCCGGCTATGGATTTTCTGGACCGGGCCACCGCCCGGTCTTGGAAAAATTCGCCTACAGAATAAAACATCATGACACCCACCGCTTCTGGAAGCTGGTGGATGGCGATGGCTCCGATGGTGGCGAGGCTCATCAGGAACATCTCGTTGAAAACCTGCCCGCGGAGGATGCTCCGGGCAGCGCTCCAGAGTACAGGGTAGCCGACGAGGGCATAGGCCAAGAGGAAGGCTACCTCGGCAGACCAACCTGGGAGCAAGAAGCCCAAGGTGAACAAAACCACGGTCGCACCGATCCGCCCGAGGTGGACCCATCCCGTTTCCTCGCCCTCTTGCCCCCTTTCAGTGTTGATTTTTCCCTCGGCCACCACCAGAACAACCTTGGGTTCGATGCGGCTGATGACTTTCCGGGCCTGGGACACCAGCCGCTCGTCCAAATGCACTGTTTGGGTGGCAAAATTGATCTCGACCAAACCCAGGCCGTCGATCTTTCTCAGGTTCGATTCGATTTCGCTGGCGCAGTGGGCGCAGTCGAGGCCGTCGAGAATGTATTTCGTCATGATCTCTCCTTGGGCTACTGCTGTTCGATGTAGTGGACCCTTGCCTGTTCGATGAGGGCCAGGACGTGGTTGTCTTCGAGGCTGTAGAAGACCAGTTTTCCGTCCTTGCGGCTTCGGGCCAACCGAAGGGCCTTGAGAAGCCGGAGGTGGTGTGACACCGCCGGCATGGACATCTCCATCAGGAAAGCCAGGTCACAGACACAGAGTTCTTGCTGGGAAAGAAGATAGAGGATTTTGATCCTCGTCTCATCGGCCAAAGCCTTGAACAATTCTGAAAGCCCGGCGACGTCCAGGAGCGACTCCCGAAGGGGGGCCACGTCTTTTTGGGGGGTGACACAGGGTTGGGCGCAGAGGTCGTCGTTCATCCTTCCTCGATTATTGCTTAATTAAGCAATGGTTTAATCGAAGACTAGTGCGCCTCTCTTCCGGTGTCAAGGATTCTCTAGCCGAACAGCATCATGGGATTGAGGAGTTTGTTCCAACGGTAGGCAGAAAAGTGCAAATGGGGGCCGGTGGAGTAGCCCGTGCTCCCAACTCTTCCGATGAGTTGCCCCGCGCGGACCTTTCGTCCGGTCATCGTGGTGATGGCGCTCAGGTGACCGTACACTGCCATGAACCCCTGTCCTTGGTTGACCCTGATGAAGTTTCCCAAGACGGAGTCGTAACCTGTGGCGGTGACGATGCCGTCGCCGGCAGCCAAGACCGGCGCTCCGTAGTAGGTTGCGATGTCCACCCCCGAGTGAAGAGTTTTCTCCCCGGTGAATGGATCATTGCGGCGGCCGAAGTACGAGCTGATCCGTCCGCCTTTGGTTGGCCAGAAGAAAAATTCTCCCAGCAGCTTCCGGAGTTCGACCGGGTCGAGCTTGGCCTCCGGAACGAAAACCTTACCCGCCACCGTTTTCGTTGTCTCAGGGAGTTGGTTGGTCAACAGAATGAGGTTGGGGAACACTTGGTAGTTTGCCGCCAGCGTCATGAGCGGAGTCGGATTCTCGAGGTTGATGAGAATTCCGTCCCGGCTGGGTAGGCTTAGGGTGTGACCGGGTCTGAGCGTCCGTGGTGATTTGATCTGGTTGAAGGAAAGGATGGTTTCGACGGTGATGTTGGAGCTTTTCGCCACGCTGGTCACGGTATCGCCATCCCGAAGGATGTACGTAGAGATCCTTAGGAAGGGGGACGAAGGGATTTCCGGGCCAAACCGTGCCAGTTCCCCGGTGTAGTGGCCTGACGGAGGCGCCTCCACCGATCCGGAAGAGAATGGCAGAGCCCCGAGGGTCAGGGTCGGCAGGAGCAAGGACGAAGCGATCCACAATGCGGTTCGAATGGTAGAACCCCCCACTTTTTTTTCGGTTATTTTACCGGCTAGGAAGAGAAAAATCCATTCGGGGTCTCCTACGGTCCTTCATCCAGCTGACCGAGGATGGGAAACCTCTTTCCACCGTCCTGCGAAAGGCGTAGATTGACGGCATGAGTTGGTTCTCGCGTTGGATCGACCGCGTCCGGGAAAGGCGGGACGCCAGGGCCTTTACGGCCACTGGCATTCTGCACAAGGCTGAGGCCAACCTCGAGCGGGGCGTTTTGACCCCGGATGGGTTCCTCGGTCAGGATAACCGACCTCTTCTGCGCATCCTCCGGGAGGACTCGTTGGCCTTCACCGACCTTGGCCTGGAATGGGCAGTGGTGGGGCAGCGCCTGGACGAACTCCTGCTTCTCGGGGCCGCGGGGCTGGGAGAGCCCATCACTGTGAGTGACCGCTACCTGGTCCGGGTGGCCGAGACCCGGGGAATGCTTCCCTGCCCCTGGGAAGACGGGCTTTGGCGAAAACGGAGCGCCACCGTCCAGAGGCTGGTCGGTGGCGCTCCCTCGGGCCCGGAAATCCTATTCAGCGACCTCAGCCTCCACCTGCTCAGGGAACACCACTTCCTGCAGGGGAAGGGCAGTCCTTTCCGGCTCGAGCCCCGGGACCTCCAAGAGGTTCTGGGGGACACACCTCCTGAAGAGGTTGGCTACCCCTCCCAAAAATAGTGAACGGGGCGAACCTCAAGCCTCCATCCCAGAGATTCGCCCGCCGCGATCTGGGTGGTGGGATGAAGGGCCGCCACCCGGACGGCGTCGTCGAAATCTTCGGCCTCGATGAGAATGGCGCTGCCCAGCAGTTCCTTGGTCTCGACGAAGGGTCCGTCGGTAACCACCAGCTTCCCGTTCACCCGCCTCAGGTTTTTGGTCTCGTTGGCCAGGCCCGCATCGACGATCACTTGGCCGGTCTGGTAGAGCGCCTCCATATGGGGCGGACACTCCCCCATGATCCCGTCGATTTCGGCCCGGGGCCGGGAGTCCATTGCTTTCCGGTCGAAGTAACCCAAACAAAGGTATTTCATCGTTCCTCCTGTCTCTTCTAGTCGTACGGGAGACGCGAGATTCGACATCATTTTTTTGGTTTCAGCACCACCTGCAGTGCCGTTTTCGTGGTCAGCACTTGCTTGGCCAAAGCGACAACCTGATCCCGGGTCACCTTCTGATACAAGGCCTGGAGCCTGGCGAGCTGGGTCAGATCGTAGCCCTTGAGGGTGTATTCGGGGAGGATGCCGCTCCAGAAGTCGTTCTGGGTGAGGTAGGTTTCCACCTGCCGCTCTTCAATCTCCCTGCCTTTGGCGAAGGTGGCGTCGTCAAACTTTCCGTCGGCCACCGAGGCCAGCACCGCTAGAGCCTTGTCGGCCAACTCGGTCTGACGAGCCGGGTCACAGGTGAACTGAACCTCGACGATGGACTGCGGGTAGGGGAAGGGGGACAGGGCCACGGCCGATCCGACGTCGTAAGTGCCGCCGTTGTCGTTGCGAAGCACGTCCCTCAGCCGGATGTCTAGGATCTCCCGGAGGATGTTCGCGGCGAAACGGTCGTCGGGACGGAACGGCCGGGGGTTGATCATCAGGATGGTGTTGTCGGCCTTATTGTCGCTGCCCAGTTCCAACACAGACCGAACCGGACCAGGGGTGGGGCGGATGCCCCTGTCCTTCACCGCGGCGGCGGGACCCGGGGGGAGGCTGGCCAGGTAGGTTTCGATCAGCGCCGGCATCTTGGCCTCGTCGAAGTCCCCGACCACCGACAGCACCCAACCCCGGGGGCTGGAAAGCAGGTCGCCGTAGATTTTTGCCGCCCGGTTCAGATCGATCTTGTCCAGGCGGTCGGTGGTCAGGGGGAGGGACCGGACGTGGCCGTTCAGCAGCAGCCGGTTCACTTCGTTTTCGGCCAGGGTGGAGGGGAGGTTCTGGGAGTTAGCCAGGGTGTTGCGCTCCTGGTTCTTCCAGGCAGTTTCGGCGTCGGCGTCCCGGTGCGGGGGGCCCAGCTGTTCGTGGAGCATCTGGAACAGGGTTTCCTGGTCGTCCTTCGTGGATTCACCGTCCAAAAAGATACCGGTCGAGCCCAGGTCGGCTTCCACCTGAACCTGCTTTCCCGAGAGGAAGTCGGACAGTTGGGTGGCGTTCAGCCGACCCAGGCCGGTTTGGCCGAAGACCGCCGAAGCCTGGGAGACGCTGAGGAAGTCGGTGTCCTCCACCACGCTCAACCCGCCCAGCCTCTGACCACGCACCTTCACCTGGTTGGGGGTGAAAGTGGTCTTCTTGGTCATCACCGTGGCGCCGTTGACCAACCGGTACACGGTCACGCCCAGGTCGGAGAGGACTTGTTTCGAAGCGATTTTCCCTGGGGTGGGAGGGTGGTCCATCAGGGGGAGCAGGGCCCTTTCCTCGGCGGCGGACACCTGGGACTGCTGAATTTTTGTGATGGTGTCCAAAATTTCCTGGGTCGAAGGCGGGGGCAGTCCGGGCTTTTCGGGGGCCAGAACGACCATGCGGAAGTTGGGAAAGGCCAGGGCCGGTGCGGCAAAACTGTTGAGTTCGTCCCGGGTGATGGACGCCAGCTCCTGCAAACCAATCCTATGCCCGGCGTCGTCACCCTCGGCGGGGACGCGTTTCAGGAAGTAATCGGCCAGATCGGTGGACCGGGCCTCGTTGGTGATGGCTTCTCTTTGGGCGTAGGAACTCTCGATCTGGGACCGGAGCTCGGACACCGCCAGCTGGAAATCCGTCGTGTTCACACCGTTGTCCCTGATGCGCTCCAACTCCATAGTGAAGGCCTCCACTCCCTGGGTGGCTTTCCCGTCGTAGGGTTGGACCACGAAGGTGCGTTCCCAGCTAGACCCGAACGACAGCCGGCCGAAAATTCCGCCGTCCTGGAACGGGGGATCTGCGGCCCGGGACAGTTCGGAAAGCCGGGCGTTCACCACCCGGGAAAGCAGCCTGTCCAGGAGCTGGAAACGCCCATAGGCCTCCGGGGAGGCCAACGGCACTGGTTCCTCCGTGGTCCACTGGACCTGGGGCACCGACATTTCCTTGTCTGCATAAACCTGGGCCGTTCGTCCTTGAAAGGCCGCCAACGGAGGGTCGGTCACCGGAGTTTTTGCCTCCCGGATGGGAGCCGTAAACCGGCTGATCAGCGTCTGTTTCACCGCCACAGGATCGATGTCGCCCACGATGACGATGGCCATGTTTTCGGGCCGGTACCAGGTGCGGCAGAATTCCAGCACCTGTTCGGCCGTCGCGTTGGCCACCACATCCATGCGTCCTATGGGGAGGCGGTTGGCGTAGGGGGTGCCGGCGTAAAGCACCGGGACCACAAAGTCCGAGATCCGGCCTCGGACGTTGTTCATCCTCAGCCGGCCTTCCTCCAACACCACCTTCTTCTCGTTCTCAAACGCCGTGGGGACAATTTTGGGACCCTGAGACCAGTCTTCGAGGATCTGCAACCCTGTCTGGAAGATTTCGGGTTTGTCCGTGGGCAGCGCCAGATAGTACTGGGTGGCGGTGAACCCCGTGTTCGCGTTGAGGTCGGCGCCGAACTTCATCCCGTTGCTTTCGAGAAAGTTGACGATGGCGTCGGGACCGAAGCGGTCGGTGCCTTCGAACTGCATGTGTTCCAGCAGGTGGGCCAACCCGCGCTGGTCTTCGCGTTCTTGAAGGCTCCCGGCGTGGACGATGAGGCTCAGCTGGACCCGGTGGACGGGCTTCGGATTTTTTTGAACGAAGTAGGTGATCCCATCGGGGAGCACCCCGGTCAACACATCGGGGGCCAACCGGGGCGTTTGGGCGCCCAGCCAACCCGCCACCAAAAGGTTTAGAAACAACAACGCCCAACGCATGGGTTTCTTCATGGAATCCTCCCGGAACTACCATCCTTCCGGAAGAGGAAAAAGTCAAACCTTCGAAGGGGCGAGCCTCGGCAGGCTGCCCCAGTAGACAAGCGAGGCCCCTGCGGAGAATGATCGGCCCATGAACGATGAAGTGCTTGCCCCCGGGGGCAGCCTGGACCATGCTCTCTGGGCCCTGGAAGGCGGGGCCAACGCCGTCTACGTGGGGTTTCAGAAATTTTCCGCCAGGAGCCACGCCGACAACCTAACCCTCGACGACATGGCGGCCCTCACCGCCGTAGCCAAAGGCCGGGGTGCCCGGGTCTATTGCGCCGTAAACATCATCCTAGGCCCCGACGAGATCGCCGAGGCCGTGGCCCTGGCGTGGCAGCTGCATTTCCGGGGCGTCGATGCCCTCATCGTCCAAGACCTGGGCCTTGCCCTGGCCCTCAGACGCCACGGTCCGCCCCTGGATCTGCATGCATCCACCCAGGCGGCCGTCCACAACATCGGCGGGGTGGCGGCCCTCAAAGCCCTGGGGTTCTGTCGGGTCGTCCTGGCCCGGGAACTCACCATGGCGGAAATCGGCGCCATCGTCGCTGCCGACCCCCTGATGGAATACGAGGTCTTCGTCCACGGAGCCCTCTGCTACGCGGTATCGGGCAACTGCATGGCCTCGGGAATGATGATAGGCCGGTCGGCGAACCGGGGCGACTGCGGCCAGGTCTGCCGGACAAAGTTCGAGCTCGACTACCTCATCCCCGGCCCCCAACGCCGGGAGAGCCCCCACGAAGAGGGGCTCCCCGAAGGCATCCACGCTCCTCCCGGCGAAGTCACCTGGAAGAGCAGCACCGTCGGGGCGTTCGCCAGCATGAATGATCTAGAGCTGGGAGCCCGGATCCGGGAACTGAGAGATCTCGGGGTCCGGAGTTTCAAGATCGAAGGCCGGATGAAGCCTCCGGCCTACAGCTTCAACACCGCCCGGGCCTACCGGGCCTTCCTCGACGGCGGCCGGGACCAGGAAGCCTGGGGCTGGCTCGACGAGGCCAGGATGCGGTACGGACGCCTGCCCAGCGCCGGCTGGTTCGACGGGCACAAGGCCCTCTCCCAGACCAACCCCGGCTGGGCCGGAACGTTGGGCATGCCGCTGGGTGCCGTGGTCGGCGGATCGGACCGGTCGGTGAGGGTGGGGTTGGAAACCCGGAAGAAAGTCTTTCAGTCCCTGGGCCGGGGCGACGGAGTGATGGTGCTGGGCCCCGTTCCCGGCCAAGTTTTCCGGGGGGCCTTGGAAGGCCCTGCGGTGCTGTCCGGACCCCACGCGGAAATTCCCCTGGCTGAGAAGGTGGGTTTTGACCCCCGGAACGGCACCCTGTGGCTGGTCAGTCGCCACGACGGCAAATTGCCGGTGAAGAAGACGGGCAAATCCTGGCGCCATCCCATGGGCCTGTCCTTGGTCCTCGAGCCGGCCCAGGTGGAAGATCGCCATGCGGTGAGGTTCACCATCGCCACCCCCGATCTGGGTGGGGTGTCGCTCACCGATATTCTGCCGTCGGACGAGGCCCGGGGAGACCGGCCCCTCGAGGTGGCGGTGGAAGAGATCTTCCGGGCCTCGGACAGCGCGTTCTGTCCTGGATCTATGGACATCCACAACGAGGCCGGGCCGGTCTTTGTCCAGCCCCGGTTGCTGAAGGACCTCCGGCGCCGATGGTACGCCGCCGTCGAGGCCCAGGCCGCCGCGTTCACCGCCGCCCTTCCCGGCACCGTCCGGGCTGCCGCGGCCAGCTTGGCCAACGAGAACCAGCCGAAGCGCCGCGTTCCGCTGCGGGCTAAACTCTCGCCGTTGCAGGGGGTGAACAAGCTCACGGGGTTCATCACCGAGTGGGAAAGCCTCACCCCCGACCAGCTGGCCGACACCCAATGGGGCTTGGCCCTGCCGTTGGCACCGTTCACCCCGAACGAAGAGTCATACTTCGGCAGGCTCCGGGATTTCCTGGTCCGGTGGAAGGCCGAAGGTTGCCCCAAGCCTGTGTTCCCCGGGCTCAGCAACCCTTGCCACCTGACCTGGGTGAAGCGGCTCAGGGAAGAAGGGTTCGCCGTCGACGCCTGGTTTGCCGACTGGGGCTTCCACACGGCCAACGCCTGGACCCCCGCCCAGCTCGCAGCGGCTTTGCCGGGGCTGTCGTTCTCCGTTCCCTGGCTCGAGGATCCGGATGCAACCGACCACAGCTACTTTCCCCCGCTGTTCACCAGCAGGGCCTGCATGCTCCGGAACAGCTTCGGAGTCCAGGGTCCCCCGTCGGCCACCCCCACCAAGGGCGAGACGGCCTTCGACTCCCGGGAATGGATCCAGGCCAGGTTGGCGGGGCTCCAGGGGGCACGGCCCGCCCACGGACCCCGGTGTCCCGACGGCTGCGCCGGCCATTTTTCGGCCCGGTTGGTCCAAGGGAAGCGCCAGTTTCGGGTGGAGGCCCGGGACTGTATCAATTATTTGATCGAGGACTAGCCGGGGCCATCCAAACGGACGACAATGAGGGACGGAGCTTGAAGGGGCCATCGACTCCCCCCGGGAATGACGAACAACGGCGGGTCCCTTTTCCCAGCATCCTCCCAAAGAAGTTTCCATGCCTGAGTCCCGAATGCTGACCCGTTCCAGGGAATTCCTCGAGAACCTGGTCGATGCCGTCAGGGAACCCCTGGTGGTCCTCGACGAGAACCTCCGGGTGCTCTCGGTGAGCCGTGCCTTCTACGAAGTCTTCCATGTGAAGCCCAAAGATACAGTGGGGTTCCCGATTTATGAGCTGGGCAACCTCCAGTGGGACGTCCCTCGACTGAGGGAACTGCTGGAAAACATCCTTCCCAAGCAGACCACCCTCCTGGACTACGAGGTTGTCCACACGTTCGCCACCATAGGCCGCCGGACCATGCTTCTGAACGCACGACAAATCAAGAGGACTCTCGGGCAAAAGCGCATCATCCTCCTGGCCATCGAAGACATCACCATCCGGCGGGCCACAGAGCAGCACCTGGAACAGGCCCGGCAAGATCTGGCCGTGTTGAAGGTGTCAGAAGACAGCGCCCGGGAGTTCGCCGAGAGCATCATCGACACCATCAGGGAGCCCCTGATCGCCCTGGACCAAGACCTCCGGATCATTGCCGTCAGCCGGGCCTTTTACGGTGTGTTTCGGACCGAGCCCCAGGAGACCGTGGGGCAACTCATCTACGACCTAGGCAACCGCCAGTGGGACATCCCCAAACTCCGGGAACTGCTGGAAACCATCCTGCTCCAATCGACCACGTTCAACGACTACGAGGTGGTCCACGACTTCGCCACCATCGGGAAGAGGATCATGCTCCTCAACGCCCGGCAGGTGAAGCGCCGCCTGGGGAAGGAAAGGATCATCCTCTTGGCCATCGAGGACATCACCGACCGACGGCGCATGGAATCGGAGCTGCAGAAAACCCAGAGGGTGGAATCCTTAGGGGTGCTGGCCGGGGGCATTGCCCATGACTTCAACAACCTGATGGCCGGACTGATGGCCAACACCGAGCTGGCCGAGGCCCACATCCGGGCGGGACAGACCGAGGCGGCCCTCGAGCGGATGGCGAAGATCCCCGGTATCTTCTCCCGGGGCCGGGCCCTGACCCGGCGGCTTCTGACCTTCTCCAAGGGGGGAGCCCCGGTAAGACTCCCCACGGCCCTGGGGCCTCTGCTGGGCGAGTGGGCCGAATTCGCCCTGATGGGTTCGGACTTGACGGCGACCATGGACGTGGCCTCGGACCTTTGGGTGTGCGACTGCGACGTCGGTCAGATCGGCCAGGTGATCAACAACCTGCTGATCAACGCCCGGCAGGCGTCGAGGGAGGGGGGGGTGGTCTCCCTCCGGGCGGCCAACCTGATGAGGCTTTCCCCCTACGTGTCGGTCACCATCACCAACGGAGGGCCTCCCATCCCGGCCGACATCATCGGGCGGATTTTCGATCCGTTCTTCACGACGAAGCCCGAAGGTTCGGGGTTGGGGTTGGCCATTTCGTTCTCCATCGTTCGGCAGCACGGCGGCTGGATCGACGTCACCTCAGAGGAAGGCAAGGGGACGTCGCTCACCGTGGTCCTTCCTGCCCTGGCCCGTCAACCGAATGCGACGGACGTTCTCCAGGTGGGGGGAAAGTTTCAGTGCACGGGAATCGCCGTGGTCATGGACGACGACCCCGACCTTCGGGAGGCTGTGGGTGCGATGATGGAGGGCGTCGGGTTCGAGGTGCTCCGGGCCGCCCACGGAGACGAAGTTCTGGCCCTTTACGACGACTTGCGCCGCCGGGGTCAGGAGGTGGGTGTCTTCCTTTTGGACAGCCAGGTGCCAGGGGCCATGGGAGGAATGGAAGCGGCCCATCGGTTGAGGCAGGGGGGGACGAAGGCGCCGGTCATCCTGATGAGCGGAAACTTCGACTCCGATTCCCAGGTGGTCCAGGCGGGGGACGACGGTCTTTGGCGTTTGGCCAAGCCGTTCACCACCGAGGAACTGAGCCGGGTGCTCAGGGCGTCTTGCTGACGGGTTTCCCGGGGTCGGCCGACTGGATGAGGGGCAGAAGTCCGGACCGGACCAGGCGGGAAGGGTCCCGGGATAGGTCGGCGCTCCGGATCTTCGCGGATTTCTTGTCGGGGATGAGGCCCACCCAGGCGTTCCGGCCGGCGTGCTTGGCCACGTAGAGGCACTGGTCGGCGATTTCCACCACCTGCTCCCAGGGGGCCCACGAAGGCTCGCTCACCAGCAGCGGGTAGATGGAGAATCCCACCGAACACGTGCAGCGGAGGGTCTTTCCGCCGTCGAGGACGAAATTGTGGGCGGCCACCGCCGCCCGTACCCTTTCGGCGACGATGTGGGCGTCCGCCCGGGAACTCTGCCGGGCCACCAGCAGGAATTCCTCCCCCCCCACCCTGGCCACCGTGTCGGTGGTCCGGGAGCTTCGGCGAAGAATCTCTCCCATCTGCTGGAGGACGGCGTCGCCGGCGGCGTGACCGTGATGGTCGTTGATCCTTTTGAAATGGTCGAGGTCCACCATGAGGAACAGAAGGTTCACGTTCCGGCGCATGGCGGCGGCCGTGGTTTTGGGACCGTTCCGGAAGATCCGGTCCACCACCGCGATGTCTTCGGGCAAATGGGCGGTCAGGAACCGGCGGTTTTTCAACGACGTGAGCGGATCGATGAACGTCAGTTCCTCCAGGGCGGCGTTGACCCGGGCCAACTCCTGGGAAACCATCCTCAGTTGGGCTTCGCTGGCTTCCAAGGCATCCCGGGCGACCTTGTGGGGGGTGATATCCCGGGAAATGCCGAAGGTGCCGATGATGGCCCCGGAGGCGTCCCGGAGCGGCGCCTTGGACGTGCTCACCCAGGTGACGGTGCCGTCGGGCCAGGTTTCCCTCTCCTCCATGTCGACCCGGCTCTCCCCCGTCCGGATGATCTCCTGTTCGTCGGCCAGGGCCTTCCGGGCGTGCTCCGGGGAAAAGAAGTCGGAATCGGTCTTTCCCCGCAGTTGGGACACTTCGGTCAATCCGAAGAACCTGAGGAAGTTGCCACTTCCATGAAGAAAACGGCTCTGGCGGTCTTTGTAGTAGATCCGGTCCGAGAAGGTCTCCATGAGGACCCGGAACAGATGCCCTTCGTCGGGAAGGTCGCCCAGGGGTTCAGCCATGGTTCGCCACCCCGGTTTGCTGGTCCTTGCCGTGTTTCATGGATTCATCCTCCGCCAGGAACGTGATAGGTTGTCACCCATGCCTCTCCACCGAGCCGGCGGCAAGCTTACCCGCAATCATACCACGGTCATCGACGCCGCGGCGCCCCTGATCGACCACCTGCAGGAAAGCGATGTGGTCAGCAAGATCTCCCTGGGCCTGATCAAAAACATCGGCAAGGGTCTGCCGGGGCTGAAGTTCCACGCCGTCACCGGGGGTTGGCGGGTGGTCATCCGGGGAAACACCAGTCTGCAGGAGATTGTGGTGTACACCGAACACCCCGAAGCCGTAAGGCGCGGCCTCTTGAGGTTGGGGGGAGTAAAAAGATGAAGGAAGTTCGCGTCGCCTTTTTGGGTCTGGGCCGGATAGCGTCGCTCCTCGAGGACGACACCAAGCGGGAGAAACCTGCCAGCCACGCCGGGGCGTTTTCGGCCGTGCCCGGCACTGTGCTCTGCGGCGGCTGGGACCCGCAATCCGAACGCCGGGAGGCGTTCTCGACCCGGTGGTCGGCTCCCACCGATTTTCAGGGGCCCGAGGGGCTTCTGTCGTCGCTGAACCCCGACATCGTCGTCATCGCCACCCCGCCCGACAGCCACGCCGACCTGGTCCTTCTGGCGGCCGGGGCCGGGGTGCCCGTGGTGGTGTGCGAAAAACCCCTGACCGCCGACCTGGCCCAGGCCCGGAGGCTGGCCCGGAAGGTGGCCACCCTGCCCGCCCGGGTGATGGTGAACCACGAGCGCCGGTACGCCCGGGACTATCTGCGGGTGCGGTCCCTCATCGTCCACAAGACCT
>Ga0302322_100002862_pt1 | contig 14700 bp, 11 predicted proteins | sample Fen_T0_2_FD_203757 | JGI IMG/M metagenome (GOLD analysis project Ga0302322, IMG submission 203757) | Peat permafrost microbial communities from Stordalen Mire near Abisko, Sweden - Fen_T0_2 | ecosystem: Environmental > Terrestrial > Soil > Wetlands > Permafrost | place: Sweden: Abisko... | reverse complement strand
ATGACAGCTTCACCCCTGCGGGCGGTCTCGTGACCCTCGCGAACATGAAGCTGGGCGAGATCAGTCCCGGCGGTGTCGGCACCGGCCTCAACGGCCTGCTCATCCTGGCGATCCTGGCGGTGTTCATCGCTGGGCTCATGGTCGGGCGCACGCCTGAGTACCTGGGGAAGAAGATCCAGGCCGCCGAGGTGAAGCTCGTCGCGATTTACATCCTGATCATGCCGGCGATCGTGATGATCGGCGTCGCGATCTCCACGTTCGTGCGCTCCGTCGTGAACGTGTCGATCTTCAACCCGGGCGCGCACGGCTTCACCGAGCTCCTGTACGCGTTCACGTCCGCGGCGAACAACAACGGCTCGGCGTTCGCCGGTGTCACTGCCAACACGGCGTACATGAACAACGCGCTCGCGGTCGTGATGCTGCTCGGGCGCTACTTCCTGATCATTCCGACGCTCGCACTCGCCGGCGCCCTCGTCCGCAAGCGGAAGGTTCCCGCGACCGTCGGGACGATGCCCACCGACACGCCGCTGTTCGTCGTCCTCGTGATCGGCGTGGCCGTGATCGTCGCGGCGCTCGCGTTCCTACCCGCTCTGGCGCTCGGCCCCATCGTCGAGCAACTCAAGATCTGAACCAAGAGGAGCAGAACCTGATGCCTCGTGAGAGCAAGCTCGTCGAGCCGGAGATCGTACGGCGCGCCGTAGGCGACAGCTTCGTCAAGCTCGACCCTCGAACGCTGATGCGCAACCCGGTCATGTTCGTCGTGGGCGTGGGCGCGGTGCTCACCACGATCCTGTTCTTCAAGGATCTGGGCACGTCGACGACCAACGAGAACGTCTTCACCGGACTGGTCACCGCGTTCCTGTGGTTCACGGTGTTGTTCGCGAACTTCGCCGAGGCGATCGCCGAGGGTCGCGGGAAGGCCCAGGCCGATTCGCTGCGCAAGACGCGCGAGGCGACCGTCGCCCACGTGCGCCGTGCCGACGGCAGCGTCGAAGACCGCGAGAGCACCCTGCTCGACGTCGGCGACGAGTGCGTGGTCAGCGCCGGTGAGTTCATCCCCAGCGATGGTGACGTCGTCGAGGGCATCGCCAGCGTCGACGAGTCGGCCATCACCGGCGAGTCGGCACCGGTCATCCGTGAGTCCGGCGGTGACCGATCCGCGGTGACCGGCGGCACCCGGGTGCTCTCGGACGAAATCGTCGTGCGGATCACAGCACGGCCGGGCGAGACGTTCCTCGACCGGATGATCGCGCTCGTCGAAGGCTCACAACGACAGAAGACCCCCAACGAGATCGCGTTGAACATCCTGTTGGCCGGGCTCACGATCGTCTTCCTGCTCACCACGGTGTCGCTGCAACCCTTCGCGATGTTCGCCGGCGCCGAGCAGAGCGTCGTGATCCTGGTGGCGCTGCTGGTGTGCCTCATCCCGACGACGATCGGTGCGCTGCTCTCGGCGATCGGCATCGCCGGCATGGACCGGCTCGTGCGCCGCAACGTCCTCGCCATGAGTGGCCGCGCGGTCGAGGCCGCGGGCGACTGCGCGACTCTGTTGCTCGACAAGACGGGCACGATCACGTTCGGAAACCGTCAGGCCGACGCCTTCATCGCCGTCACCGGCGTGACCGACGCGGAGCTCGCCGACGCCGCGCAGCTCTCGAGCCTCGCCGACGAGACGCCCGAGGGCCGCTCGATCGTCGTGCTCGCCAAGGACCGGTACGGACTGCGAGAGCGTGAGCTCCACGATGCGACGTTGGTGCCGTTCACCGCGCAGACCCGCATGAGCGGCGTCGACCTCCCTGACCGGATCGTGCGCAAGGGCGCGGCCGACTCCGTGCGTCGGTGGGTCGAGGAACAGGGCGGCACGGTGCCGGCCGAGCTCGGCGAAGCCGTGGATTCCATCGCGGCCCAGGGCGGCACGCCGCTCGTGGTGGCCGAGGCCCGCGGCGCGGAGGGTTCCCCCCGCCCTCCGCGCGCGCTGGGTGTGATCTACCTCAAGGACATCGTCAAGCCGGGCATCTCCGCGCGCTTCGAAGACCTGCGCCGTATGGGGATCCGCACGGTGATGATCACGGGTGACAACCCCCGCACCGCCGCAGTGATCGCCGAGGAAGCCGGCGTCGACGACTTCCTGGCCGAGGCGACACCCGAGGACAAGATGGAGTTGATCAAGCGTGAACAGCGCGGCGGTCGGCTCGTCGCGATGACTGGTGACGGCACCAATGACGCCCCTGCCCTTGCGCAGGCCGACGTCGGCGTGGCCATGAACACCGGCACGCAGGCGGCCAAAGAAGCCGGGAACATGGTCGACCTCGACTCGGATCCGACCAAGCTCATTGACATCGTCGAGATCGGCAAGCAGCTCCTCATCACTCGAGGATCGCTCACCACGTTCTCGATCGCGAACGACGTCGCGAAGTATTTCGCCATCATCCCGGCGATGTTCGCGGGCTTCGCGAGCGTGCACGTGCTCAACGACCTCAACGTCATGGATCTGCAGTCGCCACGTTCGGCGATCCTCTCCGCGGTGATCTTCAACGCGTTGATCATCGTCGCGCTCATCCCGCTCGCGTTGCGCGGCGTGAAGTTCATTCCCACGAGTGCGGCACATCTCCTGCGCCGCAATCTTCTCATCTACGGAGCAGGTGGCGTGATCGCACCATTCATCGGCATCAAGGTCATCGACATGATCATCACAGCCCTGGGGGTGAAGTAGATGCGCCGCCAACTCATCCCGGCCATCGTCTCGATGGTCATCTTCACCGTGCTGCTCGGCATCGCCTACCCGCTGGTCGTCACCGGCGTCGCCCAGGCCGCATTCAAGGCCAAGGCCAACGGCTCGCTCGTCGACAAGAACGGCAAGCCAGTCGGGTCGAGCCTGCTCGCGCAGCCGTTCGTCGACAAGAAGGGCAACCCGCTTCCCGACTACTTCCAGCCGCGGCCGTCGGCGGCCAACTACGACCCCACCTACAGCACCGGCTCGAACCTCGGTCCCACCAACCCCAAGCTCATCGCCGAGTGCCTGCCGGTCCAGAAGACCGACAAGAGCGGAAGCCCCGTCGTCGACTCGAAGGGCAACCCCGTCTACGAAATGAATCCCGACGGCTCGAAGGTGTGCGACCCGAACACCGTCCCCCAACGAGCCAAGGCCTACCGCCAGTTCAACGAGCTCGGCCAGAGCGTGAAGGTCCCCGTCGACGCGGTGACCGCGTCGGCCTCCGGTCTCGACCCCGACATCTCGGTCGCCAACGCCCGACTCCAGGCCAAGCGCATCGCCGACGCCCGCGGCGTGAGCGTCGCGCAGGTGCTCAAGGCCATCGACGAGCACACCGACGGCCGGCCCCTCGGCATCATCGGCGAGAAGACCGTGAACGTCCTGGACCTCAACTTGGCCCTCGACAAGTTGCACTCATGACGGACAACCTCGGAATGTGCACCGGACATCTTCACCCCTGCAGGCTCCTCAGCCGGGTGCGGTCCGAGGCTGTCGACCCAGAGGAGCGATGATGGAGCACGCCCGACGCGCAGCGGCCCAGCCGAACGCCGAGCTGGCAAAGCCCCCGATGATCCCGTGGCCGAGGGAGCTGCTCCAGGCCCGTGCCGCCGACGTCGTGTTGGCAGCGGCGCTGTGCAAGCCGAACGCGTTGGGATCGCACGAGCTCACGAGCGCTACGGGCTTCGGCCAGCGCCAGATCCTCAAGGCTCGCGGCGTGTACCTCGCCGAGCGCGTCGTCCTCGGGGTCACACCACTCCACGTCCTCGCGCTCGAGCCCCACTTCGGCCATCGTGCTGCCCGCTCGCTCGGGTGTTGGCCACGCGGGTCCGTACGCGCGCTACCGACCGACGCGGTCGGTGACCGCGCCGAGCCCGCGTGGCCAGCGATCATCCTCGCGGACGATCACTGGAAGCTGCTCGCCGAGTTGCAGGTCATCGAGTGCGACGACGACGCGTGGCGACTTCTCGCGATGCTTCTGCAGTGTGTGCCGAGTTGATGCACAGCTTCGCGCAGGAACGGCACGGAAGAAGAGAGGAACGAATCGTGAACATCCCACCGCAGCCCACGGGCGACTACCCGCCTCGCGTCTGGGAGAACAACTACGAGTTCACGCCACCCGGCCCCGTGTCGCGAGTCGTCGCCGACTACCTCGCGATGTGCGCGCCCCGGTCGCGTTCGAATCTCCCAAAGCCCACAGTCTCAAGACCGCGCCTCTGAATGCATCGCGAACGCATCTGAGGCCCCGTGTTGGCTTCAGACCGGAAGCCTTCACAATGGCCCGCTTCGACGCCACCCAGACCCCACCGACTTCAACTCGGGGCTGAGCGCGCACAGAACGCGCGCACCGAACGTTCACCGAACCGGGTCAACTCCAGCGGGCTCACGGAGCGCAGAACGGTACCTCGGTGTGCGCTTGTACCGTTGCGATGGCGATCGCAGATCTGTGATGCCTTGCCTCCTGGCACCGCGCACCTTCAACGAAGCACTATGAGCTCGTCCCGAATCGTTGAACATTGGAGAGGCGCGTGAGTGTCCACGTCGTTGTCAACCTGCATGCCTCGGACGGGAACGCCGAGCGCCTGGCGCCTCTGTTGCTCGAAGGCCGAGACCTGAGCCGGCGGGCTGAGGGCTGTGAAGCGTTCGAGCTGTTCCGGCGACAGGACGACCCCAACCGGTTCATATTCCTTGAGCGGTGGGCTTCTCTCGAAGCGCATCACGCCAACATGGCGCAGAACATCGTTGCGTCCGGTCATCTCGCGAAGATGATGCCGTTCATGACGGGGCCGCCCGACAACGGCGTCATCGAACCCATGTAGCTCGCGCACCTGGGCGTACGCGCCTCACCGCAAGACCGGTGACGACTTCACCGGACGTTCACTTGCAGACCGGGAACCGGTGAACTCCCAGCCCATAGCGTGCGCCAGGTCGGCAGGTCAGCACGACTCACGACCGGCCGCAACTCCACTCCCTATGCCTGAGCCCATGGATCGTGTGCCCGGTCGTCGTTGGCCGCTGCCCCTCCACGAGCAGTCCGTCGCTCCCGTCGGCGATGGTTGCGGGGGTCGGGTCTCCCGCTGCCCCTTGACGCGTCTTCGTGACCAGGGGGAGACTTCATCACGGCACTTGCGGATGTTGGGGCGTTCGCGTGATCGCGCGGACGGGGATGGGGGCGTCCACGATGAACTCGGAGCCGGAAAGCACCGCAAGACCGACACGGGTGGGGCCGTGGATGGGTATCGCGTTCGCGGTGCTGTTCGTCGCCGGTTTTCTTGTCTTCCCCACGCCGAGCGATGAGAAGGACTCGGCTCAGTGGGCACGTTGGTGGACCGACAGCGGCCACCGTGCGGGCGCGGTCATTGGCGCGTACCTGATGGTGTTCGCGCTTCTCGCCTTCGTCTGGTTCATGTGGGACCTGAATCGGCGGCTCCGCGACCGTGGCGGCATGATGATCACGTTCGGCACGGTCTTTGTGACGCTTGCCCTGGTCTCCGCTTTGGTGCGCGCCGCGATCCCGGGCGGCAAGCTGTTCGGGGCGACGCCAGTACCGTCGGGGGCGGAGTTCGCGAGGCAGTTCGACAACGTCGGCTTCGCGGTGTTGCTCGTCGCCGGGGCCTTAGCGGCAGGCGCGTTCACTGCGACGGCGTCGTACTTGGCTCGACGAGACGCGATCCTGCCTGGATGGTTGACGATCGCGGGCTATGTCGTGGCAGTACTCATGCTCGCGGCCGGCTTCTTCCTCCCGTTCGTCTTCTTCCCCCTCTGGGTGCTCGTCACATCGATCGTGCTCGTACGCCGCTCAGCCGCATCAACTCCCGCGACTTCGTAGGCCCAGCGCCTCAGGGATAAGACTGCGCCAGACTCAGGGATAAGACTGCGCCAGACTGGCGCAGTACCTGCCTCTATCGCGCACGCGGTTGTGCGTAGAACGCGCGCACCGAACGTTCACGCAACGCTTGAATCACCCTGGGAAGGGCGTTCAGCAGCCCGTCTAGCTCAGCCCGTGGGGTTCCGGCGACTGATCGCGGCGCCACCTAGTGGTACCGGTGAACCCGTTGCCGTCGTGGCTCAGCGAAGACTCCGAAAGGGGGTGCTTCCGCAGGCGGACCCGCTACATCGGATTGGCGTTGCCGCCTTCCTTCGGGTCGCCTCGTTCTCCGCGTACCCACGCGTCGACCGCCTCTTGATAGGTGGGATACTTCTTGAGGAGCGCCTGGAACTCTTCCGTTTCGATGTAGGTGTCGTGCCAGGTCCGCGGGATGTGCTTCTCGTCCGACATGTTCTTGCGACCTCGCGAGGGTTAGTCGATGCAGTGTCAACGACGCTAACACCGAGAAATCGCCCGCGAAACGGTGGGGCCGCTCCAGAACGGTCTCGACCCCATGGCTCAACGCGACATCTTCGTCCCGACTGGGTGCAGTTGCGGTTGTGGGACGCTGGCAGCACAGCACGCGCACGTCGGTTGACGGTCGAGCGCGGATCCCTCGGAGAGGAGCCTCATGGGCGCAACCGTCGTAAACACCGAAATCGACGTGATGGGCTGGGAAGAGGCAGTCGCAGGATCGAGTTCGAATCGGTCAAGTAGGTGCTGCTCACGTTTCCCCGGGCTTTTGGACCCTTCTTGGATGGAGCGCATGCACGGTGACGGCCTGATGGTGACCGTGTGGGAGGAGGGAGGGACCCCAGTGGCCGCGGCGCCTCCGGCCGGGTTCTCATCCTGTCCCGGCGTGGCCGTCGAACCCAGGGAGACGCGACAGGTCAGATGGGAGGTGCACCAGGGATCTCAACGAATGTTGGGTGAGCTCCGCACACCGATCGACGATCGACCAGACGATCGTCACCGCGCGCATCGCAGTGATCCCGGGAGCCCGCCTGCTGAACCTGAGAGCGACTCCCGCTTGTGAGCTCCGATTGCGACCGGCCGACGGCTCCCAGAGCGAAACCCGATGGGAACGACGAGTTGAGATCCCTTCCGATGAGCGATGTGGAGAAGCGGTTGGAGTCGTCACGGGACGGTCTCAGTCGCACTGAGGCACAGAACCGGCTGACGCAATATGGGCCGAACGAGATCGAGGAAGAGAAGACCAATCCATTCCTGAAGTTTCTCACCTACTTCTGGGGTCCGATCCCGTGGATGATCGAAGTCGCGGTGGTGCTGTCGGGTGTACTCGGGCACTGGCCGGACTTCTTCATCATCCTCGTGCTGCTTGTCGCCAACGCCGTCATCGGGTTCTGGGAAGAACGCCAGGCGGGCAACGCCATCGCGGCGTTGAAGGCCCAGCTGGCGATCAGGGCCCGGGTGCAACGTGATGGGAAGTGGATCACCTCGTCGGCGCGTGAGTTGGTGCCGGGCGACGTCATCCGCGTGCGGCTGGGCGACATCGTGCCGGCGGACGCGCGCTTGTTGGACGGCGATCCGGTGGAGGTGGATCAGTCCGCGCTGACGGGAGAGTCGTTGCCCGTCACGCGCGAAGCAGGCGACGCAGTGTTCTCCGGTTCCATCATTCGTCAGGGTGAAATCGGCGCTCTGGTCTATGCCACGGGCGCGAGCACCTACTTCGGCGAGACCGCGCAACTGGTGCAGCAGGCACACACGGTCAGCCACTTCCAACGCGCAGTGCTGAAGATCGGCACCTACTTGATCATCCTCGCGGTGGCTCTCGTCACGGTGATCATCTTCGTCGCGATCCTTCGCGGTGATCGGATCCTCACCACGTTGCAGTTCGCCCTCGTGCTGACCGTGGCCTCGATTCCGGTCGCGATGCCGACGGTGTTGTCAGTGACGATGGCCGTCGGCGCACGTCTGCTCGCCAAGAAGCAGGCGATCGTGAGCCGGTTGGTCGCCATCGAAGAACTGGCAGGCGTCGACGTGCTGTGTACGGACAAGACCGGCACCTTGACCCAGAACACACTGACACTGGGTGACCCGTTCAGTGTCCCCGGGGTCCGCGCCGAGCAGGTTGTCCTCGCCGCCGCATTGGCGTCACGAGCCGACAACAGCGACACCATTGATCTGGCTGTGCTGGGCGGCCTCGACGACGACCAGACGCTGCAGGACTATGAGGTGGTTCACTTTAAGCCATTCGACCCGGTGCACAAACGTACCGAGGCATCCGTCCTGGGCGGCGACGGTCAGGCGTTCAAGATCACGAAGGGCGCGCCGCAGGTGATCTTAGAACTGTCGGCAAATGCCGAAGATGTGAGACCTGCCGTCGAGCGGGCCGTCGACGAATTCGCGGCGCGCGGGTTTCGTTCACTGGGCGTCGCCCGCGCCCATGGCGACAGCGACTGGCAGTTCCTCGGTGTCCTACCCCTGTTCGATCCGCCCCGAGACGACGCCAAGGCAACCATCGCGACCGCCCGACACATGGGCGTGAACGTCAAGATGGTGACCGGTGACGCACTGGCCATCGCGAAGGAAACCGCCAAGAAGCTCGCGATGGGCGCCGACATTCTCGATGCCGCCGGCCTGGGTGACGTGAAGCAGGAAGAGACCACGTCGGTGGCCGAGTCCATCGAGACGGCCGATGGTTTCGCCCAGGTGTTCCCCGAACACAAGTTCCACATCGTCGACGTCCTGCAGCAGCGCGGCCACATCGTCGGCATGACCGGTGACGGGGTCAATGACGCGCCCGCGTTGAAGAAGGCTGACTGCGGCATCGCAGTGTCGGGAGCGACGGACGCCGCGCGCGCCGCGGCGGACATCGTGCTGACGACGCCCGGCCTGTCAGTGATCATCGATGCGATCAAGGAGAGCCGGAAGATCTTCCAGCGGATGAACAGCTACGCGATCTACCGCATCGCGGAGACGCTACGCGTGCTGCTGTTCATGACGCTTGCCATCTTGATCTTCAACTTCTATCCAGTGACGCCGGTGATGATCGTGATGCTCGCCTTGCTCAACGACGCCGCCATCTTGTCCATCGCATACGACAACGTGCGCTACAAAGATGAGCCCGAGGCCTGGAACATGCGTCTCGTGCTCGGGATCGCCACCGTGCTCGGCGTCGCCGGGGTCATCTCCGCGTTCGCCTTGTTCTATCTCGGAGAGCGTGTCTTTCACCTCGACCGTGCGCACGTCCAAACGCTGATGTACTTGAAGCTGTCCATCGCCGGACATCTGACCATCTTCCTCACCCGCACTCGCGGCCCGTTCTGGTCCGTACGCCCCGCGCGGGTTCTGTGGATCGCGGTGCTCGGCACCCAACTCCTCGCGACGCTCATCGCCGTGTACGGGCTGTTCATGACACCCCTCGGCTGGGGCTGGGCACTGTTCGTCTGGGGCTATGCGCTCGTGTGGTTCCTCGTGAACGACCGCATCAAGCTGCTCGCGTACCGGATCCTCGATCCCGCCATTGCCAAGACACCCGCAGATGAGTCAGCCGCCGCAGGATCTGCAGGCCGAGCAGCCTGACGACTCTCGAGAAGTCCACGGACCCGCGCGCGAAGGCGGTCGACCACGTGGACGAAACGACGACAACAGGCTCCCGCCCTCGAGTTGAGTGCGCAGGAGGTTGGTTGGCTTCGCACCAGGCGGCGATGAGTGCATCATTGTCCGATGCCACGACCGCCGTACCATCCGCGCACCCTGCGCCACCGCGTCCGCGGCCGCGGGAAGCTCCGGTTGCGAGACGCGTCGGCGATGGCGATCGGCGGGATGATCGGCGGCGGCATCTTCAGCGTCTTGGGCGTGACCGTTGACCTGGCTGGGCACCTCGCCTTCGGCTGCTTCGTCCTCGGCGGGCTGATCGCTCTCATCACCGCGCGTTCCTATGCCGTGTTGTCGCTCCGCGCCGGTCGATCGGGCGGCCCGTTCGTCTACCTTCACGATCTCGGCCGCACCGAGTTCGGTGCGCTCGTTGCGTGGCTGCTGATCCTCGGTTACGTCATCGCGCTCGCCGTCTATGCGTTTACGTTCGGGCACTATTTCGCGAACGTTCTCAGCGCCCCCGATGTCGTCGCACGTGTCGCGTCGGTGGGCGTGCTGGTGTTGTTCTTCGCAATCAATCTGCGCGGTGTGAGCGCGTCCGCATTGACTGAAGACGCCGTCGTGTTGACGAAGCTGATCGTGCTGTGCACCATCGCTGCGGTCGGCATCTGGCGCTTCTCGCCACATCGACTCGCACCGTTGGCGGACAAGGGCGTTGGTGGCCTCATCTTGGGCGCAGCATCGATCTTCGTCGCCTACGAAGGATTCGAGCTCCTCGCCTACGACTACGACGACATCGACAATCCCAGACGGACCCTGCCGCGAGCGCTGTACCTGTCAGTCGTCGTCGTGGCCGCCGTCTACATCCTCGTGACGCTCGGCTCCCAGATGCTCGTGTCGGACTCTCTGATCGTGAGCCAGAAGGAGGTCGCGTTCGCGACCGTAGGACGCGAGGCCTTCGGGTCCGCGGGCCTCTGGATCGCGACGCTCGGTGCGCTCCTCGCCACATGCTCGGCCATCAACGCCACCCTCTTCGCTACCGCACGCCAGATGCGTGACCTCGCCGACGCGAACGAACTACCCCTACGCCTCAACCGACAGGTCAACGGCTTGCCAGTCGCGGCCCTCGCGCTCCTCACGGTTCTTGGAAGCGCGTTCGCGATGCTGCCCGGCATCCTTGAACTCCTGGCATTCGGATCTGCGACGTTTCTTGCAGTCTTCGCGTTGGTGAATCATCTCGCGGCACAAGCTGCACAGACGCCAACCGCGCGGATCGTCGCCGATGCCGGTAGCGCAGCATGCATCGTCGCCGTCATCGCGCTCGCCTATGAACTGTCCACACGCGATCCGTCAGCTCTCGCCCTCATCGCGATCTGCCTAATCGGTCTGATCCTTGCCAGAATCGCGTTCGTCCGATCGAGACGCCGCCGACCCAGCGACGGATCCGCCTGAACGATCCGACAGTCGCAGGAACGATCGATCTTGATCGCTGTCTCGAAGTTCCCCATTCATGCCGCAGAAGTCTCCATAGTCATTTGGTCACGGCGTCGGGGGAACGAGCACGACGGGCAGTCCGCTGTGGTGGATGACCTTGAGTGCGGTGCTACCGAGGCGCAGACCGGTGATGCCACCGGTGCCGCGGGTGCCGACGACGATGAGGCCGGCTTGCACGCGGATTGCGGTCTCGGTGAGCGCGAGCGCCGGTTCGTGCTCGATGACGAGCGAACGGGTAGCAATACCTGCGTCGCGAAGCGGGCGGGTCCATGCTTCGCAGTCCTTGACGGCGCTCTGATACCAGCTGCTGGGGTCCCGGTGGGGCACCCATTCCGCGAAAGGAACCTCTGCATAGACGGCGATGACCTCTGCGCCGAGTCCAGGTGCGACGTCGCAGCACCATTCGACGGCCTTGGCGCTGGTGGCGGAGCCGTCGACACCGACGAGGATCGGGGTGGGCGACACCGGTCGGGCCGACGCGGGGATCGCAGCGAGAGGCAGGGTCGTGTGGTGGACGAGATGATGGGTCACGCTGCCGAGGTGGGGGGCGTGGGGATGACTCGACGTGCCGCGGGCGCCGACGACGACGAGGTCGGCGTGCGTGTCGGCGGCCGCGGCGAGCAGAGCCTCGCGAGGGTCACCTTCGAGGAAGAGTGCTTCGTATGCGGTGCCGGCTTCACGGGTCGCCGTGCACCAATCGTCATCGAGCACGCGGCGGGCTTCCTCGCGTAGCTCGTCGTGGAAGGCGGGTGGCATCTCGGTGCCACTGGGCGTTTGCCATGCCGTTGCCACTACGAGCTCGCATTCGATGGCACGAGCGAGACTGGCGGCCCAGCCGACCGCGACTTGTCCGCTCGCCGAACCGTCGGTGCCGACCAACAGTCGCTTCATCGAATTCCTCCTCGATCACGAACGACAACCGCGGTGCTGATCGTCGTCTTCAACCCTGGTGTGCTGCGCCGCAGCGTAAAGGGTCGCGGGCGTCTGGGCGACCAGCACGTCGACAGGAAGCGTCCACATCGAGCGTCGGACCGAGTGCACGTCTTGGAAGCCGGCCGCTTGGACGAGGTCGGGCGCGGGTATGGGGCGGCAGTCGATGAGGCGAGGAAGCTGCCGGTGGAACCAGACGTAGATGCGAGTCGCGAGCCCGGGCGGGTCGGTGAGCGCGAGCGAGACCACCCCGAGGCGACCACCGGCGCGTAGCACACGGCGGCATTCGCCGAGGACGACGTCGAGTTCGGGGGTGTCGAAGAGTTCGAGGGTGAAGCTCATGAAGACCGCGTCGAAGGCATCATCGGCGAACGGCAACCTGGATGCGTCCCCGACGTGCAGGTCGACGCGTCCGGCCAGTCCGGCGTTGGCTATCCGCTGGGCTGCGACGTCAACCATGCGCGCTGAAATATCGATGCCGACGACACGCCCGCCGCGACGTGCCGCGCGCGCGAACTCGACGAGGGAAACCCCGGGCCCCGAGCCGATCTCAAGCACGGTTTCACCGGTACTCACTGCAAGAAGACTGACGCCCGCGTCTCGACAGCTTCTCTCGAATCGGCCTTCCAGACACGCGTAATGCCGGCTTCGCCTATCGTAATTGGCGCGTGCTTCACCCTTGGTGCGCGTCACCGGAGTGATCGCCATGCGCCTCGGCATCACCTCGGAATAGAGCGACTGCCCAGGAGGCGTAGTTCGTTGTGGCGTTCCCATCGTGCTCAAACTGCCACGTCGCCGACGGTGGTCCTGGCGGCGATGAAGGCTTGAGGTCACGCGAGGCTCCTTCAACTCGTTCCGCCAAGCGCGGGTCGTTATGTGCAACAACAGCCCTGCAGGGCCTGCCGAACCAAACTCGGCCCGCTCCTCGGTGGTCTTGCACTTCGAGCGTGCGCCTGGGCGCGCCAGCGGAACCAGAGACGAAAGTCATGGCGCCGACTTGCTCGGCGATCCGCCGGACGCGTGACTCTCCTTCGGGGACCTTCGCTTCGGATCCGCTCGCGCTCGAGCGGCGGAGCATTCGGGGAGCGGTGAACGACGAGAGGCCACTGTCCCGCAGTAGCAGGTGCCGCAAAGACCGTTCCTTTTAGTCGTGGTGAGCCGGTACGAGCACGACGGGAAGGTCGCCGTAGTGCAGGACCTTGAGAGCGGTGCTTCCGAGACGAAGGCCGGTGAAGCCGCCACGACCACGAGTGCCCACCACGATGAGTTCGGCGCGTTCATGGATGGCTGTCTCGGTGAGCGCGGTGACCGGTTCTTCCTCGATGACGAGCGGGCGAGTCGGGATGCCTGCGTCGCTCAGCGGCTCCGCCCAGCGTGCGCACTCTGCGAGCGCGCCCGGGCGCCAACTGGTCCCGTCTGCTTGCGCGACCTGCTCGGCCGGGGGCGCCTGACCGTGGACCACCAGCACTTCGGCGTGGAGCGCGCTAGCGACGTCACGACACCATTCGACCGCGCGGGCGCTACCGTCCGAGCCGTCGACACCGACCAGGATCCGCGTCGGCAGCTCGGGTTGGGTCGACGCGGGGATCGCCGCCAGCGGACGTTCGGTGTGATGAACGACATGGTGGGCGACGCTGCCGAGATGCAGCGCATGAGGATGGCTGCCGTGGCCCTGGGCGCCGACGACGACCAGGTCGACGTCGCGCTCGTCCGCCGCGTGCAGGAGCGCCTTGCGAGGGTCGCCCTCAAGCAGCACCCCTTCGAAGGCAACCCCTGCGTCGCGGGCCGGCGGGCACCATTCTTGATTCAAGACCCGCGAGGCGTCGTCGCGCATCTCGTCGTGGATCTGCGGCGACAAGTTGGCGAAGGACGGCAGCCAGACGTTCGCGACGAGCAGCTCCGCACCCGTTCCCGCCGCGAACTCCGCTGCCCAGCGCACTGCGACCTGGGCGCTCACCGAACCGTCCGTACCCACGAGTACCCGCCTCATCGACCCTCCTCGACCGTCACCTGCGGACTTGCTCGGACACGACGTTACGGCCGAGCTCACCACCCCGCCTCCGAACCCGACGTTCAAGAGGTTCCGGGACGGCTTGCAAACCCCTCGCCGACGCCTGCCACACCACCGACACCCGAAGCGCCGAGGCCGGTGCAGCGACGCCTTGCGCCTGTCGACGTCCGCAACATCTGCGCGAGCTACATCGGCGGGAGCTCGATCGACAAGCTGGCCCCGTCGCATGGCGTCCACTGGATCACGATCATCAGGTATCTTGACCAGCGCGCCATGCCCCGCCGCCGCGTGCCACGTCGCGCTGTGCCTCGCGACCACGATCCTCATCGTCGGCAGACTCATCGACTAGATGTGCTCGGCGGGGAGGTTGTCCCCGTTGAGGCGGGTGAGGGTGTCGATGGGTGTGTGCCATCCGAGAGCGCCGTGGGAACGATGGTGCCGTCGACGGAAGAAGCATTCGCTGGCGATCCGTCGGCTTCCTGTTCGCCGAAGGGTCTTCATGCTCTTGCCTCGGTCAGGTCGCGTGTCTACGGTCGATCGAACGGCGGCGCGTCCGAGCAGGAGGCTGCGATGAAAGCTCTGGTGTACCACGGTCCGGGCCAGAAGGCGTGGGAGGAGGTACCCAAGCCGACCGTCGTGGACGACACCGACGCGATCGTGCGGGTCGACGCGGTCACGATCTGCGGCACCGATCTGCACATCCTCAAGGGCGATGTTCCGGCGGTCACCGACGGCCGCATCCTGGGTCACGAGGCGGTCGGCACCGTGGACGCGGTTGGCGCCGGGGTGAAGAACCTGAACGTCGGCGACCGGGTCCTGGTGTCGTGCATCACCGCCTGTGGTGCA
>Ga0302322_100002861_pt1 | contig 14700 bp, 8 predicted proteins | sample Fen_T0_2_FD_203757 | JGI IMG/M metagenome (GOLD analysis project Ga0302322, IMG submission 203757) | Peat permafrost microbial communities from Stordalen Mire near Abisko, Sweden - Fen_T0_2 | ecosystem: Environmental > Terrestrial > Soil > Wetlands > Permafrost | place: Sweden: Abisko... | reverse complement strand
CTCGCGACAGAAACATCTCTTGCTTGGCTTCCACATTCCAGCCCACCAGGCTCAGGCCTCCCCATTTTTCGAAACGGGTGAGCACAATGCTGGCGTAAATTCCGAGCGCGCTAGCACTCGTGGCGGCCAGGAATGTTTCCGTCTTCATGTGATCCTGAATCAGAAACATCATTGCCAGTGCAAAACTTAGCGCGCACGCTGCATAGGCCAGCATGGCTAGAGTCACGTGCACGTGAAGCCACGTTGATTGCAGGGCTGGGACCAGCGGATGCACTTCGGTGCGGAGCAACTGCATCAACACCACGCCCACGATTGCGACCGGCATCGTCACCGTGCCGATCACTTTTACTTTGTATTTCTTCTCGGCGATCAGCGTGAGCACTGCCAGCGTCCACACAAAACTCAGCAACATCTCGTAGACGCTCGCAAACGGCGCATGCCCGGCTTCATACCAGCGGTGCGCGACCGCTCCAGTGTTGGCGATTAGCCCCACCCATGTTGCCAGCGACGCGAACTTTACATAGGATTCCGTGCCGGTTACGCCGAAGCCCAGATAGAGCGCGCCTGCGCCCGAGTAGAAAATTAATGCGGCAAATAACAGGTTGCTTTCATTCAGAAGGTTGCCGGTCTTGACCACGTTTAAAAATGCCATGAACAGCAGGAACGCGACTCCAAGTCCAACCAGTACGATCAGGGTGGTGCCCGTGGCTGCCGGTTGCTGCTGTTCTGTCTTTACTTGCGCCATCTGCTCATCCTCCATACGATCGGTCAGCGCGTAGCGACCGTCGCAATGTGCTCACTGGGAGCATCCATGGAACTGGGGTTAACTTCCTTTTCTACCGCTGCAATCAACTCGTTGAATTTTTGTTCGAAGGCGTCCCGGTTGCGATTGGCGCTGCCGCCAATCCACAGCGAAAGCTGCCCGGTCCGTTCGTCGCGTACGGGTACCGCCCAGAAACGCACGTGAATCACATAGAAAACGAAAGCCAGGCCGACGCCCAATAACACCACGCCTGCCCATACTCCCCACTGCCCGGGCTCATGAGAAACCTGCAGCCCGGTGAAGTGGCCCATTTTCAAATCTTTCGGTTCCAGCAAATAGGGAGACTTTGAGTTGTCGGCAACTTCGTCCAGCGCCGGGAACCAGACATCGAAGCTCTTCCCGCTCGCCTTGGAAGTCACAATCAAGTGCGCTGCTGGATTACCCATGTCGTTCGAGCGCTTGTAAACCTGCCCGTCGCGCACCGCGTAGTCGGCAATAAACTCCGCGAAGCGCACTGAGGTATCGGCATCGAGATCGACCGATTCGCCCACCGTCAGTCCGAACTCTCTCGTGCCTCCCGAAGTCGCCGGGGAAGCCTTGGATCCCGCACTGAACGCCGGGTTTTGAGTCGCCGCAACCAGCAGTTTGTCCACCTTGCCGTTGGGCCCGTAGCTCGACTGGTAAAAGCGCACGCCCTGATAAACGAGTGGATCGTTCACAACGATCTCTTTCGTCTCGACGTCGCGCGCGCTTTCTACAACCGCCAGCTTCGACCACCATTTCTTGGGAGAACCGTCTTTGTAGTTTTCCTGGCCGGCGGAGTCGCAGCGAATCGCAAACGGCAACGACCGAGTCGTGCCATCCCGAAGATCGACAACATTCGAAGTCTGCCCCTCATTCAGGTTCAAGGTTCCACGCCATCCATAAACGCCATCAATGATCCAACCGAAGAAGATCAGCAGCAGGCTGGCATGCACGATGTAGACGGCCATTTCCGAGATCCGGTGCCGCTCGGCAAAAATTCCAAAGTGATCTTCTCGAACCACCCGCTCCGGTTTCAGTCGCAGACAGTGCAACGCACGTTCGGCGGCGACCAGTCCTGTCTCTTCATCCTGAATCGCAACCGACTTCTGCGGATGGAGCGCGCGACGGAAAGCGCTATCGGGATACTTGTAAGGGCGAGCGTAATAGCGCCACGCGTTCGGGAACCGGTCAATCGAAGCCGCGATGATGCTACAGCTGACAAGAAGCATTAGCCCGATAAACCACCAGGCATGAAACACGTCTGTCAATCCCATGCCATCAAGAAGACGCAGCGCTTGCGGGGAGTAAGCGCGTTGCATATCGTCGGCTTCGGTCATCGGCCGCTGCAGAATCACCGTACCGACGGCCGCCAGGATCACGACCAGGATCAATAAAACAACGCCCGTCTTTATAGAAGCGGCTGTCTGCCAGGTTTTGCGGGCCACCGCACGGAAACTCAAGGCCATATTTCTCCCCCAGTACTCCTCGGGGAGTGCACGTTCCCAACCAAGCTGCGGTCAAATACCTAATCCATTGAAAATGAACCGGTTGATGGAGAGAAAGTGGGCCCATCTCATCCCGTTTTTGGGCGAAATCGCGCACACTCATCCGGCCCGGTCGGGAAATCACCCATCACCATGCCTTGGTGACACCCATCACGGTTAGCAGTGACGGACGGGCCGGCTCCAGACTTGCGCTATTTCACCGTTCCAGTGTGGGAGAAAGCCCATTGAACAGGTCTGCACCGAATTCGACTCCTCCGTTGCTACCATCCCGCTCGTCGTGAAGTTAATATGAGTCAAGCACTTAACCGACTGTTGAAAATCTCAGCTCCATCGGCTAAAGCGGCGACCGTCGTGCATTACCACACACTGGAGAATCACGTGAGCAGCCTCCCCCAATTCGCAAACCAAGTTCAACGCCCGAGCCCGCGAGCTTGGAATCCGAGTTCTTCCTGGCCCACCCTAGTGTTGAGAGTCCTATTCGTTCTGAGCCTGACCTTGCTCTGCCGCTCGTATCTCTTTGGTGCTGTCCATCCCGTTCCGCTCGAGCCGAATACCGACGCCGCCAAGTGTATCGAGTGCCATGAAGACAAGACAAAAGGCAAAGCCGTCCACTCGGCCATCGCCACCGGCTGCTTGTCCTGTCATGAGATCCGGGTCAACAAAGACATAACCCGCGTGAAGCTCATCACTTCCACGCCGCAGGCGCTTTGTCTCACCTGCCATGCTGATAAAGACGCCGCGGGCATCAAGGGGACCGTTCATCCTCCCGCCGTGCGCGATTGCATCAAATGTCACGACCCGCACCAGTCCGAAAACAAGAATCAGTTGCTCAAGGCCGCAAGTGGCGACAAGGGTAAGAATCTCTGCCTCGATTGCCACACCCAAGGTTTGAACGTATCCGCGAAGGGCAGTCGGCACGCGGCTCTCGACATGGGTTGCGACACCTGCCACGTCACCCACAAAACCGGTGACGCTACCAAGGTCGAGTTCGATAAGCATCTCGTGAAAGCAGTCCCAGCCCTTTGCATGGACTGCCACGACGTCAAGGATGCTGCCCTGATCAAGGCGCATCAGGGGCAGCCGTTCGCGACCGCCAATTGTCTCCAGTGCCACGATCCGCACCAGTCGGCGCTTCCCAAGTTGATGCAGAAGTTCACGCATCCGCCCTTTGCCGAGAAGTCCTGCGACATGTGCCACGCGCCCGCCAAAGACGGCAAAGTAGTTCTGATCAACACCGACACTCGAGCCCTTTGCGCCACGTGCCACAGCGATCAGGCAGAGAAAATCGACAAGGCCAAAGTCGCGCACCCCGGAGCCCAGGGCGAGTGCATCGCTTGCCACAATCCCCATGCTGGTAGCACTCCCGGATTCCTCCAGCCGGACCCCGTGACCGCCTGCCTTGCCTGCCATTCCGAGCAAGCCGACCAGTACAAAAAGGCGCATTTGCACCAGCCTGCATTCAAGCAGGGTTGCGCCACTTGTCATGAGCCTCATGGCGGCGAGAACGATCACCTGCTTCGCACCAAGAAAACCAATGATCTCTGTCTCGAATGCCACGGGCCCGATTCGCAGCCCAAGAAACTCGAGTCCGAGCACCTGATCGCGCTCTTTAAAGGCACAGTCAAATTGCCCGAAGACTACTTCGCCAAGAATAAAGTCGTGGTGTTGCCGCTGAAGTACGGCCGCGGACATCCCGTCGATGGCCACCCCACTTCCGATGTGGTGGATCCCACCGACGTTACCAAACTGAGAGCGCAGATCAACTGCCTGTCCTGCCACCAGCCCCATGCTTCAGCGCAACCCGACCTGCTGGCAAAGGATCAGGCCAACAACCTGGCTTTCTGTTCGTCGTGCCACAAAGATCTGACGCGGAGATGATGAGGAGACCCCAGATGCTCGAAATTCGCCCAAGTTCGATTCGCAACCGCTCCTTGCTGATGGCCGTGGCACTTGTGCTCAGCCTGGCCGTGTTCCTCCCGGTCCCGGCCATCGCCAAGAAGAAAAAGTCCGACGCCGCTGAGACCAAGAAGGCTCCTCCGGTCATCGACTACTCCAACATCGTCTGGCCCAATCCTCCCGCCATCGCCCGCATTCGCTACCAGGCTTTTTACGCCGCGCAGAAAATCTCTCAGGTCGAGGCCGGCAACAATACCAAGAAGGCCAAATGGATGGATCGTCTCGCCGGCACTCAGCCCGCCAGCGAAAACACCAGGGTCCTGTTCCAACTCGGCGAGCCTTATGGCATGGCCGTGGATTCCAAGAACAATCTCTACGTCGCCGACCAGAAAGTCGGCGCCATCTTCATCTTCAACACGGAAACGCGCGACGTCGAACTCATCAAGAACAAGGAGCACGCCCATTTCACGCGCATCATCGGCTTGGCCATGGATGACGGCGACCGCCTCTTTGTTTCCGACCCCGGCCTGCGTCACATCCTCGTCTTCGACGCCAATCACAAAGCCACCGACGTCATCACCGAAGGCTTAGTCGAGCCCGGTAATCTCGCGCTGGACCGCGAAAACCGCCTGCTTTACGTCTCCGACGTCACCCTCGATCAAGTTCTCGTCTATGACGCCGACTCTTTCAAACTCAAACGCAAGATGGGCACCACCGGCAAGAATCACGAACTCACCACGCCCGGCGATTTTGCCAAGCCCACCGGCTTAGCCGTAGATAAGGAAGGCAACCTCTACGTTTGCGACACACTCAACGATCGTATCGAAGTCTTCGACGCCGACGGCAAATTCATCTCCACCTACGGCAAGAATGGCGACGGCCCCGGCTACTTCGCCCGTCCCAAGGGCATCGCCGTTGACGCCGACGGCCACATCTGGGTCGCTGACGGTATGCAGGACCGCGTCCAGGTCTTCAACAACGAATGGCGCCTCCTGATCACGTTCGGCGGCCACGGTCTGCTTCCTGGACAATTTCAGAGCCTGGTCGGCATCACCATTGACAAGAACAATCGCGTCTTTACCTCTGAGATTTATCCCGGTCGCGTCCAGCAGTTCCGCTACATCACCGACGCCGAAGCCGAGAAGCTGAAAAAAGACCGCGAAGACGAACGAATGAAGAAAGCCGGAGGGTCCGACACGAAGGTCGCTCCCGCCGCAGCGCCGACCGCTCTAACCAAGCCGCCTTCTGCCAACTGATTTAATCTTGTCATTCCGAACCGGAGGCAGGAATCTCCCTCTTGCGGCTATGCGGGGCTTCCCGCTGTTGCACTTTTCATCACTCCCGTCAAAAATGCCGTCCACCGGGCCCTCTGGCTGGGGTCACCTCACAAAAGTAATCTGATGGAACTGTGGGATTTGACCAAGCGATCCTTAGGGATGGCTCTTTTCCCCCACTTATCCGATGTCCAAAGACTGTTGCATTTTTCAACTGTAAAAATAATTAGCTATCAATTCAGCGAGTTAGAGGAATTCTCACTCTGCAACCCCAATCGCCCCATTTCGGATAGCCAAATGCACTATCAGGTACCGAGGGGCGACTGCTAAAGGTGCCCAGGTACCCCAAAGCAGCCATAGGGCCTAAGCCTCTGAGAGTTTGAAATTGCAGTACACATCCATGGAGGTCTTATTTTTATGAAGAAAGCGATGTTGCTCGTACTATTCGTCCTGGCACTGACGGGTTTCATGATGGCGCAGAACGCCACGTCCCCCGTTGACGTGTTGGGTGCGCACCAAAACCAAGGCCGCGGCTGCGCGGGTTGCCATGCTCCGCATAGCGGCTCGTTCGGTTCAGGTCACGGCGGATCCGCTGACTCCGGTTCCTATGCATTGTGGGGACAGGACGCCAGCCCGCTCTACGGCAAGACGATCACCATGGGCGACAACGGCTCCTACGTTGAAGTTCTGCCTTCCGGAATCGCCAGCGGAAGCGAAGAAGTCGGCGGCATTCTGCTCTGCCTGAGCTGCCATGACGGCAACTTGACTCAGTCCAACATGATGCAGAACTGGTCCTATGAACAACAGCTCGGCCTGCTCACGAACACGACCTACGGTGGCCAGCATATTCCGACCCTGCTCGGAAACGACGGCACGACCGCTGGCAACTATACTAACGATCACCCAGTGGGCTTGAACGCCACGATCCGCTCCGGGAACGGCTTGGTTTGGGCGAACAACACCTTCACCGTGACACCTGGCACGCCGTATGCTCAGTTCGTCGCCAACTATGGTTGGCCGGCACTGGCCCCTGGCAAGTGGTCTTCCCCTTGGGGCATCAACCCCTCCGGTAAGCCCTATGTTGTCTGCACGACCTGCCACAATCAGCACGTGATGACTGTGTACGCCTCGACGGCTGCTAGCCCGATCGCGGCCGATGGCGGCGGCAAATTCTACGCCACCTTCTTCTTCATCAACGGTCCCTATAACCCGAACGTTCAGGGCACGCTGACCACGCAAGCCGCTTCCACGACTCAGTTCTGCCGCCAGTGCCACTTTGGCGAAGCGAACGAAGCCAACAACACCAACAACATCAGCACGAAGTTCCAATAGCCCTAACCGGGTTGTTGCAAAAGGGGGAGAGTCTTACTCTCCCCTATTTTTTCGAACTCATAACGCAAGCTTGACTGTGAGGAACGTATGAAGTGCCTACTCCCCATCACTGCAGTACTCGCCCTAGCTGCATCCGCAGCGTCGGCCCAGGTTGCATCTCACGCGACAACTCCAGTCGCTGCCACCATGGCCCCTGCCCAGACCGCGCCCCTGCAGGTCAGTGACAAGCCTGTTGCCCGCGTTAACGGCGCTGTGCTCACCGACCGCGACTTGTTGCGCGAGATGTTTAACATCTTTCCCTACGCCCGCCAGCACAATGGGTTTCCTAAGGGGCAAGAAGCCGCCATCCGGCAAGGCGCCCTCGAGATGATCATTTTCGAGGAATTGGTATTTCAGGAATCGCAACGCCGCAAGGTGATCATTCCCGCGGCAAAGCTGAAACAGTCGGAAACGGAGTTTCGCGGCCAGTTCCATAGCCCCGATGAATATCAGCAATTCTTGCAAGCCGAGATGGGTGGATCCGAGCAAAAAGTTCGCGACCAGATCAAACGATCTTTGCTCATCGAGCAGATTCTGAAAACCGATGTCGAGACCAAGTCTTCGATTTCTCCCGCGGAAGTTCAGGCGTATTACGAAAAGAACGCTGCCCGTTTTCTACAACCTGAGTCGTTCAGCTTCCAGACCATCTCCGTGGTGCCTCCGCTGAAGCCAACCGCCGAACAGGCCAAGCAGGCTCAGAAGAAGGCGGAAGACGCGCTCAAGAAAGCGAAAGCAACGAAGAGCTATCAGGACTTCGGCTTGCTCGCGGAAAGCATTTCCGAAGACGATTACCGGGTCAACATGGGCGACCATAAAGTCGCGCCTCGCGAGAAGTTGCCGCCGCAGATCGTCAAAGCATTCCAGAGCATGCAGGCAGGACAAGTCAGCGGCTTGATCCAGATCGAATCGGCATACACGATCGTCCGTCTCAACGCGCACACTCCGGCCCGCAAACAGCCTTTCGCCGAAGTCAAGAACGACCTGAAAACAGAGTTGCAGAAGATGAAATACGAAAAGCTTCGCTCCGGCTTGGCGAAGCAACTCCGCGCCAAAGCCAAGGTCGAGGTAGTGTAGGCACTTGCCTCTGAGAGCTTTCGCTTCTGATCTGTAGGCATCGGGCTCCAGTAGTTCGATACTCGTTAGTCCGCGAAGCGCACAAGAATAGAGTCCAAGTCAGCCGCGAAGCAGCACGGGGTTAGAACCCAATTCAGCCGCGAAGCGGCAGGGGTTAGAAACCAATTCAGCCGCGAAAGCGGCACGAGGTTAGAACCCAAATCAACCGCAAAGCGGCGCAAGGTTTAAAACCAAAATCGCGAAACGGCGCAAGGTTTAGAACCAAAGTCGTCCGCGAAACGGCGCGGAGTTTTAGAACCCAATTTAGCCGCGAAGCGGCGCAAGAGTAAAGCCCACGGCGCAAGCCGTGGGTTTTCTGCAAGGCGATGTCAGCCCCAAAGGGGCGAAAGAACCGAAACCGTGTATTCTTGCGCCCATCCCCGGCGCGGGGCCCAAATTGAGTCTTTATCCCCGACTCCGGGTGATATCCCGCACTGGGTCACTCCCACCCACAAAAGACGAGTCGAAATAGACTCGTATCTCGCTGAAAATACAAGCTGTTAATAAGGACATCGTCCCCCGCTTTTGGCAACCCGTGTGCCCTTACAAGAGCAAGACTCGGGGACCCTGGAAACTGTGATTTGGCATCCACAAGCCGCGACCAAAGGCCGAAAGCCGAGAGCCCAAAGGCAGGAGCCGGTTGTTGCAAAATGCATCATCGGATTCCTGTTGCTTTTGGTGGTCCCACTTGCCTTTTCCCAACCCGCTCCCCAAGCACTCTCCCTCGGCGAAAACACCAAACTCAACGCGGGTGGATTGGTCACAGTTGGTTATGCCGGCGACTACGGCGACGCCATCCCCTCCAGCCATGGCTTGAACCTCGGCGTGGACGGCAAACTCTCCGGCTACTACTACAACCCGAATTTCCTGTCCTTCAGTGCCACGCCCTACTACAACCAGTCGCGCTCGGACTCCAGCTATCAGTCGCTGACTGGCGCCAGCGGTATCGATGGAACCGCGAACTTCTTCACAGGGAGCAATTTCCCTGGCTCAGCAAGTTATCACTACGACCGCAACAGCACGGGAACTTTCGGACTCACTGGACAGCCCAACTTCACCACCATCGGCAAGGGCCAGGGATTTGGGATCAACTGGAGCGCACTGATTCCAGACTGGCCGACGCTTTCCGTTGGCTACTCGCAGGGTGAAGGCAGTGGCACCATCTACGGTACCAGCCAGGAGACTTCTTCAAGCACTAAGCTCTTCAATGCGCACTCCAACTATCAACTCGTTGGCTTCCGCTTGAATGCCTTCTTCACTCGGAACAGCATGAACAGCCAATATCCTCAATTCCTGACTGGGCAGGGAGACTCCATGCAGGATTCTGCGGGTCAGAATGTTGGCGTTGGCGCGCAGCACACTCTCCCGTTCCATGGAACCTTCTACGCGAACTTTGATCACGCTTCGAGTAATGCGAACTATTCCGGGGCAGGTCAGACTACAAACCAGACCAGCTACACCGACAATGTCGAAAACGCGGGCGCAAGTTTCCACCCCGCCCAGAAGCTAAGCTTCAACGTCACGGAAAGCTACACCAGCAATTTGAGCGGTTACCTGTCGCAGAGTCTCAGCGTTGGTGGCGGGACGGTGCCAGTAGATCTCGGCTCCGGTTCACATTCCCTCACGGTCACTGGCGGAACAAGTTATCAGTTCACCAATTTTCTTTCTGCCACCGCCCAAGCCACGCACTACGACCAGTACTACTTTGGCAACGATTACGCCGGAACATTCGTGAGCGGCACGGTGGCCTATTCCAAGCGGCTCTTTGACATGTTCAGCTTCTCAGCGTCCGTGCTGGACGCAAGCAACGGATCGGACGCGAATGCGCTCGGATTCATCGGCAACGTGAACTACTCGCACAAAATCAAAGGCTGGCAGACGGCAGCGCAGTTGAGTTACGCACAAAACGTACAGACGCTGTTGGTTACCTACACAACCTCGTACTACAACTACAGCGCGAACGTGCACCGTCGTTTCGGCCGTGGGTTGCAATGGACTGGCGCGTTCAACGGATCCCATAGCGGTCTGACCAATTACTCCGGCACCACCAGCCATGGCGAAGGCTTCTCCACTTCAATGGGTTCGCGTCGCTTCACGATGACCGGCAACTACACGCAGGCGACCGGGGTCTCGCTCATAGGCGCTGGTACTCTGCAAGGAGTGCCTCCCACGCCAGGTGTCAATGATTTCGTTATCTTCAGCGGCACAAGTTATGGCGGCGGCGTCTCGGCTAGCCCGCTCCGCCGCCTGGTCCTGTCGGGCTCCTTCAGTCGCTCCATCAGCAACACCATGGCCCAGACCCTCTCCCACAACGACACCGAGATCTTCAACGCCCAGATGCAGTACCATCTCAGAAGGATCGGTTTGCAGGCTGGCTATACGCGTTTCTCGCAGGGCATCAGCGCAATCGGTACCCCGGCCAGTTCCACCACATACTTTGTTGGATTCTCCCGATGGTTCGACTTCTTCTAGCGCCGCGGGACCATTCGGCTATCAACAAAAAGCCGAAGGTTGCCGGGTTCGTTGTTCTGCTGACGCTTGCTCTCGCAGTGTTTCTCCCCGCAGCCCAAGCCTCCAAGCGCTCCAAGGAAACTCTTGCCCCTCCGCCTCCACCCGATCTCTTAATGGACGGCGGCCGCAAGCTCTCCTTCGAACGCGTCTTCAGCCTCGAACGCGAAGTCAAACCGAAGCGCAGTTTCTGGACGCGCGTCGTGGACGTAGTCGCCGGCGAGCCCGACTTCCACTATCTCGTCAGCCCCTACAGCGTAGTCACCGACTCCCGCGGCCGCATCATCGTCACCGATACCGCCGCCGTCGGAGTGCACATCTTCGACTTCCAGCAGCAGAAATACAAATTCATTTCCCGTCGTGACACCTGGAAAGACCCGATGCTCTCGCCGCAGTGTGTCGCCGTCGATGCCCAGGACAACATCTACGTCACCGATTCGCAGACTGGCAAAGTTTTCGTTTTTGAGCCCAACGGAAAATACAAGCGCGTGATAGGCAGCCTCAAAGGCGGGGAAGGTTATTTCAAGCGGCCTACTGGAATCGCGGTCGATTCCGCCGCTGGCCGCATTTATGTCACGGACACCCTCCGCAACAAAATCTTTATGATGGATATGCAAGGCAGCATCCTGCAATCCATCGGCAAACCCGGCACCGGCAACGTTGAGTTCAACTTTCCTACCGAACTCCGCATCAACGGCCAGAACCTAGTCGTGGTAGATGCCATGAATTTCCGCGTCCAGGTCCTCGATCGCTCGGGCGCCTTTCAATATGCCATCGGCAAAGTCGGCGACGGTGCCGGATGGATGTTCCGTCCGAAAGGCATCGGCTTCGATTCCGAAGGCCACTTGTATGTCGTCGACGGCCAGTGGGGAATTGTTCAGGTCTTCGACAACGAGGGCCGCTTGCTCTACTACTTCGGTGGTCGTGGCACCGGCAACGGCCAATTCCAATTGCCCACCGGCCTCCAGATCGACAACCACGACCGCATCTACATCGTGGATTCCTTCAACCGCCGCGTTCAGGTGTTTCACTACTACGGCGTAGCGCAGGCAGCCGATGGAAGGAAACAACCTTGAAGCCATTTTCGTTCGCCCGCGTGTTGTTTCCAGCCGCCGTGTTCGCGACGTTGCTCCTCGCGGCTAGTTCCGCGCAGCAGGCACCACCTGCCGATGTCCTCGGCATGCACAACCTCACTCCCGCGAGTGGAGCCTCCGTCTATTCGCAAGGCAGCCTGGGTTGCACATTCTGCCACGCTCCTCACAGCGGCTCGGGTGGCATCTCCCCGCTCTGGAACCAGAAGTATTCCAGCGCCTCCTACACTCCCTACACCAGTTCCACCTACGTCGAGACGGGCAACACAAAGCCGACGCTTGGCGTCACCAGCAGCCTTTGCCTCAGTTGTCATGACGGCACCGTCGGCGTAGGACAGTCCACCGCCTACGGTCCATTGCCGGTAGTCGGCTCCATGAACAGCATGGATTCCTTCGGCACGACGCTAACCGGATCGCATCCTTTCAGTCTCGTCCCGCCGTTGAAAGATTCCCCCGACCTCGTCGCCTCACTCGTGCCACAGTGCAAGACCGCCGACCCCACGGGCGCCGTCAAACTCGTCAACTGCAACATCGAGTGCACCAGTTGCCACGATCCGCACGTGCAAAACATCGACAAGATCGCGCAGAACTTTCTCGTCCGCGATAGCTCCAACGGCCAGATGTGTCTGGCCTGTCATGATCCCAATCGCGTCATTCAGGGCCAGATCAATCCGCTAGCCGGTTTCCCCAACAGCATTCACCAGACTTCCACCACTCAAGTTTCGCCCGACGCGCATGTCGGCCAATATCCAACCGTCGCCGTGAATGCCTGCACGTCATGCCACATGTCGCACGACTCGATTGCTCCCGCGCGATTACTGCGCCCGGCAACTCCTTCTGCGCCGTCGTACGACCCCGTGACACAGGCCTGTATGACTTGTCACGAAGGTGGAACCTACTTGTCGCCCGTGCCGCCCAACATCATGGCCGAGGTCGCAAAAACCAGCCACCCTCTGCCGTCCGGCAACAACTTCCACGATGCCGCGGAACCGCCGCTACTCAACAACAACCGTCACGCCACTTGCGTAGACTGCCACGACGCGCACGCCGGAGTTGCCGAAGGCGTCCAATACACGCTGCCTCCCGGCATCCGTGGCCCACAGCAGGGAGCCACCGGAGTCAGTGCCGCCGACGGCATCACTCCCATCATCCCCGCCGTCAATCAATACGAAACCTGCCTGCGCTGTCACGGCACCAGCACCGGCAAGCAGCGCCTCGTCGCATTTGGCTACGCGCCGATCCGCGTCGTCGCCGCCCCAGACTCGCTCAACCTTATCCCGGAATTCGCCGTCTCCGCGAGTTCCAGCCATCCGGTCACGCATCCGCGCTCCAGTCCGCTGCCGCAACCGAGTCTTCTCGTCAACATGATTGACGAAAAAGGACTCGCCTCCGGACGCCTCGTCGCCCTGCAACAGTTCTGCACCGACTGCCACAACAGCGACGATAATCGCGAATTCGGCGGCACGGGCCCGAACGGCCCGCACGGTTCCTCCAACTCGCACATTCTCGAGCGCAACTACCAATTCAGTCAGGCTGCAACTCCTGGCAGCACCGTCACCAATCTCTTTCCGAATCCCGATACTACCGTCGCTGGACCCTATTCCATGTGTGCCAAGTGCCACGATCTTTCCCAGGTCTTTGCCGACACCAGCTTCACGAAACACAATCTGCATTCCTACCAATACGGCTTTACCTGTTCCGTCTGCCACACTGCGCACGGCATGGGAGCCACATCCCCCTATCTCACCGGAGAGCGCCTCGTGAATTTTGACGCCAACGTAGTCGGCCCGAATGGCGCCGCTCCCATCGCCTACAACCGCAACACCAATACCTGCACGCTGATGTGCCACGAATACAATCACAACGCCGATGGCACCGTCACCTCTGCGCAAGGCCTGAAGATCCGCCAGTGGAAGCCCGTCCGATAAACGAAAGTTCCCCGCGCAGCATCCTGCGAATCCCGGCCATGGCCATGCTGTTTGCCGCCTGCGCCGTCATCGAAGCACTGCGTTGCTCCTCGCTGTCCAGTCTCACCGGAGGCGATGTCTGGTGGCATCTTAGCTCCGGTCTCTGGATACTCCAGCACCACGCACTCCCGCACACTGGCCTGTTCTCGCAGTCCTCACAGGCCCCGTGGATTGCCTCCAGTTGGCTCTACGACATCAGGTTCGCGATCGCATACAAGCTGTTCGGCCTCGCTGCCATTCCGATGTCTCTGATGGTCCTGAAGACCGCGATCGCCGTCGTCACGTTCCTTCTGGCGGGAGGCCGCCGCGGAAATTTCTGGCCCGCCGTCGCTCTCTCCGCCATCGCTCAATATCTACTGATCGCCTTTCCGCCCACGCCCACCTACGTTTCCATAATCTTCTTCGGCGTCGAATTGCTCGTACTCCAGGATCTCCGCCGCGCGAGCGCAAGCATCACTACCCAATGTGGCGCGGGCATTCCTGCCCGCGTACCGCGAACGGCGTTCCTGCTACCGCCGCTGTTCCTACTCTGGGCGAATCTCGATATCCACTTTGTCTACGGCCTCGCGCTATTAATACTGTTTCTGGCCGCGTCCTTTCTAGAGTCGTCACCCTTCGCTTCCGACTTCGCCAATATCGCCGCTCTTTCTCTGCTTGCCACTCTCCTGACGCCGTATTTCTATCACCCCTACTCCGTCTTCTTCTCCACCATCTTCAGCCCCGCCAACAGCGTTCTCCCCGACTACAAGGCCCTTACCTTCCGCCAGCCCTCGGACTACGTTTTCCTGCTTTTCGCGATGGCCGCTTTCCTGGCGCTAGGTCTGCGCCGTTCGCGCGACTTGTTTCTTGTGGGGTTGCTGGTAGTCGCCGCCGGCCTTTCATTCCACGCCCAGCGCGATCTCTGGCTGGTAGTGCTGGTAGCAATTGCCGCGCTTGGCCAGTCCATCACCGCGCCCGCGACACCGCGAGTGCGCGCGCGTGAACTTGGAATCGCCGCAGCCGCAAGCATCGCGATCCTGATCCTCGCCGCAGCCTTCGTTCTCCCGCACCGCCCCGAAGCGCTGCGCGCCAAAGCCGCCGCCAGCTATCCCGTGGCTGCCGCCGACAACATCCGCGACCGCCACCTGCCCCAACCGCTCTTCAACGCCTTCGAGTGGGGAGACTTCCTTACCTTCTATCTGCCGGACT
>Ga0302322_100002860_pt1 | contig 14700 bp, 11 predicted proteins | sample Fen_T0_2_FD_203757 | JGI IMG/M metagenome (GOLD analysis project Ga0302322, IMG submission 203757) | Peat permafrost microbial communities from Stordalen Mire near Abisko, Sweden - Fen_T0_2 | ecosystem: Environmental > Terrestrial > Soil > Wetlands > Permafrost | place: Sweden: Abisko... | reverse complement strand
GCGCCGTATATGACTACGGGCAGAATGGCGTGGAACTGAAAAATAACATCAAGGAATATTGGTGGAAGTTTATGACGCAGCTGCACGACAACATTGTGGGCATCGATGCGGCCATCTTCATGCACCCGACGGTGTGGAAGGCGAGCGGCCACGTGGACGCCTTCAACGACCCGATGATCGACAACAAGGACTCGAAGAAGCGCTACCGTGCCGATGTGCTGGTGGAAGATGCCATAGTCAAAATAGAAGACAAGATTGACAAAGAAGTAGAGAAAGCGGCGAAACGTTTTGGCGAGTCGTTTGACAAGACGATGTTTTTGCAAACCAATCCGCGTGTGGTGGAATACCAAAAGAAAATTGACGAGGCCAACGACCGGTTGAAGAATGCGATGAGCAGCAACAACATGGAGGCGATGAAGCAGTTAATCATCGATTTGGAAATCAACGACCCGATGAGCGGCACCAAAAACTGGACCGACGTGCGGCAGTTCAACTTGATGTTCAGCACGGAGATGGGTTCGATTGCCGAAGATGCCAACAAAATTTATTTACGTCCGGAGACCGCGCAAGGAATTTTTGTAAACTTCTTGAACGTGCAGAAGACCGGGCGGATGAAAATTCCTTTCGGGATTGCGCAGATCGGTAAGGCCTTTAGAAATGAAATTGTGGCGCGACAATTTATTTTCCGCATGCGCGAGTTCGAGCAGATGGAGATGCAATACTTTGTAAAGCCAGGCACGGAGATGGAGACATACGAATTCTGGAAGGCGAAAAGAATGAAGTGGCACCAGGCACTAGGACTTGGTGCAGAGAATTACCGTTTTCATGATCACCTGAACCTGGCGCACTACGCCAACGCTGCCTGCGACATTCAATTTAATTTCCCGATGGGCTTTAAAGAGTTGGAAGGAATTCACAGTCGCACGGACTTTGATTTGAAGAGCCACGAGAAATTCTCAGGCAAGAAGCTTCAGTATTTTGATACGGAGAGCAACCAGAGTTATGTGCCGTTTGTGGTGGAGACTTCGGTGGGATTGGATCGCATGTTCCTTTCAATTTTGTCGAACTCGTATAAAGAAGAGAAACTTGCCTCAGCCGAAGGTGAAGAAGGCAACGAGCGTGTGGTGCTTTCATTACCAGTACAGTTGGCTCCTTATAAAATTGCGGTGCTGCCGTTGGTGAAGAAAGACGGCTTGGATGAAAAAGCGAAATCGGTTTTTGATCAGTTGAAATCAAACTTCCGCTGCTACTACGAGGAGAAAGATACGATCGGCAGAAGGTACAGAAGGATGGATGCCATCGGTACTCCTTATTGTATTACTATTGATCACCAGACGCTGCAAGACAACACGGTGACTGTGCGCGAACGCGACTCGATGAAACAGGAACGAATTGTTGTTTCTGCTCTAAGTGAAAAAATCCGGGAAGCAGTTTCAATCAATGAGTTGTTGAGAAAAATTTAATTACTCACCGCAAAGGCGCGAAGTCGCTAAGGTAGTTCTTCTTTGCGCCTTAGCGTCTTAGCGTGAAATAATCGTAATTCTTAATTCGTAATTTTAAAAAGTGAATTGGCCACAACTTCTTTCTTCACATCGCCTCGGACAAAAACAAGATGCGCCCGATCAATCGCGCAGTGCATTTGAACAAGATTACGATCGCATTATTTTTTCTCATCCGTTTCGCAGGCTTCAAGACAAGACACAAGTTCACCCGCTGCCGGTAGAGGATTTTGTTCACACCCGATTGACGCACAGCCTTGAAGTTTCAAGTGTCGGTCGTTCGCTAGGGAAAAAAGTAGGTGAGCAGATTTTGAAGCGTCATCCGGAGTTGAATGAAAAATTTTCGTTGTTTGATTTCGGCGCGATCGTGGCAGCAGCTTCGCTGGCACATGATCTAGGTAATCCTCCTTTCGGTCACGCCGGTGAAGATGCGATCTCTGATTTTTTTCTTCAACATCCGAAAGGTCAATCATTAAAGCCTTTTGTGTCGGAAAGCGAGTGGGCCGACCTCACGCAGTTTGAAGGCAATGCGCAAGGGTTTAGGTTGCTCAACCAAAAGCAATATGGATTAAAGTTGACAGCCGCGACGCTGGGAGCCTTCACAAAATATCCTTGCCCTGCATTTTTTCCTGACGGCGATAAATCGAAAAAGAGCCAGAAGAAATTCGGGTACTTTGAATCGGAGAAAGAAATATTTGAGAATGTTGCCCATCAACTAGGACTTATAAAGAGCAACAACAATTCATGGAATAGACATCCGCTCGCATTTTTGGTGGAGGCAGCCGATGACATTTGTTATGGCATTATTGATTTGGAGGATGGATGCCGTTTAGGTCTGGTGAGTATCGATGAAGCGGTGGAGTTGATGGCCGCGATTTTGAAAGAGCAATTCAACAGGGAGAAAGCCAACAAGATTGTGGGTGTTACCGAAAAATTAGGAGTTCTTCGGGCAATGACGATTAACAAATTGGTTGAGGAGTGCACAACTCTATTTCTCGATCAGGAAAAAAATATTTTGGAAGGAAAATTTGATCAAGCGCTGACAGATTCCATTCCTTCGAAAGATGCATTGAAAAAGATTTCAAAAATTTCGATAGAAAAAATTTATCGTGCACGCACGGTGGTAGAGATTGAAGCAAGTGGTCATGCGGTGTTGCCCGGCTTACTGGAGGAATTTGTAACTACGGGTCAATCGCTGCAAGGCATCAAAGCTTCGCGCAAGTATGAGAATCTTCAATTAATGCTTCCGGAGGAAATCCGGTGGGAGCTTTCGCAACAATCGGGAAGCACGTATTCCATGTTGCGGTTAATCGTTGATTTTGTTTCAGGCTTGACTGACAGGCACGCATTAAGCCTTTTCAGGAAAATCAAAGGAATTGCATTTTGAAGGCATTGTAAGTTTTTGAGTGTTTTGTTATTGTTTTCGCTAAAGGCAATCATTAATTTTATAGACTGAAATTTTATGGAAGCCTACGGAAAAATATTGCTCTATGCCATGCCTGCTTTTTTTGGACTGGTGCTTTTCGAAAAGTGGTACGGCTGGCGCAAGGGTCACGATACCGTTCGCACGAATGATATGATTTCCAGCATTAGTTCGGGTGTGACTAATGTTGTGAAAGATGTTCTTGGTGTTGGACTTGTTATTATTTCCTATCAATGGTTAGTGACAAAAGTGGCGCTGGTACACATCGAAGCAAGTTTGTTGGTTTATTTCATTGCGTTTATGGCGCTTGACTTTGCCGGCTATTGGGTGCACCGGATTCAACACGAATACAATCTGTTTTGGAATGCGCACATTGTTCATCACAGCAGCGAAGAATTTAATTTAGCTTGTGCACTTCGTCAAAGCATTTCAACTCTTGTTAAAGTCTTTGCAATTTTCCTTTTGCCTGCGGCATTGTTGGGAGTGCCTTCGTCAGTCATTGCAGTTGTCGCTCCGTTGCATTTGTTTGCACAGTTCTGGTATCACACGCAGCACATCGGGCGCATGGGCTTTCTTGAAAAAATTATTGTGACTCCTTCACACCATCGTGTACACCACGCAATCAACCCCGAATACCTCGACAGAAACTACGGACAGATTTTTATTTTTTGGGATAAACTATTTGGGTCGTATCAGGAAGAGTTACTCAACGTTCCTCCGGTTTACGGAGTGACACGCCCGGTGCAAACCTGGAATCCCATCAAAATAAATTTCATGCACCTGTGGTTATTAATCAAAGATGCATGGCATGCAAAAAGTTGGAAAGATAAATTGCGAATTTGGTTTATGCCATTGGGTTGGCGTCCCGCTGATGTGGTAGATAAATTCCCTGTTTATAAAATCAAAGATGTATATCATTTTGAAAAATACGACCCTAAAGTTGCACCGGGTTTGTTGGTGTGGAGTTGGGTGCAAATGATCATGATGTTGCTGTTGGTGGCCTATTTGTTTGGCAACATTGCCAAGATTGGATCGCCCGGAATGTTTTGGTACGGAGCCATTGTATTTCTTTCGATCTATGCTTACACCGAATTGCTTGACAGAAGCAAGTATGCGGTTGTTTGGGAGCTTGCGAAAAACGCACTGGCTCTCTCTATTATATATAGTCAGAAGGATTGGTTTGGTATCAGTGCAATGTTTCCTGGCGCACAGTATTTCTTAGCGGTTTACTTTTTCGTATCAACCCTAATATGTGCCTGGTGGGTTTATAAAATTTTGACAGAAGATCAACAAAGTCAGGTAAAACCGTCCAGAGCATAGTCCATCGCTCAATTTCTAAAATTCCTTAGCTTTACCGCTTGTTAAAATCGGTAATCTGCTATGTGGGATAAAATTGCTTCTTTCATCATTCGTTTTCGGTTGTTGTTGATTATTCTCATCTGCCTTGTCACTGTGGTGATGGGATATTATGCCACGAAAGTGGAGATGAGCTACGACCTCGCCCGCACCGTGCCGGCCGATGACCCGGAGATGGTTTTTCTCCAACAGTTCAAAAAACAATTTGGCGAGGATGCCAATATCATAGGAGTAGGTCTTCAAGATAGCGCTATCTATTCGCTTCAGAATTTTAATCGATTTCGTGAACTCAATAAATCAATAAAAAAAATTACGGGCATAAACAATGTGTTGAGTTTAACAGAGCTGAAAATTATCCGAAAAGACACTGTTCATAAGCGCTTTCAATTGAGGGCTTTGTTTCCAAAAGAATTGGGAAGTCAACATGAGCTGGATAGTTTAATGACTGTTCTGCGAACTCAGAAATTTTACATGGGTCAGTTGGTGAATGAACGCAACGGAGCCACCATGATGATCATTTCCGTACAGAAAGAGATCATGAATTCAGCAAAGCGGGTCGATTTGACGAATGAGTTAGTGAAAGTGGGTGATGCATTTTCGAAATCAACTGGCATCAAACTGCATTATGCCGGTCTGCCATTCATTCGCACCATTATGGCAACCAAAGTGAAGAAAGAGATGCAATTTTTTCTTTATCTCTCTGCCTTGGTCACGGGTTTTATCATGTTTCTGTTTTTCAGATCGGTGAGAGCAGTGTTGTTCTCTATGATCATTATTGGCATCGTAGTGGTGTGGGTGATGGGCACGCTGGCTTTGTTTGGTTTTAAGATCACGTTATTGAGTGGTTTGATTCCTCCGGTGATTGTTACCATTGGAATTACCAATGCGATTTATCTATTGAACAAATATCATCTCGAATATTTCAAACGCAAAAATAAACCAGAAGCCATTGCTAATGTGGTGAAGAAAATGGGTTTGGCTATGTTCCTTACCAATCTTACCGTGGCGATTGGATTCCTCACTTTACTGTCAACCGATATTTTGTTGTTGCGCGAGTTTGGAATTGTGGCGGGCATTAACATCATGGCGTTGTTTGTTGTGAGTTTGGTTATGATCCCAGCAATTTTTTCCTGGCTGCCGGAACCTAAACCGAAACACCTGCGCCACCTGGATTTTAAAATCATGGGTAAGTTTTTAGAACTCACCGATCTTACTGTTCATCGTCATCGTACAATTATTTATTTGGTGGCAAGTGTCTTGGCAGTTTTTTCCGTTTTAGGAATGATGAAATTACAATCGGTGACTTTCATGGTTGATGATGTTCCTGAAAACACTGACATCCACAAGGACCTGAAATTTTTTGAATCCAACTTCAGTGGCATCATGCCGTTGGAAGTGGAGGTGAACACTGGCAAGCGAAGAGGTGTACTGAACATCACCAACTTGAAAAAGATTGACGAGTTTGAAACGTTCATCGATTCACTTCCGGAAGTATCAAGACCAATTTCAATTATCAGTTTGGTGAAGGCTTCGAAGCAAGCGTTTTATGGAAATGACCCTAGCCGTTACGAACTCCCCACCAAGCCTGAAAGCGTTTACATCTTGCGTTACATGAAAAGCCAGGGTGACAGTAGCGGGCTTCTCAAATCTTTTGTTGACTCGACCTATACTCGTATGCGCATCTCTATGCAAATTGCAGACATCGGTTCAGTAAAAATGGATTCCCTCGTGAGCAGAGTTATTGAGCCGCGAATGAACAAAATTTTTGCAGGCACAAACATCACCACCAACGTTACGGGCACGACCAAACTTTTCATTAAAGGAAACCGATTCCTGATCGACAGCTTAAAAGAGAGTCTGCTGCTTGCGTTTATTCTCATCACGCTTTCGATGGCGATGTTGTTTGCTAATGTCCGGATGATCATTATCTCGCTGGTGCCGAACTTGCTGGCGTTGATGATCACCGCGGGGCTGATGGGTTACTTTGGAATTCATTTAAAAGCAAGCACCGCTTTGATCTTCAGCATTACGTTTGGTATTTCTGTTGACAACTCGATTCGTTTCCTTGCTAAATACAGGCAGGAACAATTGGCTAATAAATTTTTTGTGCCTCTATCGGTTAGCGAAAGCATTTTGGAAACTGGGAAAAGTATTATCTATACTTCCATCGTGTTGTTTGCCGGCTTCATCATTTTTGCCTTTTCATCTTTTGGTGGAACTATTGCCTTGGGTGTGCTCACGTCAACAACACTAGTCATCTCCATGTTTACTAACTTGATTTTGCTTCCTGCGTTGATCATGACCTTCGATAAACCTAAGAAACTTCAGGAGGAAAGACTGTTGATCGATGAGATTGATCCTGGTTTTTATGGCGAACAGGAAGATGTGGATATAGATTTGAGTAAGATCCGCATTCACGATAGAAGTGGGTCTTCCGAGTAGGTAAGATTTCTATTCTGATTTCACCTACGCCATTCCGGCATTCACCTACTTCTTGCCTTCAATAGCCTATCTGCTGTGGCCAGATCGCATTTTCCTGCGTTGATTTGAGTATAAATTAAAAAACATGGAAACAGATAGCAGAAATTCAGGTCGCGAAAGATTTATAGCGCCACGCTCAGGCCGAGCGTTTGCAGGATTAGTTCTAGTCTTCATTGGTGGTGTTTTATTAACCCGCCAACTAGGACTTGATGTACCAGAGTGGGCCATCACTTGGGAAATGTTCCTCATCGCTTTGGGTGTTTACTTCGGGGCCCGCAGGTCATTTCAACCCGGTGGATGGGTGTTCATGATTTTGGTTGGAACAGTCTTTTTGCTCAGAGATTTCTATCCGGAAATACTCATCTGGAATTATGTATGGCCGGCTGCCATCATCATGGTTGGACTATGGATGATTCTCAGGCCACGAAAAATGAGACGCAATTGGGATGGATGGAAAGTTGAGCCAGATTCTTCAGATAACATTATAGAAATAAACTCTGTATTCGGGGGGACGAAAAGGAAAGTATTGTCAAAGGACTTTAAAGGGGGAGAAATCAATACCGTATTTGGTGGCAATGACCTTGATCTTTCACAGGCAGATATTAATGGTGCTGCCAGCATGGAGATGAATATTGTGTTTGGTGGTGTCAAGCTGATTGTACCCGCTCACTGGCAAATTAAATCAGAAGTGGATTGTGTGTTTGGTTCGGTAGAAGACAAAAGACGAGATGGCACCAGTGCTGCTGAAAATAAAACGTTGGTATTGAAGGGCTCTGTTGTTTTTGGATCTATCGAGATCAAAAGTTATTAACTGAATTGAAAATTGAAGAATTGAAAATTAATGAGTATGAACTGGTATATCGCAAAAATTATTTTTCAGATCAAAGGCAACGGCCAGCAAAAGCTACAGTTTGACGAACACCTTCGGATGATTGAAGCAGAGAATTTTGAAGAAGCATTTTTAAAAGCTCGTATACTCGGTATTAACTCAGAAGATTCTGTGATCAATCAAAATCATGGACCGGTAAAGTGGGAGTTTGTGAACGTGGTTGAGTTACGTGAAATGGAGGCATTAAAAGATGGACTTGAAATTCATTCACAAGTACACGAGATGGAGGAAGCCGGTAACTACATTAACTATGTGCACAGCCAGGCAGCTCGCATGAAATTGTCGGTGGGATGTCAGAGTTACGTGCTATGAAAGACAAAGGAGTGACCTACGATGTAGGAACTGAGTATACACCCAACAATTTTTCACGGGTGAATTTTGACTCCTCAACTGTTAACGCAGACATGAAGGCAATCAAGAATGATCTTCATTGTAATGCAGTGAGAATTTACGGGAAAGAATTAGATAGATTATTGTTGGCATCAGCCTCTGCTCTTGAAAATGGATTGAACGTTTGGCTTTCACCACGATTAATTGACGGGACTATTGAAGAAACATTTGCGTACATTAAGGAGGTGGCTAACCAGTTTCAATCATTAAAGGAAAAGTTTCCGAACCGCGAAATGGTTTTTATTATAGGTGGTGAAGTGACGATTGACACGAAAGGGTTTATCAAAGGAAATACCATCCATGAAAGAATTAAAATCCTGTCGAAACCTCTTTTCATTATTAAGAATGTGTTTGGAATCAAACCTGCATTTCAAAAGTCTTTTGATGAGTTTTTAAGAAAGGCGGCAGCAATTGTACGAAGCGAGTTTTCAGGTAGAGTCACCTACGCCGGTGGAATGTGGGAGAGTGTGGATTGGTCAATGCTCGATATTTTGTCGATTAATCTTTACAAAGCTTCGTTTAATAAATCTTTCTTTGACAGTAAATTAAAAAAACTAGTGTCCTCAGGCATGCCGGTCGCCATTACTGAATTCGGTTGCTGCACATTTGAGGGAGCAGATAAAATGGGGCCTACTGGTTATTTTGTTATTGATTACTCAACAACACCTCCTGTTTTCAAACAAAAATGTGTAAGAAATGAGAACGTTCAAGCTGAATACATTCTGGATTTATTGAATGCATATAATGCAGCGGGTGTGATATCGGCATTTGTATTTGATTTTTATAGTGAGGGATTTCTTCATGATTCAAATCCTGACTTGGATTTTGATAAGGCAAGTTTCAGTATCACGAAACACACCTATCAAAGTAATTGGGAACCAAAATTGGCTTTTACTAAAATCGGGGATTTCTTTGCCAATAATTAGATGGGTGCAACAAAACAAATATTTTTTATTGGATGGTGGCTAGTGTGGACTGCCCTTCAATTTTCGCTGATGACTTATTATGGTATTTCCATTCGTGAATCGTGGATGGATGCTTCAGTAACCAGTACCATACTGGTTCTGGCCGGTTTTGTGATGATCACCATCGTGAAATATTTTAAACCATCTGCTAAAAATGCTGTTGCTGTATTGGTTTCAGCATTGGCACTGGCGGCCTTGAGCGGTGGAGCGCTTTATTTAATATTGAAATTGTTACCATCCAGTCCTGACTATTTATTGTGGGTTGACAACACATTGCTAGTTAGGTTTATTTTTATTTGGCTGATGATAGTAATCGCAGCAATTAATGGATGGTTATTTTTCTATATCAAAGAACATCAGCAAAACGAATTACGAGAAAAGGAAACTGAAAAACTGATGCGTGAGGCTGAACTTTCCGGGTTGCGCCAACAATTTCAACCTCATTTTATTTTTAATAGCTTGAATTCAATTAGTGCGTTGGCAGGAACGAATCCGAATCTCGCACGCAAAATGATTGAGCAGCTTTCTGATTTTTTGCGAGGTACAGTGAAAAAGGAAAGTAATCAATTGGTTCCACTTCGTGATGAATTCAATCATTTGCAGCTTTATCTTGAAATTGAGAAAGTCAGGTTCGGCCATCGGTTAATTGCTGAAGTTAAAGCGGATGATTCAGCCCTCGATATGAAACTGCCTTCGCTATTGCTCCAACCTGTTTTGGAAAACGCCATTAAGTTTGGATTGTATGATACCGTTGGTGAAGTGGTGATCACGGTTACAGCGAAGGAGGATCAAAATAATTTAATCATTGAAATAAAAAATCCATTTGATCCATCATCTGCAGTACCGAAATCCGGGACAGGTTTTGGATTGAATTCCATTCAACGGCGACTTTCTTTACTATTTTATAGAAATGACTTGTTGACAACGCAACAAAATGAAAATACTTTTACGACAACAATAAAAATTCCTCAACGATGAAGGTAGTTATTATAGATGATGAACCGCTGGCGAGGGGAATTGTAAAAGAATATTTATCAGGATTCCCTCAAGTGCAAATAGTTGCTGAGTGTGGTGATGGGTTTGAAGGAGTGAAAGCAATCGCGCAGCATCAGCCCGATTTGATTTTTCTTGACATTCAAATGCCTAAGATCAATGGATTCGAAATGCTGGAGCTTATTGATAATCCTCCTTCTGTAATTTTTACAACGGCTTTCGATGAATATGCAATGAAAGCCTTTGAGGCACATGCTATTGACTATTTACTAAAACCTTTCAGCAAAGAACGCTTTGACAAAGCGATGAATAAATTGCTGGGGCAAAAAAATATCGACTTGCCAGCAATACTCAATGAAGAGGTTGGTTCTCCTGAAAGCCAAAATCGAGTGGTGGTGAAGAAAGGACAGAATATTGTGGTGTTGCCTGTGCAACGCATTCATTACTTCGAAGCCTTCGATGATTATGTAAAAATTTATACTACTGAAGGATTCTATTTGAAGAAAAAGACCATGTCGTATTTTGAAAAGACATTGGACCCTTCACAGTTTGTGAGAGTTCATCGTTCTTATCTTCTGAATTTACAGGAGCTCACTCGTATTGAGCCAATGGAGAAAGACAATCACGTTGCCTTGCTGAAGAGCGGCACGCGTGTTCCATTGAGCCAAACCGGCTACGCCAAACTGAAAACTGTCTTAGGAATTTAGCGCTGGGCTTTTATTTGGCTTGAAAGTAACTCAAGCCCTTCTGTAAAAGTGCGAGGTTTGTAACCCAATTCTTTTTTAGCTTTCTCAATAATGAATCCCGTTTTAGGTGGACGCTTCGCAGGCTGAGTAAACTTGGTTGAATCGGTTTGGTGAATGAGAGATTTATCTAATTTGAAATAATCAGCAGTAGCAATTGCGATATCATAAGGCGTCATCATCTGGTCGCCCGAAATGTTATAAATTCCTTTAGCTTTTTTTGTGGCGGCAAGAAAACATCCTATTGCTAAATCCTCAGCAAGTGTAGGCGTTCGCCATTGATCGTTCACTACATTAATTGTTTTTCCGCCCTCCAGGCTTTTCTTTACCCACAATACAATGTTGCTACGGCTCATGTCTTGGGTTACTCCATACACGAGAACTGTTCTTAAGATTGCCCAGTTGATAGTGCTTTTTTGAATAACTACTTCGCCGGCCAGTTTACTTTCACCATAATAGCTGATCGGATTTGGTTCTTCATTTTCATCGAGCGGCCCATGTGATCCATCAAAAATGAAATCAGTGGAGACATGAACCAGATGCACTTTGGTTTTTTGACAAGCCTCTACCAAATAACCTACTGCTTCAACATTGGCTTGCCAGCATTTTTCTCGTTCTGTTTCGCATTGGTCTACTTGTGTCATTGCAGCAGTGTTGATCACTACATCAGGCTTTGTTTTGTAGACGACTTCATCTACTGCTGTTCGGCTAGTGATGTCAAGCGAATGAAATTCTCCTCTGGGTAACGGAGGAATGAGTTTCGATTTAGCAGTGGCAATCAAATAATGCTCCGGTTTGGAAGAAATAAGGTCAACCAATTTTTGGCCCAGCAATCCATTACAGCCAGTAACAAGTATTCTCATTTTTTTACGATTGGATATTGATACCCATAGAGTTTGGTGATTTTCTTCTTGGAAAGTTCTTGAACGGAAACAAACATTCGCACCTCTTCCAAAGGTCTGTCTGCGCCATCTTTTTTCACGTTGGCAATTTTCTCAATTACGTCAAGGCCTTTGATCACCTCTCCAAACACAGTATAGTCACCATCCAGAAAAGGAACTCCACCGATAGTAGTGTAAGCCTTGATAATTTCTGGCGAAGTATCCTTAGTGATTTTCATTCCGGTTTCCTTTTCAATCTGAGGAATGAGCGAGAATATCTTTTTATTAAAAGCATCTTTTGTAGCTGTCGAATAAAGTTTGCTCAAACTATCGCGCAGATTCATGTTCTCCGGTTTGCTGAGAAATTGTTGAAGCCCTTGCTTAAGCTTTGGCTGATCGACTTTCAGTTCATCTGCTGCAGAGCTTGTGATCACCGTTCCTTGCACAATATAAAATTGACTTCCACTGGATGCCTTTTCCGGGTTATTAGTTCGTGCGGCTGCCAGCGCTCCTTTCTTATGAAATAATTTGGGATTGAACTCTGCATCGATTGTGTAGTTGGGGCCACCATTCCCTAAGCTTTCACCTGGCTTAGCTTTTTTAGAATTGGGATCTCCCCCCTGAATCATGAACCCTGAAATTACACGGTGAAATAACAGGCTGTCAAAATAATGTTCCTGAGTGAGTTTGATAAAATTGGCCTTGTGTTTGGGGGTTTCATCGTAGAGGATTACGACCATCTCACCGTAATTAGTTTTGATCGTGATGATAAAATCTTTTTTTTGAGAATACGCTTTGGTAAGCAAACTGATCAGAAGTACAAGAAATAGGGAACGTTTAATCATACCGATAAAATTTAACGCTGCAAAAATAACCACTGATTGTTCAACCAAAAATTATTTTTTTTAGCTGTTCCTGTGGTCAATTAGGGATTGATTGTTTTGGAAAGTTGCAGAGACAGATCCATGAAAATCATTTTAGCACTGCCATTCCGATCCAGATGATACATCGCTTCATTCATTAATTGATTGGCTGTTTCTATTTTTGGAAGGTTGATCACCTTGCTGAAATCAGAAATAAATTTTTCTTCGGCTCCTTTCACACGGCTAATTTCATTAGCTCCTGAGATTCGTAATAACGACTCGCGCATCATGCCCAATCCATAATGCAAGAGATTTCGCTGAGCGAGTTTATCCAGTTCATGAAATTCATCGGCCAGGTTGAGAAGCTTGGGATAATCTTTTTTAAAGCACGAACGCAGCCAGTCGATAAATCGGGTTTGATGATGATCCTCTTCCGTGTCGATCAGTTGGATGGCAAAATTCAAATCCCCTTCAGCCAGTTGAACGATTTCCTGACGTTTCACTTCGTCCAGAGAATGATTCTCCTTTAAAAATTTATCAATCTCTTCATCCGCCAGCAGCGGCACATGCACAACTTGTGTACGCGACAAAATGGTGGGCAGCAATTGCTCTGCACTGTTCGTTACCAAAAGAAAAAAAGTATGAGCAGGTGGCTCCTCTAAAATTTTTAAAATACCATTCGCTGCCGAAGGATGCATGAGTTCAGGCAACCAGATGATCATGACTTTGTTTGGACTTTCAAAAGGCTTGAGCGAAAGTGCTCGTACAATCTCACGACTTTCTTCACGGGCAATAAGCGCTTGTTTATCTTCACCACCATAAAAGGCGATCCAATTGCCGGGGCCACCAAAAGGCTGTTCGATCAAAAAACTCCGCCAGGTTTTTAAAATTTCAGAACGAAACCGTTCTTCGTCTTTGTCGCCTTTGATATTTCCTAATGGAAAAACAAAATGCGTATCAGGATGGATATATTTTAAGCTTTTGCTACAAGCTGCACAAGTACCACATGCATCGTTTCCATTTTTATTTTGACAATGCAGATAATTAGCAAAGGCAAGCGCCAACGGTAAGCTGAGTGAACCGGGTTTACCAGCAAACAGCAGGGCATGGGCAATGTGGTTCGACTGCACTGAACCAGTGAGTTGTTTCTTTACATCATCAAGACCAGGAATGGAGGAGAAAGTCATTTCGTCTGTTCAAAAACATTTTTCAAAATTTCTTTTTCAATTTCATCTAAAACAATATTTCTTCTCGCCATCATGCGTTCAGCGGTTTCCATCGCCTTATCAAATTGATACGTGACAAGGCCGGAAGCTCCACCCCACTGAAAAGATGGAACAAAGTTGCGTGGATAACTCCCGCCAAAAATATTAGAACTTACGCCAACAACTGTCCCCGTGTTAAACATGGTATTGATACCGCTTTTGCTATGATCGCCCATGATCAGTCCGCAGTTGGGTTGACCAATATCAACAAAATTATTTTTGGCGTAGCTCCAGAGTTTTACATTATCATAATTGTTTTTCAGGTTGGAAGTGTTTGTATCAGCACCAAGATTGCACCACTCGCCTAAAACTGAATTCCCTAAAAACCCATCGTGCGCTTTGTTGCTGTAACCAAACAAAATAGAGTTACTCACTTCACCACCAATTTTGCAAAAAGGTCCAACGGTAGTATCGGCGCGCATTTTTCCACCCATGTTGATAATGGATTCTTCGCACAACGCAAACGGTCCGCGGATAATGGAACCTTCCTGCACTTGCGAATTTTTGCCGAGATAGATAGGCCCGTTTTCGGCATTTAAAATAGCAGCGTGAAGGATAACTCCTTCTTCAAGGAAAATATTTCCTTCATTGTAAGTTTTTGTATGAGGATCTTTTATGGAAGCTGATTTGCGATTGGCAGTAATGAGTTTATAGTCAGCGCGAATCTGGTTGCCGTTGTTTTGAAAAATTTTCCAGGGTTGATCAATGAGAATAATTTCATCCGCATACTCAGTCACTTTTCCAGAGATTACTTCTGGCAATTCATCATCATCAGTTCGAACGGCCACAACTCTTGCATTTTTATAGATTGAGTCACCCAACTTCAAGTTTTTTATGGCAGCCACTAATTTCTCATCCGGGCAAATACCACCATTAACCCAAAGATTGTCGGAGGTAATTTTCTTTTGAAATTTTTTGGAGAGATAACTCTGCGTTGAATAAGACGGCTTGT
>Ga0302322_100002859_pt1 | contig 14701 bp, 14 predicted proteins | sample Fen_T0_2_FD_203757 | JGI IMG/M metagenome (GOLD analysis project Ga0302322, IMG submission 203757) | Peat permafrost microbial communities from Stordalen Mire near Abisko, Sweden - Fen_T0_2 | ecosystem: Environmental > Terrestrial > Soil > Wetlands > Permafrost | place: Sweden: Abisko... | reverse complement strand
TGGCGCATCTGCTTTCAATGGACGGCAGCTGGCGTCAAAGACGTTGAAATCGTCGATTACCACTAAGATGAAGACGAAAGATCTCCCCCTCCTTACTTCTGGCGAAATGCTCAACGAGGAGTTCTTGAAGCCGATGGATCTCACCGCATATCGCTTGGCCAAAGACATCGGCGTGCCTCTTACCCGTATTACCGCAATCCTGGCAGGCAAGCGTGCGGTAACCGCCGATACTGGCCTGCGGCTTGATCGCTACTTTGGTTTGACTGAGGGATGGTGGCTGCGCCTTCAAACCGATTGCGATTTACGCAAGGCGAAGCGCGAGTTGGGCGCTAAGATCGATCGCGAAGTGAAGCCACGGGAATTGAGTGCGGCGTAATGGCCGCTGCCGCCGAAGCGCGCCCTTTTTGCCTTTAAATCGGAGCGCGGGAATCGCGTTCCTTTCCACGTTGGTGACCAGACTGCCTGGGGAGCAATTTTGGGGCGCTTTCTGAGAACTTTGTGTGCGCCGCGTGTGCGAATTTCCGCTCTCCTCTCATAATGGTGCCCAAGGGGGGACTCGAACCTAATTCTATCTCCAAAGCTAAATCGCTAAATAACGCGGACTTAGTTAATGGTTAATGTTTTAGAACAGGCAGACAGAAGCATAGAGAGGGGATAAAGTGAAGGCAAAAACATCTTTTTTGGCAACCTTGTGGCAACCTAAAATGGGTCTTTCGTCAGGTGCGCAGAGTCTGTTTGGAGGCACCGGCATTGCTCTCGTTCAAGTTGCACGCAGCTACCAGATGGTTGAAACGACGGATGCATCGGTGATGTTGGCGTCCTTGGTGATGAGCGGCAATCGATGAACTTTCGCAGTGGCCGTGATGATCCGGTCGAACTGATCGCCATGCGGCAAAGCCAGGGCGGGAGCCGTAATGGCGATGTCCAGTGTGATCGGGAGCACCGTCACATAGTTGAGCAGGTTGCCAAGGACGGTCGCTGGCGACCCCTTGAACGAGATGCGCCCAGCATGTAGCAAGAGACCTATTTCCTGCAGCGTCACATCGGCTATGGCTAGCTGCTCATACGGGGTGGTCATGATGGCGCGCGCCGCCTTGGTACTCAGCCGATCCTCGTCGGTGGCTGCCCACAGGAAAGCGTGCGTATCGAGAACGTATTTGAGGCGTGGCATTACAACGAAGGTTTCCAACTATCGTTCGGAAGGGTCGGTTTTGTCAGGTCGTCGTGGAATACGATTTTCCCCTTGGCTGCTCCGAGCAGGGATTTTCTGGGCGTGGCTGCCGTGAAGAGAAACCATCCCTCTTTGTCCTGTACGCGAACCGTCTCGCCCTTGCGCGCCTTCGCTTTGAACGAGGTGAAGTCTCGAAGGAAATTGCGAGTGTTTGTTTCCATGCCTTCAATACGTATGACACAATTGTATTTGTCAAGCACTGGTGAGCTATGCGTTTTACAAAATCAATATCGTACAGTGACAGACAGCTTCACGCTTGCTGCAATCGCGACTAGAGAATGGCGACCGAGTTTATGCCGGTACCGATTTGCTCAGATTTCGTCCGCCCCGCAAAACCCTCCAGCCGTCGCAGACAACAACCAAATAGTAGCGGTATTGGCGTGACCTATTCCAACGTAAATCAAGTTCCTCTTTCCCGCCTCAAAAACACTGGTTCGTTCTTTTCAATCCAAGAACTTGTCCACTCGCGTCGATTGTGATTTGGTCGCAGCAGCCAAAGGAGCGTGGATACCAATGAAGATTACCCGTCAATTCTTCGCCGCATATCTCAAGTGTCCGACGAAATGCTGGCTTCTATGCAATGGCGAGAAACCTACCGGCAACACCTATGCGGAGTGGCTGGCCACCCAGAACGAAACCTACCGAAAACAAGGAGCCAAGCGGCTGATGGCAGACGTGTCGAAGGACGAATGTGCCACCGCCCCGGTCGTCGAGCACTTGAAGACGGCCAGGTGTCGGCTGGCAATCGATGTTCCGGTTCAGACTGCCGACATGGAAACCCGCATCCATGCCGTCGAGCGCATATCGCGAGTAGGCCGGATTCGCGCAACGGAGTTTGTCCCGATCCGTTTCGCCTGGCCCAACAAGCTTGGCCGGCACGAGAAGCTTTTGCTGGCGTTCGATGCGTTGGTGCTGTCGGAAAAAGTCGGTCGCGCCATACCCGTCGGCAGAATTATCCACGGCGACGACCAGGCGGTGTTCAAGGTCAAGCTACCCGCCTTGGAGAACGAGGTCAAAAAGGTCGCCAAGAAAATCACCGCATTGCAGTCCAATCCGTCTGCGCCTGAGTTAATCTTGAATCGGCATTGCGCCGAATGCGAGTTTCAGGGCCGCTGTCGGCAAAAGGGAATTGAGCAGGATGATCTGAGTTTGCTTTCGAGCATGTCTGAGCAGGAACGAAAAGATCTCCGCAGCAGAGGCATTTTTACAGTCACGCAGCTTTCCTATACATTTCGCCCTCGTCGTCGGCCGAAGCATTTACGCGACAAACGAGAGAAGTATCACCACTCGCTGAAAGCGCTGGCGCTGCGCGAAAAGAAAACTTACGTCGTCGGGAGCCCGGAGTTCAAGCTCGATGGAACGCCGGTGTATATAGATGTGGAAGCCCTTCCGGATACCGATTTTTATTATCTTATCGGTGTGCGTGTAAAGGCAACGGACGGAGTTGTTTTTCACCGCAGCTTTTGGGCCGATGGGGTCGGTGACATGGCGACGATCTGGGCGAGTTTCTTGGATCTGTTGGTTGGATTGGACCGTCCGTGTCTAATTCACTACGGGAGCTTTGAGACGATCTTCTTGAAGCAGATGCGTGCTCGATTTGGCGGCCCTCCGGCAAATGCGATTGGAGCAGTTCACGCGATTGAACACTCGGTAAACCTGCTATCTACAATTTATGCTCAGGTCTACTTCCCTGCGTATTCGAACGGTCTCAAGGAAATCGCCAAAACGCTTGGTTTCAAATGGTCCGAAGCGAATGCATCGGGACTGCTTTCAGTGGTGTGGCGTCACGCTTGGAGCGCTTCAAAAGATCCGGCCATCAAAGACAAATTGATCACTTACAACGCTGAAGATTGTGAAGCGCTGGCGCTGATCGAAGGAACAGTCTCTCGACTCGTGGATCGCAATATTCAATCGGCCAACGTTGGCGGAAAAGAATCAGAAATCGTCCGCACAGACGATTTGAAGCCTCCTTATCTCAACCGATGGCGCGAATTCACCAGCCCGTTGAGCGAATTGGAATTCGTGAACAACGCGGCGCACTGGGATTATCAACGGGACAGAATCTATGTGCGGTCAGGCAAGCAGCCAAAACGAGTGCGACAAAAAGACGGTAGTTCAACACGGACTTGGCGAGTCGACAAAATTGTCGAGTGTGTTGGTTCCGATCGGTGCCCACATTGCGATCGGAAAGGAAGCAAGTATGGACAACCCAGGACGAGCACGAGACAGGAAATCCTTTTTGGTCGGTTTAGCATCAAGAGGAGAGTTGTCCAATACCGGCATCAACAATTTTGGTGCTCCAAATGCCGAGGGGTTTTTGGCGCGGACGCAATCCGTCATAAACTTGGACAGCCGGTGAAATACGATAGGAGCCTGCATGCATACCTTTTCTACCAAATCATCGAGCTCGGAATCCCAGCACGAACGACCGCCGAGATATTGAAAAGAATTTTTGGGCTGAAACTGAACACGGGGTCCATTGCTTCGTTCAAAACGCAGATCTCGGAATTTTATAACCAAACACACCAGCAGATTTTAAAACGAATCGTCTCCGGGGAGCTGGTGCACGCGGACGAAACCCACGTGAACATCAAGGGAAAGCGCGCCTACGTTTGGGTCTTCACAAATTTGCAAGAGGTCGCCTATGTTTATGCGGCCGGTCGTGAGGGCGATTTAGTCAAGGCAACGCTCAGCGGCTTCAAGGGTGTGCTCGTTTCAGATTTCTATGCAGTTTACGATTCGTTCGACTGTCCGCAACAAAAGTGCCTGATTCACCTCGTGAGGGATTTGAACGGCCTCATGTTAGACAATCCTTACGACGTGGAGCTGAAGCGCATCGTCACAATCTTCGGTCAGCTCTTGAAGACTATTGTCGAGGACGTGGATCGTCGCGGACTGAAAAGTCACTTCCTTCGAAAGCATGCCGCTGCAGTGGATCGTTTCTATCGAATGGTCATCAGACACGATTACCAAAGTCCGGCAGCTTTGACGTGTGTTGATCGATTCGAGCGCAATCGGAATAAACTCTTCACGTTTCTCAACTACGACGACGTCCCTTGGAACAACAACAACGCCGAGCACGCCATCAAAGCATTTGCGAGACTGCGGGATGTTATTGAGGGCTCGTCGACAGAGAATGGGATTAAGGAATACCTGACATTATTGAGCGTTTGTCAGACCTGCAAATACATGGGGGTCGACTTTCTGGATTTCCTCCGTTCGGGAGAGAACGATATTCAGGCTTACGCACAGCGGCATCGAACCCGAAGACGGGTTGGTTCGGGGGCGCACATGGCGAATGCACAAGCCGATTCCGTCCCATCGCGAGCGCAAAGTGCCGGTGGGCTTGACGACAGCAGTCAAGCCTTAGCTACAGGAGCCATCGATGGCTTTGTCCTCAAAGAATGAAAAGCTCTGCCGCGGCTCGCCCTATGCCTGCTGGGCGTGCATAATCTTGCTTGACGCTATGCACGCCTAACGTGCATAAATAACCCACAACTCCGTGATTCAATCTTTCGCGAACAAACCAACCGAAGCTCTTTGGCTTGGCCGTCGTCCTCCCGAACTGCCACCATCCATCCATAAAGTCGCACTCAGAAAGCTCACGCAACTTGAAGCCTCATCCACCCTCGACGAACTACGACTCCCACCCGGCAACCGTCTCGAAGCCCTCAAAGGTGACCGGGCCGGTCAGCACAGCATCCGCGTGAATGACCAGTATCGTGTTTGCTTCCGTTGGTCTGGCCAAAACGCGCACGACGTAGAAATCACTGACTATCACTAAAGCCATGAAAAAACACATCAACCTTCATCCCGGGGAACTCCTCCGCGAAGAGTTCCTTGTGCCGATGGGCATCACGCCTTACCGGCTCGCAAAAGACGCAAAGCTTCCGCACCAGCGCGTCAACGAGATCGTTAACGAAAAGCGCGGCATCACTGCTGAAACCGATCTCCACCTCTGTGCCTACTTTGGTCTTACACCCGGCTACTGGCTGCGTGTGCAGCTCGCTTTCGAGCTGCGCGAGGCGATCAACACGGTTGGTCAAAAAATCAAGGCTGCTGTCCATCCCCTCCAAGCGGCCTGACGACTCCGGACACAAACAGGGTGCATTTTGGATACTGAACGCCTAAAGAAGGATATTCGTAATGGGTATTTTCAGCCGTTTCTTGAAACTGAAATCATGCCAGACTGAGTATCCGGATTATTTCGAGCTTCGGAGAATCTGGGATGCCTACTCCAATCAGTGGCCCATTAATAATGAGCAGTATAAAAACTGGAAACCTATATCAGTTCTACCTGCGCCTAAATGGGAAGTGAAACGCGCAATAAAGCTCGGTTTTGCCGAGTGGCCTGAACCAATAGACTGGGGAGTTTTTTCACCGTTTTTCATGGAGTTCGTTGACTTGGCTAACCATTTGCCAGAAGACGAATATTCCGTAATACAGCGTTTTAGAAAGCGGCAAATTAATTCTGGAGATCGCCATCATGACCCATTGTTAACTTTTGAATTATTGAGCAATCTAGCAGTAGTTCAATCGGTCCAGCAATGCGAAGAAAAGATTGTTCGAGTTCGAGATGGATTACGCAGATCTGCCGCATGGAACCCTGTTGGTGCCGATGATCGTGAACTAGACACCGTTCGTCGGATTTTACTGAAGAGCACGACGGAATATGCCTCCTTAATACAGGAATGGCGTTTTTATATCCTGAGTATTGGTCGTGATACGTTTTTTCAGGAACCGCCTGCATGCCATCCGAGAATCGTGCTTTTGGACGATGAACCGATCCTCCTCGATGCGTTGGGGCTCACTATTGAGAGGTCCCTCAAACAAGCGACGATTCTCAAATTTTCCGATCCTCAATTGGCTTTACAGGAAATACTGCGCACCCCGCCAAATCTTTTCACGACAGACATCAATCATTCGTCGTTAAGCTGCGAGGAACTTCTCCGCAGTTTAGCGTCAAACCAAGCCAAATTCCCGATCTTCGTAATTTCTTCCGACAAGAAGAAGTGGCAGGAATTGTCTCCAGTCGTTCAGGCTTTAAACATTGATGTCACTTTTATCGAAAAACCTTGGCGCGTAGACGAATTGGTTCGGCAGTTGGAGCTCCACGTCTGCATCGATAAGCATCCGATCACGCCGCGCTGAATAAAACGACTCGCTCATAATCAAAGTAGCCCAGCCTGTGAACAAGATGCCGCATAAACTAGAGCGCCCTTTCTTTTGGAAATTGCGGAACCATCCTGTGCATTTTCTCGGCAGCATACATCTTAGCAGGAAAGACGGCTATGCCTTGCCTGCTTTTGTGATGCGCCAATTTGAGACCGCTTCTGCGATCAATTTCGAGACGAAATACGAGGTGTTGTCGATTCCTGATTCCAGAACACAGCGAGCCACAGGCTCGTTAATAAGCGATATAGGCGAGGAACTATTCAATATCGCCAGTAGTATCCTATTGGATGTACCAAACCTCGAACGTTTGAACCCTGAGGGAGTGTGCTATCTACACTTGCCCCTGTCTGCTTACAGCCGTGAAGGTTTAGTTTCGGGCAATGGGGTTGATTCGGTTTTGCGTAAATTCGCTAATAAACACGCAAGGCGTGTGTACGGATTGGAGAGCGATAGCCAACAGTTCGATGCGTTATTCTCCGATTGCGGAGAAGAGACATTGACGATATTACGTAGATATCTGTTGGATGCTGACCTGCTTCGCCAAGAGGCGTTGGATATAGTTAACGCGGTTGAGACTGGCGATTTAGACTTATTATCCATCATTAGAGCAAAGGCGCACAATGCAGCACCTCGAAAGATTAAAATTCTTTTCCCCGATAGAGAGGCCCGATGGGTGGCTCCCATAGAAAGGCTAATAGCTACTCATAAGCAGGGTATCGTTGTTGCCGGAGCGCTTCACTTTGCGGAACCCGACGGGCTGTTGAGCCGTTTGCGCACCAAGGGCTACGAATTTGATCGACTAGAAGCGTAAGCCATCTGCGAAAAAGACTCCCGTCTCGATATATGAAATCACGTTTGGTCGATGAACAGATGAGCTCTCCTCCACGAGTGGTTGATGTTACCGTCATTGCTCGCTGGTGGCCCGTCCGGTCCCCGGAAATTATCATCGCCACTGTGCGCTAGCAAAATGACACGTTGGTTAAACTGTGGCGTGATAAGCCAAGTCTCTTGGCCCAAAACGGAGAAAACCGTAAAGTACGGCGTCCATATTTTCATTTTGCGTCCGCTGACAGAGAAACACTCAGCGTCGGTCCACATCCCACTCAACGGCATGACCCACGTACAGGGGATGACAGTGATAAACCGGTTTCTTAGCGCACTTGCCTGGAAAAACGACCAACCGACAATCACCCACAATGGATTCAGCGGATCGTCTGTTCCTCAGGCGATCCCTGTCTACCAAGTGCCGCTAGGGTACAGCACGACAGATTGTTTTCCTAACGAACTTATCGAAATCAAAGACGAAAAATGCCTGCGAGCAATTGCTTTGTATCGAGAAGGCTTAGGCTCGCTGCACAATGTCCCATTTAAATTCCTCAGTTTTTTCAAAGTATTAAACGTCTTTTGGAACGACAAGAAAACGAAAGGAGTGAACCCGTTAGTCGAGGGGATTCGCGCTGAATTGCCCAATCTTGCTGACAGGGATGCCCAAGCGAGGATAGCAGAGATAGGAAAACAACACGTTGATGTTGCGGAATATTTATATAAGTATGGACGTTGCGCGGTGGCCCATGCTTTCCAGAAGCCAGTAGTCGATCCTGACGATGTCGCGGACCTACATGGGCTTTCTGAAAACCTGTGGTTGATGAGACGGCTTGCTGCCCATGTAATCTTCAAACACTTCGGGATTAAGCAGTCACTTTTTTCGTAGATAAACCCTCCGCGAATAAATCAGGCGGTTCACTTTTCAGAAAACTTACCAGCAAGACTTGCGGTCACTTTACGAACGCCTGCGTGCTCTATTCGAGTCCGAGTACCGATAAATGCAGGAGCGCAGGGTGCTATCTCTGACCGGCAACGATTGGGACGGCGGAGTTTAATCAGAGCATTTTGGCGTAACTGTTGCGCCCGCACCCCAAATCAATCGCAAGATAGTCCGTAGAGTTATTGCTTTGGAGATATTTAGCTCCAAGTGCCATTAGACAGAACCTGAATTCTTTTTCTTCGCTGAACTTCGCAGGCTTTTGTGTGTATGCTAAATCCGTCAATTCCTCTGGAGTGCGCCCGTCCTCAATGAGTAGTTCTTTATTATATTCGACATCTTTGCCAAACACCAGAAATGGGCCTGAATTCCCGTCGTCTCCGTTGAGGAAATAGTCGATCTCAATTGCAAGCGATACAGGACTGACGATTTTCACGGCGTATGGTCCGAACAAGGACTTCATTTTCTCCAAGTCAGCCGACGTGTTTGAACAGCAGAATGGGAAAATAGAATTACAGTTTTCGGTATGATGTTTCTGGATCCCGTCCTCTTCAGTCCAAACAGGCTTTTCCCTGGGATCTAAAGAGAATCGGCCAGCCACTACGCGACCAGGTTGTTGATATACGCCCTCTCCTTCGGTTGGGTCACGGCGTACAGCGCACTCAATATTTTTGTAGCCCTCCAGCAAACCAACACGGAATTTTCCCTCTTCGGTAAACTGCACCGCATATTCCTTCTTGGTAAAGCATCGGTAGAGGGTTTTGGGATATGCCCCGCAAACCCGACTTTTCCTTTTCATGCCCCTGAGTTTTAACCATTATTATGGTGATTCAAGTCACTTCGACAAGTCTGGATGACCGGCAATTGATACAGCTGGAGTTTCTTGGCGGTCGGCGCGGAGTCATGGGACGGCAGGAGCGCAGCAAAGCCGCAGGCGACGCGGAGTGACGAACGCGCCCGAGTCTCCGTGTCCGTGCCGCTTGATCCCGCCATCACGAGGGCAAGCTGAAACAGCGTAGTGCGGCGTGCCTTCGTGCCGGACGGGAATGCCGTTTTGGGTGCGCCGATTTTTCGGCGTTGCTCTCGTGCTTCGCGCGCATCTGCACCGGTTGTATGCTTGGGGTTTTTGATGCGAGTCATGTTGCGACCGCCCGGGTTGCGTCAGCTGGCAATCAAGACCTCGGGATGCTTGCGTGCAATGTCGAGCAAACGCAGCGCCGCACCAGTCGGCTTTCTGCGCCCGCGCTCCCAACTCGCAGCAGTTACCGTCGGGATATTCATCATCGCGGCGAAAACCGGCTGGCTGACGTTGAGCTTCTTGCGGATGGATCGCACTTGGGCAGGCGTCATCGGTTTCACGGCGGGCGGCAACGGCATTGTCGCCGTGCGCAGGGTAAGTTTTTGCCTGCCTGTCAGGTGATGAGCGAACGACTCGACGCTGCCGACGAGATCGTCGGCGTTGAACTCAATGTCCTTGGTTTTCATGTCTGAATTCTCGTTTGATAGTTTCGACGGCAGCCCTCAACCGTTTCTCCTGATCCGGCGTGAGGTTCTCCGACTTGGCCTTGGTATAAACGTAAAAGAAAATGACTGTGTGGTGTTGAGGAAGATAAAGGTAGATAACTCGTGCGCCGCCTGACCGGCTCCGGCCCTGCAATGCCATCCGCACTTTGCGCAGGCCCTGTAAACGCGGGACAATGTCGCCCTTCTCCGGGTCTTTCAGCAGGTCGTTTTGAAGTTGGTTTAGAAAATGGTCATCGGTGATCTGCGTGACGAGGCTGGTAAACAGTGGCAGTTCAATGAAGGTGAGTTTCATTTAACCCTTACACGGTAAGGGTGCACTTGCAAGCCGGTCAACTTAATTTCGGTAGGCCTACCGAAAGATCGGTACGAGCCCGGCGTTGAACCAAGGTCGATTCAAACCCCGAATTGCCCGTATGAAAACGAACCAAGCGATAGAAAATGATAGTGGCAATGCGATGGCTGAACGTTGCTCGGCAACAATAGGAACAAAAGCTGCCTCGAACGTTGAGCCTATTTTAGAAAACCAAGCCGGTGTAAGCTCAGAACCCATGAGGCTTCCGACGACAAACACCGAAGCTGAATCGTTTTTTGCCGAACCGACCGATCCACGTCAGGAAGCGCTGGCGCTGGCATCGGAAGTGATCCGCCGTTTGCTCATCTGGATGGCGGATGGCCGGACGCTTGAAGAGCGCGGTCTGCGCGCCTGCGTCGCGCTTTACTGCATTCGTCCCGACCTAATTGACGGCGCAACGCTCGACCGAATCGGAGTGCTCGCCGAACGCTCCCGGCAAGCGGTGCACAAGCTGGCCAACGAGTTTCGCCAAACCACCGGTCTGCAAGCGTGAGCCCCGACATCCCATCATCATCGCCGCGTACATCGGGTGCGGAGGAAATCAACCTGCTGCATGCGGAAGCCGTAAAGTTGAGCATGGAATCCCGCGGCGCGCTCCATGCGGCTGTGGTCGCAGCGTGGAAAGCGGGTCAATTGTTGGCGGTGGAGAAGCGCAACGTCCGGCGCACGATGGGACCCGGCGCATGGCAGCTCTGGCTGGAACGGCATTTCTCCGGCACCCCGCGTACAGCCCAGCGCTACATGCTGCTGTCAAAACAAGTCTCTGACGTATCGTTCCTCAACGGCATGAGCCTGCGTCAGTCGTATTTTCGACTGGGCATCGCCACTGAACCCAAATTGGCGGCCCGCGTTAGTTTGGTAAACCGCCTGCCCAAGTACATCACGTTGTCGATGCGTTTGCTCGCCGTGCTCGAACCGAACACGGATCGACTATCGCCAGAGTTGCGGACAGCCTACCGGCAGGACTTGCGTCCTCTTTACGAACGCTTGCGCGCTCTGTTCTGAGGATATTCAAGGCAGATGCTTCTGCCGCATAGCAGGCCCGTCACCGGCCAATGACGGCGCGTGGGAAAACACTGGGTATTTTCAAGTCGCAAGGTTGCGACCACCGGGCGGACAGCGCGGAATCGGCAGACGGTAAGGAGCGCAACCGCAGCGACGAACCGCGCTCCCGTTTCCGCGCGCGTACCGCCATGCTCCGCAGGCACGAAGGCGCAGCGCCTCTGCGCGCTGCGCCTTCGTGAGCGTCGGCCCTGATTTTTCATGGTTGGCCCACGCGATTGTTTAGGTGCCTCCGCTGGGTGCGCTGAATCGCCAGTGTACGCGCGTCGAAAGCGCCCCATCCCGGTCCATGCACGGCCTATACTATACGCCAGGAACAATCCGCTTGCTGCGGCGTTTGGCCGTCCGTCCGAAGTGTCGGCGCAGCGTGCTCGCTTTGACCGGCAGACCGGTGTCGCTCAGTTCCTGCGCGAGTTGGGCGTAGGTCCAACCTTTGGCGAGGAGTTCGAGCACGCGGTCTGCGATGGGTGCGAGCACGTCGGCCACACGTTTCCGCGTTTTGGGCGGCGTTTGCGTGCGCATTTGCTCCAGCCTTTTCTCCAGCGTGGAGTAATTCAGTTTCGAGGCGATCTGATGGTAATCGGTGTTCATCGCTCATGCAGTCGTGTCAACCGACGCGCTGGCACGGAGCGCAGCGCTTGGCCATCACCATTATGGTGGCGCATGACGCGAGTTTTCCATCGCACTGCGTTGCGCGTCGGCGCGGCGTTGGGCGCAGCCGCTCAAGCGGCACTGGTCGCGGCGGCGGCCATTCTCCTTCGCGCGAAGCTGCGCCGGTTGACGCGGGCACCTGGGTGACCAAGGCCCGTCGCACTTGCGAAGCAGCCTGTCCGTTGCGCCTGTCGCAAGGGGTAGGGTGTCTCATCAAAAACGAAACGAGACTTCGTTTCGCAAGTGATCATGGGCCGGGTCGCACACACTCACCATGATCCAAACCAAGATTCAATTTAACCTGAATAATGCGAAGCAGTATTTTCGCGAACATCTCGGTGCGGGTGACTACTATTCGGAGGGACAGAAGATCGAGGGCGAATGGCTCGGTCTGGGAGCAGAAAAGCTTGGCTTAAAGGGCGCGGTCAGTGAAGAGGCGTTCATCGCGTTGTGTGAGGGCAAGCACCCAGAAACCGGGTTGCGGTTAGGCCAACGTTTGAACGTGGTTCGGCATGAGGGTGACGACGTGAAGGCTAACCGGCGCATCTTTTTTGACTTCACGATTGCACCGCCCAAAAGCGTTTCCGTCGTCGCCCTTTTTCAAGACCCGCGTATCTTGGAACTGCACGAACGAGCGGTCCGGCAGGCTATGCTCGAACTCGAAAAGCGGGCGGAAACACGCGTGCGCAAATCGGGACAGAACGGCGAACGCGTGACCGGCAATCTGGTGACAGCATGCTTCCGCCATGAAACTAGCCGCGAACTGGACCCGCATCTCCATACGCATTGCGTTGTGATGAACGCCACTTTCGATCCGGTGGAAAATCGCTGGAAGGCGCTGCATCCGGCAGGCATGTACCGGGCGCACCGTTACGCCACGAATCTTTATCGACATGAACTGTGCAAGGGGCTGCGCGCACTGGGCTACGAAATCGACAACCACGCCAAAGGTTTTGAAATCAAAGGCGTGCCGCAAAGCGTCATCGCCCGATTCTCGAAACGACATCAACAGATCGACACGGAAACGGGTGAGCGGTTGGCGAAAGGCGAAGTCGTCGAAAACATCAACGACCTGCGCGAACGGGTGGCGCACGGCAATCGGCGTCGGAAGTTGAAGGACTCGACGGCGGACAGGCTGCGGTCGGCGTGGCATGACGAAATGCGCTCCGAGGAACGCGCGGCTTTGCGGACTTTGCAGGCCGTGACGCCGCGTCTGGTGGAGAAAGCGGACTTGAAGGAAATTATGGCCTGGGCCGATGAGCACTTGTTTGAACGGCGCGCGGTCGTGGCCGACCATGAACTGATGGCGGCGGCTTTGGAGCGCGGACGCGGGTTAGATTTTGACCTCGCCGCGTTGCGTCAGACCATTGACGAGCGCGGCTATTTTCGCGAAAAGGGCACGGACAAACTCACCTCGCGCGAAGCCCTCGGCTGGGAACTTGAAGTCGTGGTGGCGGCGCAAGAGGGCCGGTGTCGGCACGGCGGATTGAATCCAGACTATCGCCCTTCACCCGCTCTTTCGGCGGAACAGACGGCGGCGGTAGAGAAGATTTTGAAAAGCCACGATTTTATCACGCTGTTTCGCGGCGGGGCAGGAACCGGGAAAAGTTTTACGCTCACAGAAATCGAACGCGGTTTGTCGGAAGCGAAGCACCCGGTCGTGGTTTTGGCGCCGCAACGGCAGCAGGTGCAGGACTTGCAGGCGGACGGTTTGAAGGCCGACACGCTCGCCCATTTTTTGCAGCAAAAGCAGCTCGTGCGTGGCGCGGTCGTCATCGTGGACGAAACCGGTCAGATCGGTGCGAAGCAACTCGCTCAATTGATCCGGGTCGTCCGCGCCAACAGTGGTCGATTGATTCTTTCGGGGGACACCCGCCAGCATGGCGCTGTCGCCGCCTCGGATGCGCTGCGTGCCATCGAAAAGCACTCCGGGCTAAAACCCATCGTTATCGGGAAGATTCGGCGGCAAGATCCTGCTCGTGGGATAAACGTGCAGGAACGCGTTTTCATTCGCCAGTACCGTGCCGCTGTGAAATTAGCGGCGAACGGGAAAATCGCCGCGTCGTTTGACGCCCTCGACCGGCTCGGGTGCATTCGGGAAGTTCGCGGCGAGAACCCGCGTGAAACCCTCGCGGCGGAATACGTCGCCGCGCTGGAGCGCAAAGAAAAAGTCCTGGTCGTCGCGCAAACGCGTGAGGAGGTGCACACGGTCAACGAAGTGATTCGCGCCAAATTGCAGGAGGCCGGAAAACTCGGTGTTAGCTCAGCACTCACGACCTACCAGCCGGTCGATTTGGATGAGGCGCAGAAAAAAGATGCACGCTTTTATCAGGAGGGTCATGCGGTGGGATTCATCCGGGGCTACGGGCGTTTCGCGCGGGGCGAAATCTGCCCGGTGGTCGGAGCCAACGAGCGTGGGGTCGTGCTCGAAAAAGACGGCGTTCAAACAACCATGAGCTATCGCTATGCAGACCGTTTCACGGTCGCCGTCGCGAAGGAAATGGAAATCGCTCCCGGAGATCGGCTCCAGCTCAAGTTGAATGGCAAGTCCGTTGAAGGAACCCGGCTGAACAACGGTGAACTGGTCACCGTTCGCGAGATCGCGCCCGATGGCTCGCTCGTGGTCGAGGCCGGGGCGGGAGGTGCGGGAGCGCGCAAAACGCTCGCACCGAACCAACGCGTCTTCATACGCGGCTATGCGGTCACGTCCTATGGTTCGCAGGGCAAGACCGTCGATACGGTCATCATGGCGGATGCCGCCAATCGCGCCGCGACCGACGCGCATCAGTGGTACGTGGGGATTTCTCGCGGGCGGAAACAGGTACTCGTTTTCACGCCAGACAAAGAGGCGCTGCGTTTTCAAGTGCAACAGGCCGGCGAGCGCGAACTCGCGCTGGATTTGAAGCTGGGAGAATCGCAGTCGGTTGACGCCCGCCAATCAGAG
>Ga0302322_100002858_pt1 | contig 14703 bp, 9 predicted proteins | sample Fen_T0_2_FD_203757 | JGI IMG/M metagenome (GOLD analysis project Ga0302322, IMG submission 203757) | Peat permafrost microbial communities from Stordalen Mire near Abisko, Sweden - Fen_T0_2 | ecosystem: Environmental > Terrestrial > Soil > Wetlands > Permafrost | place: Sweden: Abisko... | reverse complement strand
TGCGGTGCAGCCTGCGCCGGAACCGATATCGGAAGCAAAAAGACTGGGAAAGCGGGAAAAACTTCTTATATACGCATTGTCCCTCACCAACATCTTATCGTCGAGGATAAATCTACCGTTGGAGGAATTAACGTAGCCGATGATACCCAATATTGATATAAAAAAAATAGCGGTGTATTTGCTGCGGTTCATTTTTCTATTCCTCAACCGGGAAAATGTGCCGCGCTTGCCTGACGGCCCGCTTCGACCGCAAAGCGAGGCAACCAAACAGGCATTCCCCGGACGGCGGCTTGTCTGTGGTAATTTTTTAAGTTAGCGCAAATTTTGTTTTTTAAGATTTTTATCGACTATTTCCAAAAATTCGCCGCTCACGGAATATCCCGATAGTTTTGCCTTTTGAGCATAAACGTTTGCCGACAGCCAATCCGGCTCTTTAAGGGAGGCGTAAAAAACCGCTAAATCGTTATAAACCCGGCCGGCGGAAGGGTCGAGCTTAATCGCTGTTTTAAATTCCTCTATAGCGCGCAAATCTCCCATTCGGGAATAAACAAAACCTAAAGCGTAATGGGCGTCAAAAAAGTAGGGAGCCAGGAAAATAGATTTGGTGTAGTAAGCGACGGCTTGCGCGATATTTCCTCTATTATCCTCCACTCTCCCCAAGCCATAATAACCCAGATAATCATCCGGTTCTAAGCGCAAAGCTTCTTGAAAAAGTTTTTGCGCCCGGTCCACATTCTTCTTGTGATCAAGCTCATACAACCCCAGCATGACATAAATTCCCGGAGACTGGGGGTAATTTCTTAACTCTTTCACCCACGCGCGCAAAGCCTCCGACTCCCTGCCCATTTCCATATAAATAATCCCCATATTTTCATATACCCTGGGCGGCGCCGGATAAATTTTAGTAAGTTCGTTCAATAAAGATATAGCTTTCGTGTAATCTTTCTTCCTGCGGTAGATACCCGCAAGATTGCCTTTATTATTAATAATACTGGGTAATTTATCGGATAAACGCAGGGCCGTTTCAAACTCACCCTTAGCCTCGTCGACAAACCCTCTTCGAATATATTCTACCCCCAATTGACTGTGGGCGTTACTGGACAGCGGTTCGCGCAAGGCCGTTAATTTCCAAAACCGAAACTCATCACTCCATTCATAATTTCTTAGCCAAACCAGCAGTGTGCAAATAATAATAATCCCGGCTGCGGGATATAAAAAATAACGTTTGTATTTTACATATAGTTTTTGCAAAACAGCCAGCAGGATGATGTAGATGCCCAGGGAAGGAAGATAGAAATGGTGCTCGCAGGCGGTATAATTGAGCCGGGCGTAAAATTTAGGAAGAAGGCAAATCAAATACCAGGCCAGGCCGAAAGAAAAAAGGGGATATTCCTTTCTTGCGGCAAAAATTAAAATAACCAAAACGACTATCCCCAAAAACGATAGAAAAGCAATAGGATCGAGGATATTGTTAAATTCCGGAAAATTATGCACCAGAATCAAAGGGTGAGGCCAGAAGAATAATTTAAGATAAAAAAAAGTAACAGCGGACTGGATAAGAATGTTGGAATAATAAGAACGCAGCGGCGTCGAGAGAGGCTCAGCAAAAAATGTCTTCTTATAAAAAAGATAAAGAACTGTGGTCAAAACCAGAAACGCGTAAAAATACCACTTTTTTTCTTTCCCCGATTTAAGAACATCACGCCCCGGGGAAACCGCTGTCGGCCCGCGGCAATCGGCGGCGGACGACGCGAAAATAAAATCGTAGGCTAAAGCAAGCAGGGGCAAGCATAAACCAGTTTCTTTAGTAAGCAAACTGCACAGATAGCATAAAACGGCCGCCACGGCTTTACCTTTAAGGTAAAGTAAAAATGCTAACCCAATAAACAAAGTGACCATCAAATCGGAACGGCTGGATAAATAAGTAACGGCTTCCGTATTCAAGGGATGCGCCAGGAATAAAAGAGTGATAAGAAATATCAGCCCGGCCGGCGCGTCTTTTTTCAGGAATTTTAAAAAAAGGTAAAGAAAAACGGCGCATAAGAAATGGAAAAGAATATTGAAAATATGATAGCCGACGGGATTCAAGCCGCCGGTCCAGTAATTTGCGGCAAAAGTAACCATCAGCAACGGCCGGAGCATCATCCCCTTAGCGATAGTAAAGCTGGTAACATAACCTTTTAAAATCCAGATGAGATACCTGGGGTTTTTAATAAAAAGATTATTCGCGATCATGTGCGAATCGTCAAAATAAAAAGGCGCCTGCAGAGAGCTGGAATACAAGAGGACGGCGTAAAAAATAAGAAAAACAATAACTATGTGGTCTCTGTTTTCTTTTTGAAAAAAATTCATAGAATTCATTTTACTGCGCTACGGTAATCTGCGCAAGTAATTATCAGATAATTAGGCCTTAGCTGACAACTCCCGTCGGTAATAAACTAAAACAACGCCTAGTACCGTCATTAAAAAAGCGTTTATAATATTATGTTTAAAATGACCCGGCGGGCCGTCGTAAAATGCTTCAATCTCATAATCTCCGGCCCCGGGTAAAACGAAGAATATCCGCGGGTCTTCTGAAATATTCTTCTCCAGAAATAGAGACGAAATAGTTTTACCATTAACCATAACCTTCCAACCCGGAAAATAAAGCTGGTTAATCCGCGCCACTACCCTCGAGGCAGCCTTGACTTGATAATGAAGCCGGTATTCGCTATTATCTTTAAAAGGAATACAGTTTGCTGATCCGCTTAGCGAAAGCATCCCCGTATTGAAACGGCTGGATAAAAAAGTTTTCCCCAGCGCCGCTTTAGGTAAAAATTCATTATATGCCGTATAGGTATCAAACCGCGTAATTTCCGGGATCTTTGCCTCGCGTAGAGAAGCGTCGATATCCAGCGTGCCGGATATTTTAAACTGCGGGGAATACCATAACAACATCAGCGCCAGCAACATCACCATCAGGCTTACTTTACGCCCGGAGGAAAAACTCGTGGAGAAAAGCGCGGCGATACCGCAAGCACAAATAACCTGTAAGGTGGCGGTAACCGATAAAATCCTCCAGGGGAACTGTACAAACTTCATAAAAGGAATACATCGCCATAATGGCGCGCTGTAAGGCGTCATCAGAAAAATTAAAAATAGATACAGAAAAAAAGATACTGCAATAACCTTTTTACGCCGCATGGCTACAAAACCGCATAAGGCAAAAAGAAAATGGAATGCTCCCAGTTGAAAAGACACGTCAGCCCGGCCCGGGACTGAAGCGCTAAATTCCCGGTAGCGCAAAAATAATTGGGGGACAGAGACAAAATGGCGTTCCCACAAAAAATAATTTTCGGTTACTACCTCAATATTAGCATAGGGTTTCATTTTAAATATGGTGAACCAGTACGGCGAAGTTAAAATCCCGGCGGCAATAGCCACAAACGCCGCGTTGATGAGAAAACTTTTACGCGAAGCCAAAGGCAGATCAAAAAAAAGCGCTATGACAAAAACGCAAAAAACCAAGATAAAAAATAAAGCGGTTGCCGGGTGAGAAATAAAAACCATGCTTAAAGCAGCAAGCAAACTGATTGTGTATTTAAGCGAAAAAATATTTTTCTTCAGCTTGATCAAAAAATATAAAGGCCAGGGGCACAGCAACATCGCCATTAATTCGCTTAAATCGCCGCGGACATAAAAATTTACGTAGAGATAGGGCGTTAACAAAAATAAAAGCGAACAAAACAGCGCGGTCATGTTATCGGAAGATATTTCCTTACAAAGGCGGTAAGCGCCGGCGGTGCCGAGAAAGAATAAGAAAATTACCGCCAGGGGTATGGCATTTTCCGGATACCCGGGAAGAAAAGTAAAAGGGAGAGCAAAATAGAAAAATCCCGGCTGGTAAAATAAAAAAGTAGGGTACCCATAACCGCCGTATAGATTGGGAAGCCAACGAGGATAGATTATCCCCTGGAGAAATGCCGCGCGAAAATGGTCCAAAAGGACAATATACCGGGAAGTATCATGGGTCAGGGGCCAGGTACGTAGAAATACAATAGGGCTAAGCACTCCTAAAACAGCAAGAAAGATTAATAAATAGATAATACTATTACGCATAGTTAATTACCACCGACGAAGCCGGCGATTTACGTTACCCAGCACTAATTTTGCTACGGCAAAATTAGTGCTGGGTAATTCGGCTACCGCCTCAATCTGCGCCCTTCGGGCTTGATTTCGGCTAAGTCTCATTAATTATTTTATCACACCAAAAATTTACTAATAGAAAATTATGGCTTGCTTTATACTTTTACGGTAGAATACTTTCTGATGAACAAAATTATTGTGTTCCTAGCCGCCAAGCGTTACGTTTTGGTTCTCACCCTCATCGCGCTCTTTGCCCTGAGCCTTAGATTATATAAATTGGCGGCCATCCCCGACGGATTTTTTTGCGACGAAGCCGCCGCCGGTTATGACGCTTTTAGCATCATTAAAACCGGCTATGACACGCACGCGAAATTCCTCCCTTTTTACACCCAGAGATTCGACCTGAGCTACATGGAAGCAATGTATACATACCTAACCGCGCCTTTCATCTTTTTATTCGGTCTAAATATCTTCGCGGTAAGATTATCCGCGGCGATAATCGGAACGCTGACCACCATAACCACCTATTTTTTTGCCAAAAAATTATTCAATAAGAATATCGGAATCGTCGCCGCGTTCCTGCTTGCCGTTTCGCCATGGCACCTCCCGATTACGAGATGGGGGCACGAAGCAAGTTTAGTACCATTTTTTACTACCCTGGGATTATTTTTATTACTCAAAAGTTTTCATAGCGCGAAATGGGCGATTCCCGCGGCAATTACCTTCGGCCTTTCTTTATATGCTTATCCGGTCATGAAAGTTTTTATCCCCCTGGCGATCATTATCGTTTCTTTGTTTTACCTCAAACAAATAGCCGCGCTTTTAAAATCGGAACGGAATGCCGCCGGATTTTTTCTTGCCGCAGGGTTGATTTTTTTATTGATTTCTCTTCCCCCCTATGAACTTTTTTTATCAGGGCAAGGCAGCAGAAGGTTTAATTCCATCTCGGTCTTCAACTCCGCTCACCCCCTATCTCAATTTTTTATAAACTTCCTGGCTCATCTATCGCCCAATTTTATTTTTGTTAACGGCGATTACAATCTGCGTCACGGCATCCCCGGTTTCGGTAAAATCATGATATTTTTATCGCCGTTTATAATTTACTCATTTTACCTTGTCTTTACCCGGCGCGACTGGGGCCCCACGGGCTTACGCCCGTGGTACCTCTATTATATACGCCCCCGTGGGGCGACGTCCCGCCCTGCTCTCACCCCACGCCTACCGGCGGGGGTATTCCCGCTACGGGATAAAAATATTATCCTCCTGGCTATTTTATTCCTGGCTGGGCTTATCCCCGCGTCGCTCACTAACGATAAAATACCCCATGCCCTGCGGGCGATAACCGGTGTACCGTTCGTCGAGATTATCGCGGCGGCCGGCGTATTTTATTTATTGAAAAATATTCGGAATATCGCGATAAAAATTGTAATGATTACATTAATTCTTGCCAACATCTTATTCTTTTTACACGCCTATTTTGTGATATACCCTCCCGTATCCCAGGATTGGTTCAGCTACGGGTGGAAAGAGGCCATCGAATACGCCCGGGATAATTCGCAAAGATATGACCGCGTAGTTTTACTTTCCAGCCGGTACGCTTATGTTTATGTTTTATTTTTTGCCAAAATCAATCCTGGACAATTTCGTAAAACCGCGAAGATGGATAAATACGTTGTATACGATAAAGCGGAAGATGAATGCTACCGGCATGACGGCCGAACGTTATTTGTAGTGGATTATTATGAATCAATAAATGAAAATCGTAAATATATCATAAGTAAATTAAAATACAGGGTTAAAAAATTTATCTATAACCAAAGAAAACAAATTGTTTTCGCGATTACCGAATAAACTTTCAGGAAATGCATAAATATAAATAGCCTGAAAGTTTATTATGTAGAAAATACCCGAAGAAGAAGAAGAAGAAGACGGATGTGAAAAAAAATACTATCTTTTCCATTGCCTTGATAACTCTCCTGGGAATTATTGCCTACGCTAACTCTCTGGACGGAGAATTCATCTGGGACGATAATCTTTTGATCAAAGATAATGCCTACGTAAAAAGCTGGGCGCTGGCGCCGAAGATTTTCAGCGAAAATTTTAAAGCCGGCGATGAAACAGGAGTGATGTTTTACCGGCCGCTGCAAATACTGACTTATAATCTTGACTATTCTTTATGGAAGCTGAATGTTAAAGGCTACCACCTTACCAACATAATTTTACATATCCTGGCCGCATTATGCGCTTGGCGGCTGGCAATCATTCTTTTTAACGATCTTACCCTGGCTCTTCTTGCCGCAAGCTTATTTGTAGTCCACCCCATTCATACGGAAGCCGTATCCTACATATCGGGGAGAACCGATTCGTTAGCCGCCATATTTATGCTGACTTGCTTTATTGTTTATATAAAGCTTTCCCTATCGCCAAAAAGTTTTTCGCTCTGGTTTGTGATGGCGTCGAGCTACATCCTTGCGCTCCTCTCTAAAGAAACCAGTCTGGTTCTTCCGGGATTATTATTAGCCTATCACTACGTTTTTCGCAAAAATATACGGATAAAACCATTCTTGCTGCTATGCGCGTTGGGCGCGGCCTATCTTACCCTGCGTTTTACTCTGCTGGAATACGGCCGGCTCTCCCTTTCTCCCGTCGCCTCTTCATGGGAAAGAATACCGGGATTTTTTACGGCGATAACAAATTATATAAAACTTCTGTTTTTACCGTTTTCTCTTCATATGGATTATGGCCGGGAATTTTTTCCTTTTAGCCGCCCCCAGGCAATAATCGGCATGGTTATTCTTATCTTTTTGCTGGTTTATGCCTTTAGAAACAAACACCGCACGATTTTATCATTTTCTATCTTGTGGTTTTTTGTAAGTATTATTCCCGCTTCGAATATCTACCCTATATCTTTCTATATGGCAGAGCATTTCCTTTATCTCCCTTCCCTGGGATTCTTTTTTATTCTCGCGAAAAAGATAAACGACTTATTTAAAATAGATAGATTCAAATTGCTTGCCGTTTCTTTATCGATAAGTTTATTGTTTTTTTATTCTTGTTTGACCATCGAACAAAACAACTACTGGAAAGAACCGATTGCCTTTTACCAAAGAACTTTAAAATATTCTCCCGACCAGGCAAAGCTTTACTACAATCTCGGCGCGGCCTATTACGCTAAAGGGGAAAAAGAAGAAGCAATCACATCTTTCACGACAGCGACCAAAGATAACCCCGGCTACACCCAGGCTTATTTAAACGCGGGCAAGGTTTACGAAAGCCTGAACAAAAAAAATGAGGCTAAGAAATTTTTTAAGAAAGCGGTGGAAATAAATCCCCGTTACGCCGATGCTTATCTCAGCTTAGCGGCTGTCTACTATGGAGAACGGGAATACGCCGAAGCAATAACTTTATATAAAAAAGCGCTTCAAATAAATCCCGGCGACAGCCGGACATATTACAGCCTCGGCCTTACTTATCGAAAAATATCGGATATAAAAAATGCCGTAGATTCATTAAGCATGGCCGTAAAGATTAATCCTGATTTTGCCGACGCCTATAATAGCCTGGGGATTATCTTCAAAGATATAGGACAAATCGAGCCAGCTGTCCGATTTTTTCTCAAGGCTCTGGAAATAAATCCCGAACTGGCCGAAACCCATAATAATCTTTCGATAATCTATTATGCTAAAAAACAATATAGCCTGGCAATAAAACATTGCGATCAGGCGATAAAACTGGGATATAAAATACACTCGGGATTTTTAAAGGCCTTAGCGCCTCACCGTTATGACAAAATATAAAATTATAAGCTTAATTGACAACAACCGCCGGGTTATCGTCCTGTTATTTTTTGCCGTATATCTCTTAATCGGGATAAAAGTATTCACTGATTACGGAGTTTCCTGGGATGAAAAGTTTCAAAGAACCCTGGGAAAAGAAACCTATAGCTATATTGTAAAAGGCAACAAGGAACTTCTTAAAAATCGCGATAGGCACTACGGCTCGATCTTTGAGGTTACCCTTATCGCCACGGAGAAAATTTTACATTTACAAGATTCAAGAGATATATGCTTTGCCCGGCACCTGGCAAATTTTTTAATATTTTACCTGGGGGTATTTTTCTTCTACCGATTATGTAAATACCACTTCGGCGATTGGAAGGCCGGATTGCTCGGCGCTCTCTTTCTGGTCTTAAGCCCACGACTGTTCGCTCATTCCTTTTATAATCCCAAAGACATACCTTTCCTGGCCATGTTTATCATCAGTATTTATACCCTGCTAAGATATTTGGATAAAAGAACTCTCGGGCGTATATTTTTTCACGCTCTGGCCTGCGCTCTGCTTATCGATTTACGGGTAATCGGGGTAATTGTTCCTTTTTTCACCGTTATTTTTGTTTTTAGCGAGTCAATCGGAAAAATACTTTTACCGCCGGATAAAAAGCAAGCAAACGTATTTTTAAGCTTTGCGCTGTATGCCGGGCTACTGGTTTTGCTTACTATCCTTTTTTGGCCGATTCTATGGCAGAATCCGCTTTCTAATTTTATGGCATCGCTCAAGCTGATGACAAAATTCCCCGTGGCTGGAAAAATTTTATATTTAGGAAATTACATCGAGATAAACCATCCACCCTGGCATTATACACCGGTATGGATTGCTGTTTCTACACCCCTGGTTTATCTCGTACTTTTCCTAATCGGCCTGGCGGCGGTTATTAAAAATATGATTTTTAGTTTCCGGGAATTTTACCGGCGACACCGTGATTATTTAATTTTTCTCCTCTGGCTCTTTTTTCCTATGACAACGGCGATCATATACCGCCCAACGCTTTATAACTCCTGGCGCCACATGTTTTTTATCTACCCGGCCGTTTTGCTCTTTGCTTTAAAAGGGGTAACCGCTCTCAGAGAATTTATTAAGATAAGATTTACCGGCGGGACAAAATGCACTTTTGATATTGCTATCGCGGCGCTGATTACAATTAATCTGGCGGAAACGGCCTGGTTCATGGCCGTTGCCCATCCCTATCAGGATATTTATTTTAACGCGCTGGCAGGAAAACCTCAAAATATCAAAAATAATTTTGAGGTGGACTACTGGGGTTTATCCTACCGCCAAGGGCTGGAGTACATCATGCAAACCGACAAGCGGAATATTATAAAAATATGCGCGGCTAATTACGGCGGTAAATGGAATTATCCTATCCTGCTGCCTGAAGACCGGCAGCGCATACGCTTCGTTGACAAAATCGATGAGGCTGACTATTTTATAAGCAATTATTCCCTTCGCGAAAAAGATTATCCGCTTAAAAACGAGTATTACTCGCTTACCGTAAACGGCTTGAAAATAATGTCGGTCTACCGGCTTTAACAAATGACTAATCTGGACGATTTTTTTTCTTTTTTGGTTCCGGCTCGTCCAGATTATGAGAAATATCGGCAAGATTGGCGCGAGCCGATTCAAGATGAGCATCAACTTCGATAGCTTTTTTGTACAAAGATACCGCGATATTTTTTCTGCCGATTTGCCTGAAAAGGTTAGCCAGATTATTATAAGCCGCGGCGTGCTCAGGGTTAACTTCGATGGCTTTTTCAAAATAAAAAGCGGCATCCTTAAACTGCCCCCTCCTTGCATAGATATTGCCTAAGGTAAAGTAACCGGCTGAATGGTTGGGATTAATCTCTACGACCTTTTTGAATACCGCCTCCGCCTCATCATACCTGGCCCCGGCAAAATAGATCTCGCCAAGCATCATCCACATCCTGACGCTTAGAGGATTATATTTAACCGTCCTTTTATAAAATGTTACCGGTTCCCGCCAGTAATTATTCTGTTTAACGGTCAAATAAGAATAAAAACCGACTAAAAATATTATTAAAATACGGCCGGCAATTTTAAATTTGTCAACTCGGCAGGCACGATTTAGGATGTCGGCAAAAATTAAAAAGAATCCCAGCGACGGCAGGTATAAATAATGTTCGGCCATATAAAAACGTAAAATAGGGTATATCCCGGAAACCGGTAAAAGCGTGATAAAAAACCACATTACGGAAAAGAATAGAATATTGTTTTTATTTTTTTTCTTGAACGCCAGAACCAGCAAAAAAAGTACAATACTCAATCCCAGTATCGTCACGGGCTGAAAAAAACTGAATAGCTTGTTCCCGTAATCCGCATGCAAACCGAAAGGGAGCAGCAAAAGCCGGGCGTAATCGGCGAGCGCGGCAAAAAATCCGGGAATTCTCAATACTGCGGCGGTAAAACTAAACGGGGCATTGTTGCCGACGATTGAATTGCGAAATAATAGGTAACTAAAAACGATAATCAAAAATGGCAAAAAATATTTACCTTCTAGTTTTTTCTTAAACGTATAATGGCACAATAAAAGTATAAGCGGAAAAACCAAACCAATTTCTTTGGACAAAAGAGCTAGATTACAGCTTATTAGCGCTAAAACATAAAAGATTATCCGTTTGCGGCCGGCACCGGATTGAAAATTATTATCGCAATGGATAAATTTTATATAAAATATAGAAGACAAGAGCAAAAATACCGCGCAGAGAGGGTCAGCTATTCCGGAAATATAGCAAACAGCATCGGTTTGTATCGGATGAACCAAAAAGAGAATCCCCGTAAAAAAAGCCGGCAAGCTATCGCTAAAAATCATAACCGCTAATCCATAAACGCATAAAGCAGCGCCGATATGAAAAAAAATATTGGCGAAATGGTAAAATCTTACATCTAATTTCGCCAAGGAATAGATTAGGCGGTAAATAAATATCTGCAAAGGGCGGTAAAAATAATATTTTACGTCGGCGCCAGAACCCATATCTCTGGTAAAAATATCGGGCACATGGGACCAGCTCCTCAGGTAAGTGTTTGCCTCCACTAAGGTATAATCATCCCAGACAAACCGACCGGCCAGCGAATTAGAGTAAATTACTAAACCGAGAACTATTATTATAATAATATGCAATAATTTCATTTTATTTTTTATTCCGCAAAAATAAATCAAAAGCCAAAAACATAAAAATAATCGCTAAGATTACGCCGATATATTTAAACGGGATTACTGCTTTTGCGGGATAGATACGGCGGGAAGCATTGGGATTCTCAAAAACAATCGCGATTTTATTTTCATAAATCTTTTGCCATTTCAAACGGTTTTTTAAAAAATAAAGAGTTTTGTCCGGCGGTTTGATCCAGACAATCAACCGGGCAAAAACATACTCTTCGAAAATAGCCCTCCGGGCCTTTATTTCATAAAACATCGAATTAGCCGCGGGCCGGCCGGATAACGCGGAAAAAACTCCGGTCATCATATCGATATTGGAAGAAATAATCTCCTGCGGCCGGGTATGTTTTTTAATAACATCGACAATCGGGTAATAATCGGCGGGATAAAAAATAGACTTAAACTCCAGCAATTTATCCATATCGGCTTTAAAAAAATGAGCGTAGGTGGAGTTGAAAATATTTAATCCAGGCCGACCTCCCCGGAAACTAAAGGTACTGTGAAAAATTAAAAGATAAGCGCATAAAAATATCAGCACGGCTCTTGCCGTGGGCTTGCCTGATTTAACCAGGTAATTTTCCCATAGCAAAGAGGAAAAAAAACATAACCCTAATATCCCCTGGCCGGAAAAAAGCCGGTAAGGGTAATGGGAAAATTTAACGCGGAAAAATAATTTCATAAACACCAAAACCATTTTGCCGGTAAACCGGCTTTAAATATTTCCTTCTCAGCTCAAGGTAATTAAAAATAACCTGTTTCCCGGCATATTCATCGAAATATCCGGCGACCGCCGATTCGTTAATAAGTATAAAGGTTATTCGGTTATTTTTAAAAAATCCCATGGTTTCGCCTACCCCTTTCCGTAGCGCTTTTCTTAAAGAGTAATCTTCAAAGATTACCTCTTGATAAACATCGCGTTGGAACAAATAAGCGATCTGTCCGGTCATTAAAAGCATTATTTTTGAATCGCGGGGAACATACCGGTTTATCTTCTCAATCAAGGGATAAACAATCGGATAGCTTCTTACTAAATAGGCCGGGCGGCTTTCCCTGTTTAAAATAAAATTGTAAGGCCTGGCTTCGATGAATTGCCTGGTCGGGTAATATAAATATAAAGCGCTGATTATCGCTAAAACCAGATTTAAATAAAATTTATTTACCCGTCCCAGCGGCCCTATGGCGATTATGATAAAAACCGCCAGCAAAGGAATTAAAAATCGTACCTGCTGGCTGGCCGCGAACCATAATAAAACGCCGATAAAGGGTAGATAGATTAAAGACTTCCACAAATCTATTTTTTTATATTTACATATAAAGATAACCGCCAGCAACAAATAAATTATCCCGATTTCGCCGTCAAACTTTTGATGGTTTTCAAACCGTGAAAAAAACGCCAATCTTATCGGTAAAAACAATAAATCACCCAGCCCATTGCCATAGCCGAAACTTTTAAAATACCCGTCAAGCAGCACGCTTTTTCCGGCATCAAGGAATCGACCGCCGAAGATACCGTAAAAAAAAGGATAAAAAGGGTTGCCGGTATCAAAATAATTTTTGAGATAATAAGGTAAGGCGCACGATAAAGCCGTAGTGACATAAGCGCCGATCAAAAATAAAGCTTCTTTTCCTTTCTTTTCTTCAATCTTTTTCTCCAGAATCAAAAACGGCAAAAACAAAAGCCATACCAACGAAAGGTATTTTATGGCTAAGGCGCAACCTAAAAAGATGGCCGACAAATAAAACGTTATTTTCCTTTCTCCCCGCAGGAACAAAAACAGGAAATAAAAAGAAAGTAAAAGATAATAAGTCTGGGCGAGATCGACGTATGCCCAGGTGGCGATTTTGCCGATTGTAGGAGTGGAAACAAAAACAAGAATGCTCAGCAGAATATACCGGCGTTCTATCCGCGGGTACAACAATTTAATGATTCTCGCGATGAGCCTCGCGCTTAGGAAAATGGTAAACAAATGCAGGAGCTTTGCGCCGATATCGCCGCCGAGAAGCAAAGCGTAAGCATAAAGCATTTCCCAAAAATGCGGAAAAAATGAATAAATATTTTCTGGTAAAGAAAATATCCGTTGTTCTTTCAGCCATATTTTAGGCAAATATAAATGGTAAGTCAAAGAATCACGGCAGGTGGGCGGCGTCAGCGTATTTAAAAAGAGTAAAACAAAGTAAACACTTAAAACAGAAAATATAAATTTATCGAACATCGGCATCGAGCAGATTTGTTGATAAAAATATCTTGCAGTTCGCCGCAGGGTAGATTTATAATTTTTTAAATTGGCGAAAAATAGCGGTAAAAAAATAAGCAATGACGAGAATAGTATAACGGGGGAATTAAGTAATTTAAAAATACCGAGAAAAAAAATAAAATAGGAAATAACCGCCAGCCCCAGGCCGATTCGTGCCTCATATATATCTTTTAAAATAGCGCTTGGCGGCAGGCGGCCAAGCGCGTCAGCCGATAAAATAATAAATAAAACTGACCCCAAAGCCGTGATTATTTCCATAATTTATTTGACACCCTTATTATTTAGATAAGTATATCAAATCAATCTAAAACTTAAAGGGATTTTTCAATATCGACCGAAAAACATTTAGACTTTGGGGATACAACCGGTTTCTCTATAACTTAAAAAACCCCATGGGTTAAGGATAAAACGACGCCCGATGGCAGTTTTCGGATTAAACAAAACTTATACTTTTTTTTCCTTGCTTATCATCGCCGCCGCTGTTATCGCTTACTACTATTCATTTCAAGGCCAATTTTTGTGGGATGACACAACTTTAGTTAAAAACAACCCCGCGCTCCGCGGCGGTCCGGGCATAAAATCCGTTTTTACCAAAACTATCGGGGACACCGATGCGCCTTCTTATTTTTACCGCCCGCTGCAACTGCTTAGCTACAGCTTTGATCACCGCTTATGGGGCTTTAATCCCGTCGGCTACCATATAACCAATCTTCTTTTGCACATTTTAACCGCTTTGGCTTTATTCCGGCTGGTTGCCTGCCTCTTCGGCGACAGGCTCCTTGCTTTTTTGACCGCTTTGCTTTTTGTTGTTCACCCCATACACACGGAAGCAGTAAGTTATATCTCCGGTCGGGCAGATTCTTTAGCGTTGCTGTTTATGTTGCTTTGTTTTATTTGCTATATCAGGCTTACCGGCGCGTCCCTTTATCTTCTAACTTTTTTAACTTACGGATTGGCGCTGTTATCAAAAGAAGGCAGCATCGTCTTTCCTGCTTTGATATTACTCTACCACGTCGTTTTTAAAAGAAAAATCAACGGCAAAGCGTTTCTTTTGATAATAACGACACTGTCGGTTTATCTTTTTTTAAGGCTTGCGGTGTCTAAATCGGCGGCCATTCCTTTATCCCTGCTTGCCGGCGCCTGGAAAAGGACACCGGGCTTCTTTGTGGCCATAGCCGGCTATTTGCGGTTGCTGTTTCTTCCCTGGAACCTGCACATGGAATACGGCAACCAGTTATTCAAATTCAGCCACCCTCAGGCAATTGCCGGCGTAGGCGCAACAATTTGCCTTATCGCCTATGCCGGGCGCAG
>Ga0302322_100002856_pt1 | contig 14704 bp, 14 predicted proteins | sample Fen_T0_2_FD_203757 | JGI IMG/M metagenome (GOLD analysis project Ga0302322, IMG submission 203757) | Peat permafrost microbial communities from Stordalen Mire near Abisko, Sweden - Fen_T0_2 | ecosystem: Environmental > Terrestrial > Soil > Wetlands > Permafrost | place: Sweden: Abisko... | reverse complement strand
TGCGAGCATCCGCCGCAATCATCGAATCAAGGTCCCGCAGATCCGCGTGATCAGCCCTGAAGGCACCCAGCTCGGGATTCTCGCCACCGAAAAAGCGCTCCAGCTGGCTGTGCAGTATGGCCTCGATCTGGTCGAGGTCGCGCCCAACGCAGTACCGCCGGTGTGCCGCATCATGGATTTCGGCAAGTACGTGTACGAGGAGCAGAAAAAGCACTCTCACGTGAAGGCCACCGCGAGCAAGATCAAGGAGATCGAGTTCAGCGCGCGTATCGCGGAGAATGATTTCTTCACCAAGCTGCGCCATGCCGAGCAATTCCTCGACCACGGCAACAAGGTGAAATTACGCCTCAAGTTCCGCGGCCGTGAAATGGCGCACACGGAAATCGGTTTCGGTGTGATTAAGCGCGCTCTCGATGAGCTCGTGAACATGGGACATCCCGACAACGAGCCGAAGTTGATGGGCAAGCAGATTAACGTCATGCTCACGCCATTACCGGTCAACAAGCGCAAGCCGAAGTTGCATGTCCACGGTCAGGATGAAGACATCCCGGATGCGCCGTCGTCCGACGACGACGAGCAGGACTGACGCATTGTGGCGTCATCCTGATTTGCAATTGCCGAACCGACCAGCGTGTCCAAGATCAAGAAGCGCTTTCTCGGTGTGGCGCTGCTGGCGGGCCTCAGCGCCGCCGCGCTCGCCCAGTCGCCGCATTCCGCGCCCTTGCGCTATGCGCCGACCCGGGCGGCTTCGAGCGTGGGCATTACGATCGACGGTATTGAGTATATTCCAGTCGCTGATCTCCAGCGTCGTGCGCTTTTGATCAGCGTCTGGCAGCAGAAAGGTGAACATCTGCTGCTGAAAAACGACCACTGGAAAGTCGAGCTGGGCGTGGATTCCCGCGAGGCGCAGGTCAACGATCGCCGGCTTCTGCTTGGCGCGCCGTGCCGGTTGAGTCGCCAGGTATTTTATATCAGCCGGATCGATGTGGACAAAATCCTTGGACCGATCCTGATGCCAGGTTTTCAGCAATCGTCGGTGCCCGACTTGCAAGTGATCACGATCGATCCAGGCCATGGCGGTGTGGACAACGGCACGACCAACAAGCGCCTGGGTTTGATGGAAAAAACGATGGCGTTCGACGTGGCGACCAGGCTGGCCAAGCTGCTCCGCGCCCAAGGTTACAAGGTCGTCATGACTCGTGAGACCGACACGAAGATCGAACTGCCGATCCGTGCTGCCACCGCCAACGCCGCCGGAGCCGATCTATTTCTCAGCATTCATTTTAACTCGCTTGAGGCTGACACCAAGACCAACGGCACGGAAATCTTCACCTTTGCGCCCGCCTATTTTCGCTCCACCGATTCGTGGAGCCGGAAGACCGACGACGGCGAAAAAGAACCGTCTCCAGTAAACAAATACGACCATTGGAGCTCCGTTCTTGCATATGCCATGCAGAACGAGCTGCTGGGCTCGCTGAAGACTTTCGACCGGGGCAAGAAGATCGCCCACTGGGGCGTGCTGAAGCCGTTGAATTGTCCAGGGGTGCTGATCGAGTCGGGATTTTTATCCAATCCGGCCGAGGCAAAGAAAATTTCCACGCCCGAATACCGGCAGCAGATTGCCGAGGCTATCGCTCGTGGAGTGAAGTCTTATGCCGCGACGCTGGAGTCGCTGCGCAAAAGTCGGGCTCCTGAGCCCGCGCCGACGCGCTGAAAGACAGGTTAGAACAGTTCGACCAAAACTGTAGCCGCATCACCGAGAATAGATTTGGCTGAAATTGTATTCGGGTAGGTCGCGCCCTACCTAAAACGGCTACAGCTTTCCCAGGACTGCTCTACGGTTTGGCCGCGGGCGTGGGGCTGCCGCCTTTGCGCTGTAAAAGCTGCGCGTGCAAATACACATCTTGCGGTGCTTCCCGCCAGGCGGTCAGCCAGAGGCTGCCGAGCATGTTGCCGGCAATAAGAATCTGGTTCTCAAGAAAAGTTCGGCCGGTTTCGAAACTAGCCGCATCGGCGTTGAGATCGCCGCTTTTCTCCAGTTGGTAGAGCGGCTCGACTTTGACGTGCTGCGCGACGAGGTAGTTGAGCACATTGACAAACATCGCATCGCGGCCGCCTGCGTTGCTCGGTGGCGTGAGAAAGGCGGCGGGTTTTAAACGAGCGACCAGCGCGGCGGGCGAAATCCCGCCGGTCTTCAGCAAAAAGCCGCCGTCGACCCAGCCGTGAAACGTCCGTGCCGTCGTGTAGCCCTTCGGATTTTTGCCGACCCAGCCGTTGTAGTTCTTGGTGGTGTGCAGCGGTTGGGCACCGTCGCCCACGTAATGGCCCATGGTACCCATCAGGGAAACGATGTTGGCCCGCGCGTTGGCAATTTCGTCGGGCGTACCAAGTTCTTCGTAGGTTTTGAGGTAAGAGAATTCGGACTTCAGTTTTGTGTAAGATTCGCTGATTGCCCAAGGGAGAAAACCGATCAGCTCACGCGTGTGGTCGCTGTTTTTTTCGGGATCAATCGCCGGAAAGTTTTCAGGATGCGCGGCGCGGCCGGCCGCGAGCTGGACGGTGAATGAATACCTGAACTCAATGAGTTGAGAGAGCGAAATACCGGCGTCTTCAATATCTTCCAGATCGATGAAATGGTCGGGCGGGTTGATGTGGCGCAGGGGGAGATCAGAAATGTTGCGCCAGCGATCAGGTTCACCGGCCAGAAACGCGATGCGTTCGCGTGCTTCGGGAGTGCGTACGAAAGCGGGAAAATCGCCCGGTAGCGAGGCCAGCGCGAGCTGGTTCACCGTGCGATGGCCTTCGTAATCCCAAGCGAAGGCTTGACTGGTGATAAAAGCGGTCGCCGTCGCCGCGAAGCAGAGCGAAAGAAATTTGCGCATAGATTGTTGGAATAAATACCGGGCCAATTGATTCGAGACTTTTCGTGCCTCGAGCGTCGCTTCAAGGCCTGACTGTGTGAATTCGCGGTAACCGTCCACTCAGGCCTCGAAATGGCAATCAACTCCTCTCAGTTTTTGTGAGCGATGCGATTTGCGGTTCTTACCTTAATTTTGCTGAGTTGGGCACTGGCACCGGCTGTCTGCTCAGGGGCTGAGGACGAAGCGCTATCCGCGCGGGTAATCGTGCTGGCCAACCGCGATGATGCCGGGTCGCTCCAACTCGCCCGATATTACATGGAGAAGAGACATGTACCAGAGGCCAATTTGCTCGCGCTGCCGATGCCGTCGGACGAAACCATTACCTGGCGGCAGTTTATCGACGCAGTTTATCAACCCGCGCAGGATGAGTTGATCAAGCGTGACTGGATTCAAGCGATCGAAACATCGCTTACCGACAAAATAGGACGGAGACGTTATGCCATCTCTGGGCATCGCATTGCCTATCTCGTCATATGCAAAGGCGTGCCGCTGCGCATCGCGCACGATCAGTCGCTGTACGAGGCAACCCTGCCTTTTACCAACAGTGCTCAGTTCCGGACGAATTGCGGGGCAGTGGATGCCGAACTCGCTCTGTTGGCGCGGAGCGGATATGCCATCAACGCTCTCGTTTCCAACCCGCTTTGTGGCAAAGCGCACCCGACATTTCTTGAGGAGGCGCAGGTCGTGAAGGTCTCCCGCCTTGATGGGCCGACTTATTCGAATGCCGCGGCGCTCGTGGACAACGCCCTCAAGGCCGAGCAGCAGGGATTGATTGGCCGGACCTACGTCGACATCGGTGGCCTCCATCCTGAGGGGGATAGATGGTTGGAGTCAGTGGTTCGCTCAATCGACGAGCTAGGATTCGATGGCGACGTTGATCGCAAGCCGACGGTGGTTCCTGCCACCGCACGCTTCGATGCCCCGGTTTTGTATTTCGGTTGGTACGCGGGCACGGTCTGCGGACCTTTTACTCAACCGGGCTTCCACTTTCCGCCTGGAGCGATCGCGCTCCATATTCACAGTTACTCGGCGCAGACCTTGCGCTCGGCCGACGCCGATTGGTGCGGACCCCTTGCGGCCCGGGGGGTGACAGCTACGCTGGGAAATGTTTATGAACCCTATCTGCCGTTTACGCACCATCCAGACCTGCTTGTGCATGCGCTAGCGGACGGAATGAATTTTGGCGACGCGGTCTTTTTTGCGCTTCCCGGGCTCAGCTGGCAGGCAGTGGCGATTGGCGATCCGCTTTACCGGCCGTTCGCAGTGCCGTTGGCCGAGCAGTGGCAGCGACGGCGGGATCTGCCGGATGAACTTTATCCGTACGTGGTCTTCAGAAAGCTGAGACAGCTTATGCAGGCCGGCCAGACCGGCGACGCGGTGAAGGTCGCGGTCGAGGAACTGAGCCAACGACCGGGGCTGGTACTGGCATTGCGCACTGCGGAGTTGCTCAAGGCCTCGGGTGACACGGCAGGCGCAGTTCGTACCATTGATTCAATTTTACCCTTACGCGTGGTTCCGTTTTCGCTCGTGCCGGTGGCCGCTCAAGCGGCGCAGTTCTGCGCGGACTCAAATGCTCCGAAGACGGCGGTAGAAATTTTCCGCACATTGCTCGCGATCGAAAACCTTTCTCTCGAATGGCGCCTGATGTTGCTGCCGCCCGCAATGAAGGCCGCCGAAGTTGCGGGAGATCCCGACCTCTTGGGGCTTTGGAAGCAAATGCTGGAAGTCCAAAAGCAAAAACCAGCCACGCCGCCTAATAAGTAAGGTTTTGCATGCGAGCAACCGACCACGTCCTCTGTGCCTACGCGATGTTATCTCATTTCGGTGCCGTCCTAGTTTAATTTGCCGCTCGTTCACCCCGCTGGGGACGCAGAGATCTTGATCGGTAGGTCTTCCCCGGGGTTCCTGCTCGCCGAAAAATTCATCCGACCGTTTGTCATCTATTAAATGACAAACACCTAGGCGCATATCCCATTGAAAGCTGCTTTTTGCTCGGACTTACCTAGGCATTTGTCATTTAATAGATGACAAGCGGTCCGGGGGGCCTCGGGCCTGTTGGTTATTTCTTTTGAATCATAAGCCGCTGCTCATAAATCGACGTGCGCAAAAAAGCCCGCCGATGGCCGGCGGGCTTTGGGAAAGACCAAAGATGAAGCGTAGAGATTAGACTTTATCCACGATGCGATCGGCCAGGCCGTAGGCGATGGCTTCCTTGGCGTTGAGATAGAAGTCGCGGTCAGTATCGTGGTTGATCTTCTCAAGCGGCTGGCCCGAGGCGTCGGCGAGGATCTGGTTGAGCTCGGCACGGATTTTTTCCATTTCCTGCGCTTGAATGTTGATGTCGGTTGCGGGCCCAACCATGCGACCGGATATAAGCGGTTGGTGGATGAGGACCCGAGAATGAGGATAAAGCAGGCGCCGGCCTTTGGGCGCTCCACTCAGAAGGATCGAACCCATTGAAGCCGCCATACCGGTGACGACTACGGTGATGGGCGAGGTGACCAGTTTCATCGTATCAAAAACTGCCATGCCGGCCGTGATAGAGCCACCAGGCGTGTTGATGTAGAAAAAGATTTCCTTTCCGGGAGCGTCGGCCTCAAGAAAAAGGAGCTTTTCGGTGATGTCCTTGGCGGTTTCGTCCGTCACCGCACCCCAGAGGAAAATTTTCCGCTGCTTCAGAAATTTCTTCTGAATGAGGGCTGAGATGGGACCGGTGTTCTTGGCCTCCGGCGAACATTCCTTCTCGTCGTCGTCGTCATCATCGAAGCGCGGTGAAGTGAGCGGTGCAGTTGGTTGTAAATTTGAAATCGGCATTGTCCTGTAACGTGTGTGACGGGGAGGGTTTTGCCAGTCGAATTTTCAAATGCCAAGGGGGGAGTCCTCTAATTTGCATTAAAATTTACCCCAATGGGCCGATATAACGCCCATGCCTCCAGCTGTCCTCAACCTCGATTGTTCGATGCGTCCGACGCCGGATGAGGTTGCGGCTGAACTGCCGAACCTGCCTTCGGCGCCCAACGTCCTGCCGTGCATCTGCGGTGTCTTGCAGGAGGCGAAAATGTCTCTGCAGGAACTTGGCAATTTGCTGCGTCTCGACGCGGGGCTGTTGGCGCGCGTTTATCAGATGGGGAACCGTCTGGCTGGCGTGCATGGGGAACATTGCCTAACCATCGAAGATGCAATCAACCTGGTTGGATTTAACCGCATTGCAGCGATGATCGGACAGGTGGCAAAATCGCAGATTTTTGCGCGTCCGGTGAGCCTTTACGGGCTCGATGCCGAGGAATGGTGGCGCTGGTCAATTTCTTGTGCTTTGGCCGCTGAGCTGCTGGCTGAACATACGGGCGAGGACACGAGCATCGCTTACACGGTCGGACTGCTGCACAGCGCGGGCATCGTGGCGATCGACGAGTGGGTTTTGCGCCATGCGCCTTCCATCATCTTCCTCCCGCGTGGTCTGCTCTGCGAATTTGTCGAAAGCGAACGCGCGTTGCTCGGCTGCACGCAGGCGGAGGTGGGTGCCGCGATGCTTCGCCACTGGGGGTTTCCTGCCATTTTAGTGGAACCGCTGCGTTGGCAGTACGCACCGTACGGCTCCGCTGGTTACGCGCGGATGGCCTGCCTGCTGAACGCGGCGAAATGGCTCCGCACCGTGGTCTGTACCGAGGACGAACACCGGCCACCGCCGTTACCCGACGCGGTGGTATTGCGGGCGCTGCGCCTTACTCCAGAGCGACTCGTTCGATTTGTCGTGGATCTTCGGATACGGCTGGGCGAAGTGCGCAACCGGCTCGAGGCTGTCGCGGCTTGAAGATTTGGCCGTATCGCAGTGCCTAAAAGAACCAGACGGTGATCGTCTTCCTAAAACCGCCGTGAGATGCCGAACATTGGACCGAGGGCGTTCAGGCCCGGGTTAATTTTGTTCATGTTGCGATTGGAGATGTGCTGAAAATACAAGCTGGCAGTCCCTTGCCAGCCACTGCGGGTGCGGCTGCGCAGGCCGAGATTGAGAAGCCAGTTTAAGTTAAGGTCCTGGCCTTGGGCGCCCTTGATTTCATGGCCCTTGCTGTCCATCCAGCCAAACCCACCTCCACCGGCAAAAAATAGCGAGGTGCGTTTCCCTGGAGCAAACCACTCCAGGTAGCCAGCGGCTGCAGTGCCGATGAAATAGGTTTCCGGGCCTTTAATGATAGGCTCGATCAAGGTGCTCAGCCGCGTGCTGTAGAGCAATGTGCCGCCGGCCAGGGGCCATTCCCTGATCGGTGAGCACCGCACGGTGATGATTTGGGGCACAAGCGTGTAGCTAAGAGGAGTCGCACCTCCACCCACTTTCCAAAGAACGCCGCTCATGAACTCAACCGGCCAGCGGGTGCGCGCAGGCGCAGTTTTGATATCAACAAGCGTGTCACACGAAGCGGTGGCCGCTGTGATCAGAAATAAACTTATGCCAGCAAAAGACGAAATTAGGAAACCGTTTAAGCGGGACAGAGAAGGGCGGTGAGTAGCCATGTGTTTATCGCTGACTGAAGGAAGCCAGACGTAGGCCCAGCAGAATGAAAACGGTGCCGGCAATGCGGTCGAGTAGACGCGTTATTACCGGCCGCGAACGTACTTGTCGGCCGACCGCGTCGCTAAAAACGCCAACGAGCGAAAAGATTGCAAAGGAAATTATGCCGAAACCAATCCCTAGAAGGATGAGCTGTTGCGGAACGGCGCCTCGCTCGGGGCGGACGAATTGCGGAAGGAAAGCCAGGAAGAACAGCGCGACCTTGGGGTTGAGCACATTCATCAGGAAAGCTTGGGCGAAGATTTTGCGGTCCGAGAGCGCAACCTGGTTTTCGGGCAGCGAAATGAGTCCCCGCGAGAAGATCGCTCTAGCGCCGAGGTAAATGAGGTAGGCTGCGCCGAGGAGCTTCGCGGTGGTGAAGGCGGTCGCCGACGCGACGAGCAGCGCCGACAGACCGCACGCGGAGGCGGCGGTGTGAATCGAAAGCCCGGAGCAAAATCCCGCCGCAGCGATCAGAGCGGAGCGGCGACCCTGGGATATCCCTTTAGCCAACACATAAAGGATGTCAGGCCCAGGCGCGATCGCGAGTGCGGCGGAGGTGAAGATGAAGGTGGCGGTAAAGGGCAATGCGGTCATGGACCTTGTCTTTCGCAGCGATCATCGACTGACCGCTGCGAAGCACGCTCGAACGTCATGGAGAAGAATCCTCGCCACGGCGAGGTCTAGTTCCAGAGATTACGCGACGTGTCGTAAGTGCGTTGCGCTGGAGAGCAGCCGCTGCCGTTGAGCAGCGGAAGATCGGAAGAAGGCACGCTCCTGCGTGTTGGCGCAATTTTAGCCCAGTTCTTGGCGGCTTTGCCGATTTTTAAACGTTTTGGTTGTGATGCGATGACGCACATAAAGCCCCACGACGCTTAGCGCCGCGCCGCTCAGCACGAACGACGCCATCCATAATTTCATCGTGCTGCTCTGCGCTGCTCCACAGATTTCCGGGCCGCCGAGCCCGAGTGCGGCCCCAATGCCTGCGTACGCTGCGAGGCATAGGATGCACTTGGGTGTTAGCGCCAGCAATGCGGCCGGGATCAACCAGACACGCACTTGAACGAAGCGACTGCGGAGACGCTCAAACCATTTTGCATTCAAGGGCATAAAAGCGGTTCTTGAGGTAGGGACGACCCGCCGGGTCGTCCGTTAACCTTGCCGATCAGGAACCTAAATCCAACTGGACGGCCCGGCGGCCCGTCCCTACCTCGAATTCTGAAATGTTATTTTTGAAAGATATGGCGCTCAGATATTCGCAGTCGCGGGTTCATAGCGGTCGTGATGGCGGACCCAGCTCATGGTGGCTTCGGGGTCTTCGTTGCGGCCCTTGGGAACGAGGTCGAGCAGGTCATAAGTGGTCATGACTACCTCCACGCCCCTGCCGTAGGTGGAGTAGGTGAGGTACACGTTGCCCGACGCATCCTTCGCAAAGACGCTGATGCCGGGTGCCTCGGTCTGCGGGAAATCCATCTTGGCGTAGTTGTAATAAACGCCTCCGCGGGCGATTTCCTCCTCTGTGAACGACACATTGAAGTCCTGATTGAAACCGGTGCCGTGCGACGAGACCCAGTTGACCGCCCAACCCATCCGCGCCTTGAACGGCAGGATTTCCGCGAGCGGAGCGTGCGAGATGGCGGTGAAGGAAACGTCGCGAGCGTTGAGGTGCGGAACGGTGGGGTTGAAGTGATCCATCATGAAGGAGCAGCTTTTGCAGCCCTGCTCCCAGCCGGGCCCGAGCATGAAATGCTGGACCATCAGCTGGCTGCGGCCTTCGAACAAGTCGGCCAGCGTCACCTGGCCATCGGATGATTCGAAAGTGTAGCCCTTGGTTATTTTTATCCAGGGCAGTTTGCGGCGCCGGTCGGCGAGTTTGTCGCGTAGCCGCGTGAATTCTTTTTCTTCGCGGAGGAGTTCGAGACGGGCCGCGAGCCATTTTTCTTCGGAGACGATGATCGGATTTTTGAATGAGTTTGTTTTCATGGTGGGTGGGATGGAGTGGATTGAAATGAGGGTTGCGTGCGGCACTGGGTCAGAGGCGAATCACCACGGGCTCGGTTGAGTTTTTCCCGTGGAGATCAGCTTGCGCAGATTGCCTCCCACCAGAAGTCCCCACGCGTTCGAGCAGGCGTCGTAGCATTCAAAGGGCGGGACCAAGCCGGCGTGCGTGAAGCACACCTCGGTTTTGGCTCCTTTTTTCGCGATCTCAAAAATAATGTCCGTCCCCTTCCACTCAGCTTTGTCTTTCACAAAGGTCAGCTCGGCGTCTGACACGCGCCAAACGACTTTCTTGCTGGGGATGAGTTCGGTAATCTTTTGTTTGGAATAGTGCATGTCGGGAACGCGGTAGGTGAACTCGGCGCCCAGCTTGTCTGTGTCGCCCTGAACCTCACCTGACCACCAACCGCGGACGTTGTTGATCGCGGTGAAGGCGGTTTCAGGAGTCTGGTCGACGGTAAAAGTTCTGGTGTAATTTTTCTGGTTATTCATCGCTGAATTTTTGTTTTTCGAGGGAAGAGTGGCTAGGCTGATTCAGATTCTGTGGCGGTTATTCCTGGCCGTGTTTGCGCGCCAATTCCTCGTTTTGGTTGGGCTGGCCTTTGCCCTTGGCGATCAAGTTGCGCAGGCTTCCGTTGATGTAGGTGCCCCAGGCGTCTGAGCAGACACTATAGCATTCGTGAACGGGGCGGAGCCCCACGTGGGTAAAGCGGACTTCGGTCTTGTCGCCCGTCCTCGCGATATCAAAGACGATGTCGGTGTCCTTCCACTCGCTCCGATCCTTCACGAAATTGAAATCGTTATCGACGACGTGCCAGACCATTTTTTTCCCGGGAGTGAGTTCAGTGATCCGGATCGTACAGCGGTGGATGTCCTTGTAATGATATTTGAATTCACCGAGTTGGTCGGTCCTTCCTTCGATTTCGTCCGACCACCAGCCACGGACGTTCTTGATGGCGTCAAAGACCTCCAGTGGAGTTTGGTTTACCGTAAAGGTTGTGGTGTAGTTTTGTTGATCGTTCATCGGGGATAATGCGTTAGCGGGGGCGGCAGTTTCGGCGGTGGGCAGCGTTAGGGCGCAGAGAAGCGGAATGAGGAGCCTGGTTATTTTCATGGCTGGAGGTGTTTGGTAGTTTAGGCGAGGCGGTAGCCGCCATCGATTCGGATCTCGGCGCCGAGGACATAGCTGGAGTCGGCGGAGAGGAGAAAGCGGACGAGCCTGGCGATCTCGTCGGAGGTGCCGAAGCGTTTGGCTGGCGACTTGGCGGTGGTCTGCTCGACGAAACCTTTTGCGATTTCGGCCGGGAGGCCAAATTTTTCGAAGATGGGTGTGTTGACCGGGCCGGGATTGATGGTGTTGAGGCGGATACCGCGCGGAGCGAGTTCGAGGGCGAGATTTCGGCCCAGCGCTGCAACGGCGGCCTTGGTTGCCGCATAGACGCTGGTATTGGCCAGGGCGATTTCCGCCGAGAGGGAGCCGTTGAGCACCACCGCGCTCGGGTTCGCGAGCACGGACAGCAGCGACTGCAATTGAAAATACAGGCCGCGCACGTTGACGCTGAACAATTCGTCGAAGAGTTGCGGGGTCACCGCTTCGATCGGGGCGAACCGGGCGATACCGGCATTGAGGAACACGCCGTCGAGTTTCTTCACTTGTTTGCCGACTTCGGCGCCGAGCGCGAGGGCGTCAGTCAGCGAACCGGATTCGGAGGGCAGTACGATGGCGGTCGAGCCGAGCGTGGCGCGTGCGGCGGCGAGTGTTTGCGGATTGCGGCCGGTGACGATGACCTGCGCGCCTTCGGATTGCAGAAGTTGGGCGGTCGCCAGACCGATGCCGGTGGTGCCGCCAGTGATGAGGATGGTTTGATTTTTCATGGAAAGTGGATTGCGGGGCGAGAAATGCGGGCAAGGCAGTGGCCTTGGTGTGATCGGACGGGAACGGTTGGCTGCCTCAGGGAGGCGGTTCCTACCGGAAAATTGTGGGGCGCTTAGTTCTTCGGCACAGCAGCGTAGGCGCTCGCGTATTCCGCCTTCAGCCGTTTGTGCGTGGACCAAAACGGCGGCGGCGGAGTGTCTTCGAGAATCGAAAGGAGCAGGGCGAAGTGCGTGTGCCAGCCGCTCGCGTAGCCGGGGATGGATGGAATATCTTCGCCGCTGGCTCGGTGCGTGAGCACGAGGAGCACGCTTTTCCCCTGTTCCGTGAGCTCAAAGGTCACTTCTGAAGCGTCGTCGAACGTATAGCTCAACACGCGCGGTGGCTCAAAACGCAGGATCGTTGAAGGCATCATGAAACCATCGTCATTCATCGTCTTGTATTGCTCGGGTGGTTCTTCGTTCGGCGATAATTTCTTGTGCTGGAAGAAGAGGTTGTTTTTCCCGCCCACCTTCGGTTCGCAGACTCCACCGGCAAACCAGCGCGCGCGCTTTTCTGGATCGGTGAGATATTCCCAAATGCGCTCGATCGGGCCAGGCAGGGTGCGCACGATTCGCACTTCGGCGGGCGTGATAAACTTTCCGTGTTGTTCGTTGGATTTCATGACGTAGATTTTTTCTTTGCTTTGCGTGTATTGGCTTCGTCCTCTGCGCGCAGTTCGCGCTCAAGGGCGTCGAGGCGGCGCGACCAGACCGAACGCGTTTTCTCCAGCCAGGTGTCGAGTTCGTCGAAACCGTCGGGGTTGAGCGCTTGAATGCGCGACTGGCCCTCGGCGCGAGTGGTAACGAGGCCGGCTTCGCGGAGGACATTTAAATGCTGGGAAATCGCCGGAGCGCTCAGGTCGAATTCATCGACCAGCTCTCCAGCGGTGCGCTCGCGCACGGCGAGCAGTTCGACGATGCGGCGTCGGGTGGGATCAGCGATGGCAAGCAGGCTTTGCATGCCGACACTAATTAAGTTTAAACTTAATTAAGCAAGCGGTGAACAAAGTTTTTTTATTTTTATTCGGAATTGCTGCGGCATATGGGCAGAGACCACGGTCGGCTGGTGCTTCGATCAATACCATTGCTTACCCAGACGTATAGAAATGAACGGGAGAATCGGAGGTAGGGCATGTTATCCCTAACGCGCCGATTCGCGCAGAGCACAACACGGCGGATATGGATAATCCGCCCTACCCATCAAACCGTCTTTATATTTTTGAGCGATAAATGGTATAAGTCAGAGCGAATACCAGGACGTTATCAGCGCACGTGAAGTCCGATTTCTAGTGAAGAAGCCCTGCGAGACCGCGCGCTGAAGACCATGGCGGGCCTTTGGAGGGGAACTAGGAGCTGTACGGGAATTAGCTACAGCCGCGCTCCGAAGCGCGTTGTCAGAAGGTGGAGCCCGATCTCCGAGCGGGCTCTTCGACGTTGTGGTTTGACCGAGTTCAACTGCGCGTTGGGGACAACGCGCATCACCTCTTTTTGCACGACGCTCTCGGTCGTGGATATTCTCAACTAGAGCCGGCCATCTCCAATTCCCATACAGCACCTAGTGCTAAAGAAAATGCTATAACCAATTAACAGAGATTACGGGTTTTGTGCCTCGACACTAATCATCCACAATACGCCTAACCGGTCGGTCACCATGCCAAATTTCGGCGACCAGAATGTCTTTGCCAGCGGCATATTGACGGTTCCACCGGCAGAAAGGGCGCCGAAGATCTTGGCCACCTCGGCTTCGGTCTTGTACGAGAGGGAAAGAGAGAATCCTTCAAATTTTGCGCCTTCTTCGTTGCCGTCGGATACCATCAGGCGTTTGCCGCCGATATTCAGAGAGGCATGCATGACTTTCTTTTCGAAGCCGGGAGGAATCGACCCGGGCGGCATGGGCTGCGGACTCTCGTTATATCTCATGACCATCTCGACCTTGGCGTCGAGTGCAGAGCCATAAAACTGAATTGCCTCATCACAGCGTCCGCCGAAAAACAAATAGGGCTCGAGAGTTGTGTTGCTCATAGACGGCAAAATTTGAGCAGATTCTGCCGGCCGTCAAAGAGGCGGAGCAGAAAGCGCGGCGATGCTTTTCTCACCTGCTGGTAGAATGTAATCGTCTGCTATCCTAGCGCGAATCGTAGTCGAGGTACGGCCCGAGCCATTTTTCCGCTTCGGCTTGGGTTTGGCCTTTGCGTTTGGCGTAATCCGTGACTTGGTCGCGACCGAGTTTGCCGACGCCGAAATATTTGGCTTCAGGATGATTGAAATACCAGCCGCTCACGCTGCTCGCGGGCGCCATCGCGCAACTCTCGGTGAGCGTGATGCCGGTCGCCGCGGTGGCGTTTAGGAGCTCGAAGAGGATTGGCTTCTCCGTGTGGTCGGGGCATGCAGGATAACCAGGCGCGGGGCGGATGCCGCGGTATTTTTCACGGATGATGTCGGTCATCGGAAGATTCTCGGTCTTGCCGAATCCGGAGAATTCGCGGGCGCGTTTGTGCATGAGCTCGGCAAGAGCTTCGGCCAGACGATCGCCGAGCGCTTGGGCCATGATCGCGGAGTAGTCGTCCTGCTTGGTGCGGAACTCGGCGGCGAATTCTTCGACGCCGTGGCCAGCGGTGACAGCGAAGCCGCCCAGGTAATCGATACGACCGCTTTCCTTTGGTGCGACATAATCGGCGAGGCAGTGGTTGAACTGGTCGGCGGGTTTTTCTTGCTGCTGACGGAGCTGGTGGAAAGTCGTGAGCACGCGACTGCGCGCTTCGTCGGCGTAGATCTCGATATCGTCGCCGACGGCGTTGGCTGGCCAAAACCCGATCACGGCCTTGGCGGTGAAACGTTGTTCGGTTACGATGCGGGCGAGGAGTTTTTGTGCGTCGTTGAAGAGCTTGGTGGCTTCGGTGCCGACGGTCGCGTCGGTCAGGATGTTCGGATAGCGACCGTGCAATTCCCAAGCGCTGAAGAACGGGCCCCAATCAATGAAATCTACGATTTCATTGAGGGATAAGGGATAAGTCTTAAGAGATAAGTCGGAGGGAGCTGTGGAGAAGCTGCGGGTGCCGAAGAATTCTGGGCGTGGGATGTCGATCACGTCCCAATCGAAGGTCTGGCGTTTGGCGCGCGCGGTGGCGATCGAGAGCAGCGGCTTGCGGGCGCGGCGGCTGGCAAAGTCTTCGCGCTGGGCTTGCTGCCTGGCGATGGTTTCGGCCATGAACTTTGGCTTTTGCTCAGGCGAGAGCAGGGCGCTGACCACGTTGACGACGCGCGAGGCGTCGAGCACGTGAACAACGCCGTGTTCATATTCGGGCGCAATTTTCACCGCGGAGTG